>PVMK01142402.1_pt1 | contig 27661 bp, 22 predicted proteins | sample 1853481 | NCBI WGS metagenome assembly PVMK01 (sample SAMN08533507, study PRJNA380276) | Marine sediment metagenome, whole genome shotgun sequencing project. | reverse complement strand
AATAGTACTGCCAGCTTAACAAGGGCCGCGCGAGACGCGGGGATCAGTGTATCCGGTGACAGTATTAATCCATTTATTATCACGTCCTATAATTATGGTGTGGCCGGTATGCGCAGGGCCATCACCCAGGTTGATGCCGATTACGTGCGCCTGTTAAATGAATACAAATCCCGAACGTTTCAGATTGCCGTTAAAAACTTCTATTCAAGTTTTCTCGCTGCCCGGTATGTGGCCAGAAATGCCGGCCAGTACTTTGGTGAGATATCCGAACATTCACCAGTTCCTGTGTCACGGATGTCGCTGAAAGGTCCAACATCGGTGGGCAGAATCAAGACCGTGTTTGGTGTCTCCGCAGACGCACTCAAGGATCTCAATCCAGCTCTGACATCCCGTGTCTGGAAAGGCCAGCGCTTGATTCCAACAGGTTATGTATTGCGTCTGCCGAGGAGTAATAATGACTGGAGTACGCAAATCGCACGACTTGAGCAGATGCCGCCGGAAGGGCCCTCAGACGGCGGGTACCGACACCTTGTGCTTCGCGGAGACACCGCGTGCAGGGTCGCGGGTGAATACGGCGTCAGCTGCCGGGATCTCATCGAATTGAACCGTCTCGACCGGCGTGCAACGATCTATATAAACCAGGAACTCAAGATACCTGCAACGGTAACGACTTCCGTGGCGCGTGCCTCGAACGCAGGCGGGACCGTACTGACGGCCGGTGCGGACTCGCACACGGTGCGGCGTGGCCAGACTCCCTGCGGTATAGCAACCACCTATGGCGTAAAATGCAGCGAGTTCCTTTCGATCAACAACCTGTCATGGCGTGACAAGATCTATATCGGACAACACATGGCGATCCCTGTCCGGGTGAGTAAAGCACCGCAGACAGAAGAGAAGCAGCAAATTGAATTATCGTCAGTCGTGGAGCAACCCGAATCGCCCACCCCTGCCGATGGGGTACGGGTGGCCAAGGTGTCAGATGGCGATATCCTGAAACCTCTTTTTTCGATCACGGATACGCTGATCTCAATCGACCGTTCGTCAAAGAACCCCACCTACAGCCTCCTGGTCTTGTCCGAGGAGACGCTTGGCCATTATGCAGACTGGCTGGGTATCGGTGGCGCCGCCCCACTGCGCAACATGAACAATCTGCGATATAACGATGCCCTGCCGGTTGGGAAGAAGATCAGAATCCCGGTGAGCTCAGAGCAGCAACTTGCAAATTTTGAAGAGAGCCGGGCGGAGTTTCATCGCGTGCTGGCGGAAGAATACGTTGAGCATTACACGGTAACAGAACTCGATAATTACAATGTGCGTCGTGGTGATACTCTGTGGCAGATATCACGCGATTTCGAAATTCCGCTGTGGGTACTATATCGCTATAACCCGTCCATCAGAGATGCGAGGGTGGGAGAAAAGCTGTTTATCCCCGTGGTCAGGCGGCGCGTGTAGTGTGATGCCCCCGGGGCAAATCAATACTGTCTTTCCGCGGACCTTATTGATGTGCGACACTTCGGGAACAGGAAAACAGGTGCCCGCAGGGTGCCTGGGGTTGTGGGTAGTCAGGACTCGCCGGGTACATGACGGGATCAAAAAACGTAGTCAAAGAGAGGGATGGGGCACCGGGTAAGGCAGCCATCGGGGACATCGCAATACCCCCACCAGCACCTGCCCCTGCCCCTGCAACGATAAGTTCGGATAACGAAGCGGCGGCGGATCTGCTGGCGGCCGTGGATCTTGGCTCAAACAGTTTTCATCTGATGATTGCACGAGACGTGCATGGTGAGTTACTGGTCACGGAGAGGCAACGCGAAACCATACGCCTTGCAGCCGGCCTGGACAGCGATGCCTGCCTGTCGGAAGATGCCACTTCCCGGGCGCTGGCCTGTCTGGAAAAATTTGGACAACTCCTTTCCAAGGTGCCCGTCGGAAATGTCCGTGCCGTCGGGACAAACGCGATGCGGCACATGCGAAACAGTACGGGTTTCATCGAAAAGGCAGAGCGGGCACTTGGCCACACCATTGAAGTTATCGCCGGACGTGAGGAGGCCCGGCTAATATACCTTGGCGTTTCACACGGTTATGAGCGCGGAAATGATCGCAGGCTGGTAATTGATATAGGCGGAGGCAGTACCGAAGTCATCGTCGGCAAAGGGCCGGAACCGCTTCACCGGGAGAGTCTCCAGGTGGGTTGCGTTGTCTCCAGTTCGAGACATTTCGGTGACGGTGTGCTCAGTGCAACGCGCTTCAAGCTGGCGGAAATTGAAGCTGAACTGGCAATCCAGCCCGTTGTGGCCATGTTTCGGCGAAACGGCTGGGAGCATGTAATAGGTTGTTCCGGGACCATCCGGGCCCTGGCCTGGATAATGGAACAAATGGGTTGGGCCAGGGGTGATGTCACCGTGGAAGGGCTACAAAAGCTGCATGACTATGCGGTCGAGGCAGGTGATGTTACGCGGCTGCAACTGCCGGGGCTGACAGAGGATCGTATTCCGGTTTTTCCGGGTGGGCTTGCAATTATGCGGGCGATATTCGAATTGTTCGATCTGCGCAGCATGGAAGTGTCCGACCGTGCCCTGCGGGAAGGTGTGCTTTACGATCTGCTTGGGCGCTCGGGGAAAGCGGACGCGCGGGTCAGGGCGATAGAATCCCTGATGGTGCGATGGGGGGTAGACAAGGAGCATGCCATGGCGGTGAGTTCTACCGTGCTGCATCTGTACGGACAGGTGCGTGATGAGTGGGATATCCAGGCCGAGATTCTTGAGAACATGCTGACCTGGGCTGCCATGATCCACGAAATCGGCCTGCAGATCGGGCATGACTCCTTCCACAAACATGGCGCTTATGTCATCGGTAACGCAGACCTGGCCGGTTTCGCAAGGCGGGACCAGGGTATGCTTGCGGCCCTTGTCAGGGGGCACAGGCGCAAGTTTCCGTTGAACGAATTCGAAATGCTGCCGTCGCACAGCGTGACTCCGGCCAAACGGCTTTGTGTCTTGTTGCGTATTTCGGTCCTGTTAAACAGGGCCCGCAGAGGCCCGGCGGAAACCGACGTGGTCGCGAATGCCTCCGGAAAGACACTGTGTCTGCAGTTTCCGGAGCTCTGGCTGGATAATCATCCGCTTACCATGGCCGATCTGGAACAGGAGAAGAACTTTCTGAAGGCCGCCGGCTTTGTTTTAAAATTCGAGTAATACCCGGCAAATATCAATTGCTACTACTGGGTTTCTGACAGTTCCTGCAGCAGAATATTTTGGGCTGATATTTGGTCGCCGCCGTCGGATATGACGTGGTAGCTGCCGTCCGATTCCATCTCCCAGGCCCCGGTATTATCTGACATGTACAGTTCCAGGCCGGCGATCAGGCGTTTCTTGAGCCTGGCATCCTCGATCGGAGTGCACTGCTCGATGCGATTGCTCAGATTTCGTGGCATCCAGTCTGCGCTGGCACAGTAAACATCCTCTTTACCGTTATTATAGAAGCAATAAACCCGGTCATGCTCCAGGAATCTGCCGAGGACAGAGTGGACACGTATATTGGTCGACACACCCTTGAGGCCGGGCCTCAGGCAGCACATGCCCCGAACAATCAGGTCTATCTGCACACCGGCCTGTGATGCGCGGTAAAGTGCCTGAATTATCTGCGGACTGACCAGGCCATTCATCTTTGCAATGACGCGACCCTTTTCCCCCGCCAGTGAATTTTCTGTTTCAATCCCTATCTTATCCAGCAACATATCACGCAAGTTGTTGGGCGACTGAATAAGCTTCCTCAACACCGGGTTACCACAATGTGTCGTCAGCTGCATGAACAAGTCGTGCACATCTGCGGCGATATCAGGCTCGGCGGTCAGGAACCCGTAGTCGGTGTAAAGCCGGGTATTCTGGTCGTGATAGTTGCCCGTGCCGAGGTGTACGTAGCGTTTCAGTTCATTGTGTTCGCGGCGCACGATCAGCAGCATCTTGGCGTGGGTCTTTCGCCCGACCATACCGTATACCACGTGCACCCCGGCTTTCTGCAGGCGAGTGGCGATGGAGATATTTGTTTCCTCGTCGAAGCGGGCCATCAATTCGACTACAACCGTGACCTCTTTCCCGCGTTGTGCGGCCTCCATCAGGTAGTCCATGATGACGGAATCCCTGCCGGTTCTATATAACGTCTGTTTGATCACCAGCACATTAGGGTCCCGCGCCGCCCGCCGGAGCAAGTCTGCGATCGGAGCGAACGATTCGAACGGGTGGTGGAGCAGTACGTCCGTTTTGGCTATGGTGGAAAAAATATCGTTGGATTGTTTTAGTACATCGGGAATTCCAGGGGTGAAACCGGGATATTTCAGGTCCGGTCGCATTACCATTCCGGGTACGGCGATCAGGCGATTCAGGTTCACCGGTCCGTCTACCCGGTAAATCAGGCTATCGTCAATGTGAAAACGAGTCTGCAGGAACTGTACCAGTGGATCCGGGCAATCGATCGTGACCTCAAGACGTACCGCCTCTCCGTAGCGTCGCGAGGGGAGTTCTCCCTCAAGCGCCCTCAGCAAGTCCTCAACTTCCTCGGGATCAACATACAGGTCGCTATTGCGGGTGACCCGAAACTGGTAACAACCGCGAACCATCATCTGCGGAAACAACTTTTCGACGCTGGCGTGAATAATTGAAGACAGGAACACAAAATCATAATCACCGGTGGAAATGTTCGGCGGCAGATCAACGATTCTCGGTAATACCCTGGGCGCGGGGACGATGGCGATACCGCCGTCTTTTTCGGGATCTGATTCATCGCCGAGATCAACTATGATGCACAGACCCTTGTTAATTGTATGTGGAAAGGGGTGTGTGGGATCCAGTCGGATGGGTGTCAGCACCGGTAGTACTTCACGATCAAAGTAATCTGCCAGGTAGGTGCTCTGCTGTGTTGTCCAGTTGTCGCGGGGCAAAAAGTTGATATTCTGCTCGGACAACTCCGGTAGTAATTCTTCGTTGAGGCATTTGTACTGCTTCGCCACGAGATGCCGTGCCCGTATACTGATTTGCTCCAGCGATTCGACCGGCGTCAAACCGTCCGGACCCGTGGTGGGAACGCCGATATCAGCTTGCTGTTTGAGACCCGCGACGCGCACCTCAAAAAATTCATCCATGTTGGAGCAGGAGATGCAGAGAAACTTGAGCCGCTCAAGCAGGGGAATATCCTCCCGGCCGGCCATATCCAGCACGCGCTCATTGAACGCCAGTTGGCTCAATTCCCGGTTGATATAGTGTTTGGGGTGTGTCAGGTCTTGCATCAAGGGTTCTTACTTACCGAAATTAAATCGAGACATGAATACCGAATTTATATCTCCCGGCACCCATGTGGGACAGCAGTGGCCTGCCATTATATAGTTAAACTCCCTTTATGCCGGTATTCTGCCGGGAAATTCTGGTGCAATGCGCTGATTAGTGGTTATCGGGGCAAAAATCGCTCGTAGAGAGCAGGAACTTTCAAGTAGAATACCGCACCGTTTTAATCGTTCCCGGCGCGTACCGGGCAGATAAAATGAAGCAAACCGATGATCTGAGAATTATTGGCACCAAGGAACTGGTGTCGCCCGCGCAGATACGTGAACAGTATCCAATATCCGAGCAGGCTGCAGAGACGACGATGTATGGCAGGCAGGCAATCATACGCCTGCTTGGCGATGCGGATGATCGCCTCCTGGTCGTGGCCGGGCCGTGTTCGATTCACGATCCACGGGCCGCCCTCGAATATGCCGAGCGGCTTGCAGATCAGCGCCGACGGTACCAGGATGATCTTGAGATTATCATGCGTATCTATTTTGAGAAGCCGCGTACGACGGTAGGCTGGAAGGGCCTGATTAATGATCCGGACCTGGATGAGAGCTTCAATATCAATAAGGGTATTGGTGTTGCCCGGAAATTACTCCTCGATATTAACGAGATGGGTGTTCCTGCAGGCACCGAGTATCTGGACCTGATAACACCGCAATACATTGCTGATCTTGTCGCATGGGGCGCCATCGGGGCGCGCACAACGGAGAGTCAGTGCCACCGGGAACTTGCTTCAGGCCTGTCATGTCCTGTGGGTTTTAAAAATGGAACAAACGGCAACCTCAAGATTGCCATTGACGCAATCGGTGCAGCCATAAACCCGCACAGCTTCCTGTCGGTGACCAAGGAAGGCAGGACGGCGATATTTAGTAGCAATGGTAATAGTGACTGCCACATCATTTTGCGTGGTGGTCTGGAACCGAATTTTGACGCGGTGCATGTTCAGCAGGCAGCGGAGCAGCTCGACGCCGCCGTCTTGCCCACCAATATAATGATCGATTTTAGCCATGCAAACAGTCTTAAGCAGCCTCAGAACCAGCTGCGGGTATGCCATGACGTTTCCGGGCAGATTGCCGGCGGCGATGATCGAATCTTCTGAGTGATGATCGAGTCAAACCTGGTTGCGGGACGTCAGGAAATTTCCGCTGGAAAAGATCTTGTCTATGGACAGAGCATTACCGATGGCTGTATTGCCATCGAGGACACCGAGGTCATGTTCGGGGAACTCGCCGACGCTGTCCGGCGCCGTCGCGCTGCTTGAGAAAGACGGGCGGGGAACCCGCCTGCACCGAAACCAACTTTAGCCTGTTTACCGGAGATAATCATGATCAGACCACATGGGTCCACAACGTTGAAACCGCTGTTTGTAGAAGATGCTGCCGAGCGTGAGGCCCTGTTGAAGGAGGCAGAGTCCTTGCCCGCCCTGATGCTGAACTCGGCTGCGGCCGCAAACGTGGTTATGCTGGGCGCCGGGTATTTTAATCCCCTGGAAGGTTACATGGGCAAGGACGATGTCCTGTCCGTTGCTGCCGGCATGAGGACTACCGGCGGGCTCTTCTGGCCGGTGCCGGTGATGAACCTGGTTCACGCTGGCAACTCAATCTCTTCCGGTCAACGAATTGCGTTGCGGGATCCGAACGTGGATGGGAATCCTGTTATTGCCATTCAGGACGTTGTGGCGATAGAAGAGTTGAGTGCCGCGGACATTGGACTGATCACAGAAAGGATATACGGCACACTGGATACGGATCACCCGGGTGTTGCTACCTTTAATTCACTTGGCAGTATCCTGGTCTCCGGTCCCGTTAAGGTGCTGAATTTCAGTTACTTCGAAACCGATTTCGGAGACACTTTCCAAACAGCAAACCAGATCCGCAACGAGATATCGAAACGCGGCTGGCAGAAAGTGGTTGCCTTCCAGACACGGAACCCGATGCATCGTGCGCATGAGGAACTCTGCAAGATGGCAATGGAGGCAGTCGGCGCCGATGGCTGTGTCGTTCACATGCTGCTTGGTAAACTCAAACCGGGCGATATCCCGGCAGATGTGCGGGACAGTACCATTCGTGTCATGGTCGAACATTACTTTCCGGAGAATTCGGTCATGGTCACCGGCTATGGATTCGACATGCTCTACGCGGGTCCGAGGGAGGCGGTACTGCATGCGGTGTTTCGCCAGAACATGGGGGCCACGCACTTTATTGTCGGGCGAGACCACGCCGGCGTCGGAGATTACTATGGCGCCTTTGATGCACAGGGTATCTTCGACAATGAGGTCCCGGAGGATGCGCTCGAGATCGAAGTATTCAAGGCCGACCATACGGCGTATTCACGGAAACTAAATCGGGTCGTCATGATGCGCGATGCGCCGGATCACGAAATAGAGGATTTTGTCCTGTTGTCAGGTACACGTGTCCGGGAGATGCTGGGACAGGGTATTGCCCCTCCGCCGGAGTTTTCCCGACCGGAAGTGGCCAAAATTCTGATGGATTATTATCAATCCATTCCCGCAGAGGCATCCGGGCCATAGTCCCGATTAGTAGTGAAACTGTATCAATACCCGAAGTGTGGTACCTGTCGAAAGGCGGTAAAGTTCCTTGACGCAGAGGGTTTTAACTACGTGTCGATCGATATTGCCGAGCGGCCGCCGACGGCTGGTGAATTGAGACTGATGCTGGACTGCCAGGGAGGGGTCCTGCGCAAGTTATTTAACACCTCCGGATTACAATATCGGGAGCTGAATTTGAAGGAGCACCTGGCGGAGATGAGCATTGATGACGCCATCGGGTTGCTGGCAGACAACGGTATGCTGGTGAAACGCCCGTTTCTGCTGGCCGACGGGGCTGGTCTCGTTGGATTTAATGAAGGTCTTTGGGTCCGGGCCTTGAAGAGAAAATGAGCGTGCCGCCGCTGCGCGATCAGAACTGGTAGATCATCGGCAATACAATACTAAGCACCACCAGCATTACCACTATTAATGGTACGCCGACCTTGACGAAATCTCCGAAGGTGTAGCCGGCTGCGTTCATAACCAGCAGATTAGTATTATAGGCCATTGGCGTGGCAAAGCTCATATTCGCACCAAACAGGACGGCCAGTACGAAGGCCTCCTCTGGCAGCCCCAGGTGTTGTGCGATGCTGATAGCAATGGGTGTTCCAATTACCGCCGCCGCATTGTTCGAGACGATATTTGTCAGGACGGCCATTAAAATCATCAGGCCTGTAAAAATGGTGTGCGCCGACATACCTTCGGTGACCACGAGGAAACATTCCGCCAGGTAGTTTGCAGCGCCCGTCGAGATTAGTGCGTTGCCGATCGCGAGACTGGCGACCACGATGAGTATTACCTGGACACTGAGTGCCCGCTGTATGTCCCGCCATTTCAGACAGTTTGTCAGCATCATCAGCATCGCACCACATACTGCGCTGATCGAGATCGGCAATATGCCGAATGCGGAGACCAGGACGATGCCTGTCATGATCGCGATGGCGCGGGGCGCGCGATGCGTGTCCGGTAATTCGGTCGTTGCGTCGAGCACAAGGAATTGACCGCGTCGCTTCACCTCCTCGATATTTTCACGTGCTCCCTGTACCAGCAGGACATCTCCCAGCCGCAACTTCACCCGATCTATCCCCTTGGGCATGGATTCAAGTATTCGTCCCTTGCGGTGGATGGCTATTGTCGCGAGTTGGTAAACTTCAGTCAGCCGCACCTCGTTCAGGGTTCGGTGTACCATCGGTGATCCACGGTCGATGACAAGTTCAGCGAGTTGCTGATCTTCCTCGCGCAGGGGGTTATCCTCGTCGACCAGGTGATCGTGGGAGTAGAGTTGTCCGCCCAGGATTTGCTCAAATTCCTTCAGGTTCTGGGGCGTATCGCGCAGTTGAAGTCGATCACCGGCGGTGATCGCCGCATCCGGAAGTGGCAGCGTAAACGTATCGCCCGGTTTGCGAATTCGAGCCACTTTCATACGTCCCTGGGTTCTATCCAGTATATCCCGCAACGATTTTCCATCGCCAAAACTATTCGCCGGGATGTGCAGTTGTGCCGTAAATACACGGGGTGACAAATCGGCCATTGCGATATTCCGGTCGGGCAGCAACCTGGGCGCAACCAACCACAGGTAGAGGATGCCTGCGGAGCCGGCAATGACTGCCGGCAGCATGAAGTCGAACATGCCGATACGCGGCAGCCCGAGGTCTGCTGCGACACTGACGACCAGCAGGTTGGTAGATGTGCCGATGGTAGTAGCCATGCCGCCAACGATTGTCGCAAAACCCATTGGCATCATTACACCGGATGCGGAGGTCTTGGTACGAACAGAGACAGTGACAAGAATAGGAAGCAGTAGTACGACTATCGGCGTATTGTTTACAAAGGCACTAAGTGTTGCGGCCACCAGTAGCGCAGCACCAAGGGATACGGCAGGGTTATAGGACCACAGCTTGGACAGAACACGGCCAACCGGCTCGAGGGCTCCGGTTCGCACCAGTCCATGGCCAACGATCATCAACGCACATACGGCTATCAATGCCTGGTGGCCGAAGCCGGTGAAGAAGTCCGTCGGATCAAGACGCTGGCCGTCGGTCTCGAAGGGGAAAATTGAAAACCCCATTGCCAGAACTACAATGACTGCGAGGCTCGACGTTTCCAGCGGAATACGTTCTCGCGAGAAGAGGATCAGGGCGACAAGCGTAATTATAAGGGCCGCCAGTGCGTGCTCATTTGGGATAGACGGAAACGCGTTCACGATTTTGTTGTGTTCTCGATGAAGCAGGCCAACCAGGGAACCTTTAAGGAACCTCTGATCTATTCATGAACTCGTATCTCACGCCCAAAATGTCCAGCTTCTTTGTTGCGAATCTTCGCAATAGCCAGCTATTACGTGCGATTCGCGCCTCGAATCTGAACATTTTGGATCACACGCCACTTCGCCCAGAATAAATCAGAGATTCCTTAACCAATGAGCGAAAGCGTAACACGATATTCCTGGAGGCATAGTGTTGAATTGGCACGGTACAGATTTTGGCTCAGGGCCTGGTGGTTCGTGTGTTATAGTGGTTCTTGCAGGAAAGGCATTCTTCTGAGGCGGGCGGTGGCAGTCCTGGTCGGCCTGTCCGGTGCAATGGAGGGCCGGGACATGGAGCCCTGCTGAGTGTCAGTAATCAGGATCGTACGTAGTTCCCGGCGCTATTTCCGGCGGCATTCCAGTCGGCAGGCCCCAGTAAACCTTCTTTCAGTAGATCTTCACCGGCATGGAACTGGTAGCACTAAACGGCGAGATTATCGCGCTTCTCGTAATACTGCTGTTTACGATGGTGCTGTTCGTGTTCGAAGTGGTGCGGGTCGACGTTGTGGCATTGACCGTACTTGTCGTCCTCGGTCTTTCTGCACTTGTCCCCGGCTACGATGGCCTGGTACCGGCACGGTTCCTCTTCGACGGGTTTGCCAGTAACGCCGTTATCTCGGTTATTGCGGTCATGATAATTGGCGCCGGACTCGACAAGACCGGCGTTATGGGTACGGTAGCATCGAGAATTCTGAGGCTTGGCGGGACGACCGAAACCCGGATAGTTGCAACGACCTCATCATCCGTGGCCATCATATCCAGTTTTATGCAGAACATTGGCGCGGCCGCCCTGTATCTCCCGGTCGTGAACAGGATATCCCGTCGAACCGGCATTCCACTGGGACGTATGCTGATGCCCATGGGCTTCTGCGCCATTCTCGGGGGGACAATGACAATGATCGGGTCCAGCCCCCTGATACTGCTGAATGACCTGCTGTTGACGGCTAACAGGACTTTGCCGGTTTCTGTCGACACGATGGATCCTTACGGTTTGTTCTCTGTTATGCCCGTGGGCATCGTGTTGGTGGCCATGGGCATGCTGTACTTTCTCTATCTCGGCAAGTGGGTCTTGCCTTCCGGACAGAGCAGGGGCGCCAACTTTGACAATATGCAGTATTTTAAAAATGTGTATGGTATTCATGCCCGCACCTTTGAGGTGGTGGTGCAGACAGGCAGCGATATGTGTGGAAAGCGCCTGGGTGAGATTCGCAGCCACGGACGAGCAGGCTGGATTTTGGGTGTTAGCAGTGTTGGTACCCCGGTGATTGCGCCTTCCCAGGACACCGAGATCCATGCCGGTTCCGTGCTCGCGATAATGGGACCGGAGAAGAGCATCCGGGAGTACGCCGAAGCCCACCAATTAAGCGTCAAGAATCATCTTGACGTGTTTGCCGATATCCTCAGCGTGACCAACGCGGGGATCGCGGAGGTCGTTATACCACCGGATTCAGGATTGATCGGGAAGACGCTTGCCGAACTACAGTTTCGGCGAAGCCACCGGGCCCGTATTCTCACCGTATACCGGATAGACGCCGTCATAGACACCGATCTGCCCAACGTTGCGCTACAGGCCGGGGACACCCTTGTATTGCATGCCCGTTGGGAGGATATGGTCCCCATGGCGAATAGCAAGGACTTTGCGGTAGTGACCGACTTCCCGCATGAGACCTACAGGCCCAACAAGCTTCTTTTTGCCTCGTTGGCGTTTTTCGTCGCCATCGGCCTGGTGATTTTCTCGGCGCTGTCAACTCCCCTCGCACTGATGACGGGAGCGATCATCATGGTGCTGACCGGGGTTATCAAGATAGAAGAGGCCTACCAGGCCGTCAGCTGGCAGACGGTATTCCTGCTCGCCTGCCTGATTCCACTGGGCATGGCGATGCAGAATACGGGCGCGGCGCAATGGCTGGCGGGGGAGACCTTGTCACTTATGGAAGGCACGCCTGCATGGGGTATCCAGGCATTAATCGCCGTGCTGGCCACCGCCTTTACGTGCGTGATGTCTAATGTTGGCGCCACCGTGCTTCTTGTCCCGCTGGCGATACAGCTTGCCCTTCGCGTCCGTGCCGATCCCGCCGTGTTTGCGTTGACCGTGGCGTTATGCACATCCAACTCGTTTCTCATTCCCACACACCAGGTCAATGCCCTGATCATGGGCCCGGCAGGGTACCGGGTGAAGGATTTTTTGCGAGCCGGAGGTGGTATGACGTTGATCTTCCTGGTGGTCGTCATTGTCATGTTGAACGTGTTTTACTGATTTTCCCGTAAAATTCCCTCCGCCGTACGTAATTATCACTATATATAGCGATTTGTGCTTGGTATAAACACAATATTTTGATAATGTACACGATATGCATTAAATAGTGCGTGTAACTGCTTGATATTTTATGATTCAGGCAAATGGCGGAGTGGAACAAATGAGAATACTGGTTGGCGTGATTGCAGCTGTAATACTTGCCGCATGTGGCGGAGGCGACAGTAGCTCTGGTGGCGGCGGAGATGCCGCCGCAGGCGTGGCGGCGACGACCGCGCAAGATTCAAATGACGCCGGTTCAAATCCACCGGCTGCGAGCCAGGCCCAGCCGAGCAGTCAGTCGTCCGGGAGTGCCGGCTCGCTTGCAGGGACCTATACCGGTACCGCGGATGTCACCGTGACGATAGACACCCTCAACCTGGTTTACGAGCTGGATATTGAGGTCGTCGTGAGCCCCAATGGTCAGGTCTCTGTGGATGTCGAGGGCAAAACGGATAGAACGACGCTCGACGGTAATGACTACGAAGGAAGCGTAGTATTCGAAGAGACCAAGGATGGTATCGTCTGCTCCGGAAGGATTCATTACATGGGCAGTGTGAACGGATCGATAACCTCTGGCTCTACGTCCGGTGACGGTGTTTGCAACCAGGGTGGTCAGCTTGCGGACGTCACGCTCAACGGATCCTACGTGGCAAGTCGACAATAAACAGGCTTAAGACTGCGGGCAACAGACAGGCGGGATCAGGTTACAGAACCTGGTTTAATGTTGTCGGCCCTTGATGAGTGAATCCAGTTCTTGTTTTAGTTTTCCGAGGATCTCGTCATAGGCGAATGCGCCCAGCTTTTCGCCGTTTCGTTTCAGGTTTACGCTTTTAGGCCCGCACCAGAGCCCGAGGTCTGCATCGTCTGTTTCGCCGGGGCCGTTTACCCGGCAACCCATTACCGCGATAGTGATATTGTAATCAATCGCGTAACGGCTCATGTCCCGGACATCCCGGGCGAGTTCGATAAAGGCCTCGTTTTCCACGCGTGAGCAGCTTGGGCAGCTGATGATATTCAGCTTGTCCGGGTCAAACGCAACGACGCTGCGCACTCTGCCGTTGTAGATGTCCTCTATTATCTGCCTGCCTGCGGTAATTTCTTCTGGCTTGTTCACGTACGGAAGTGTCAGTGATACGCGCACGGTATCCCCGATGCCTTTGCCAATCAGCTGTTCAAAGGCGATGCGGGTCTTGATCACCCCCTCGGGTGGCATGCCGGCTTCAGTTACACCCAGGTGTAGCGGGATATCGGGACGCTGACCGGCAAATCTGGTGTTTGCGTCTATAACGTTAGCGGGATCGGAATCCTTTAACGAGACGCAGTAACGGGTGTACCCGATCGAGTCCAGAAAGTCACAGTGTTCAAGCGCACTGTCCAGCATGGCCGAAATTGAATCATCGCCGGGGTAGGCCGCAAGCTTCTCGGGGTCGACGGAACCGCAGTTTACGCCGACACGCAAGGCACAGTCATGGTTGTTGGCGATATCCGCCAGGTAGCTGACCTTGTCCTGCCATGGCTTGTGTTTTTCGTGGTGGTACAGGTGCCCCGGGTTATACCGTATCTTGTCGACATGCGGAGCGACCACGGCCGCCATCCGGTAGTTTTCCTGCAGGTCGACGGAGAGAGTGCCGTCCGTTACATCGCGGATCCGGATTAGTGCTTCTGCATCATGCTTGTTGTCAACGGCGATACGAATGATATCCGCACCCGCCTCGTGTAGTGCGGTGACCTGTTCCACGGTCGCAGCGATATCCCGGGTGCGGGTTGCACACATGCTTTGCACGGCAATGGGATGTCCACCACCGATGGTGACACTGCCTATTCTGACCGTCCGGGTTTGATTGCGCTTGATTTGCACAGGAGGTTCTACAATCTGACTACGAGGGCCTGTTAACACTTGCCAGGTCACTGCGTTGCCGGCCCAAATGGTTCCAGGCAAGGCGCGAGGAATGTGGTTTGGCTAGTCCAAATGAGTGACGAGCAACACAGCATGGGGCCATTTGCCTGACATATTGCAAGGGCAACCCGAAGGGACGGGACCCATTTTGCCCACTGCGGCGTCTCTCCTTACTAAAGTACATACAGTACATTACGCTCGTCGTTCCTTGCATTGAACAAAATGGGCTCCCGTCGCAGCGATCTGGCAAGTGTTAACAGGCCCTTGGGTGTCGCGGGCGCATAAATTACCTGTTCCAGGGTGGTAACGCAACCGGGATGTTTCCGCGTTGTGGATGAGGTGGTGGCCTCCGGGGCGCTGCATTGGTAGCATGACATCTTGATGCTGTGCAGCGACGGGTATGCAACTACTAGTAGATATAGGGAACACCAGGGTCAAGTGGGCGCTTGCAGCGGAGGACAAATGGATCCGTGGTAAAGCGTGCACTCACGGGCAGGACTGGGAATCCTGTTTTACAGGATTGTGGGCTGACCTGGATGAACCGCGTCAGGTTGCGGTATCCAATGTTGGTGGCGAAGATGCAGAGACCGAACTGGCAAAATGGTGTAAAAGCAAGTGGGCCTGCGTACCCCTGTTCGTACAGTCAGAAGCCCTGACCTGTGGAATTCACAATGGATACCGTGAACCGCTCACGCTGGGCGTGGATCGCTGGATGTCAATTATTGGCGCCCGATCTGTGACGCCGTCCGCGGTAGCGGTGGTCGATTGTGGAACGGCCGTTACGGTTGATTTGCTGGATGAGTCAAATAAATTTGTGGGGGGCGTTATCATGCCGGGGGATGATATCGGCCGGAGGTCACTGAACCGGGAGACGGCCGGGATATCTCAGACCACCGGCGAACAGATCACTGCCCTTGGTGTTTCTACCGATGATTGTGTACACGGAGGCGTACATTTCAGCATAATTGGGGGTATAGAGAGGGTGATAAAAGAAATGACCGGATCACTGGGGTATGCACCGATCGTGCTGATCACGGGTGGCGGTGCACAGAAAATTTCCACCCACCTGGAAATTGCGGTGGAGTACGAACCCGACCTGGTGTTGAAGGGACTTGCGGAGGTAACTAGTGCTCTTTCAATGTGATAATTACGGATTCAGCGTCCCTGTGGTGTTTCGCAGCAAGGCGCAGTGCGAAGCCAATGGTCGTTCCCTTGTCAAGCACTGGAACGCAGCTGCGGGATACCACGGGGACGCCCTTCGGGTTAGCTTGTCATCGCCCACGGACTGCGTTCCGCCTCTTGCCAAGGGAACGACCATTGCCTGCGAGGCGCGCCTTGCCGTGAACGATGACAAGCTAACTGAACTCGCAATTATCACATTGAAGGAGCACTAGATGGCGATTCTGAAGTGGGGGTTGGCCCTGTTGGTGTTGGCCAATATCGTCTTGTTCCTGTGGCCGGCTGATCGCACGCCGGAGGGTGCGACGGCTGTCATCGCCAGCCCCGTAAACCCGGAGTCAATGCGCCTGCTGCGTGAGCCAAGTATTAACACCGAACAGGAGGAACCCATGCCGCAAGAGCGATCACAGCCCGCCGTTGCAGCCAACTGTGGGAAGATCGGTCCAATCGTTAACCCGGAACAGCTCGAATTTGCCAGGGAACAGCTAGCCAGCCTGAGTTTGAATTTCAGCGAAAATGTGGAGCCGGGCAGATCTGCAGACGTGCTCCGGCTTTACCTGGCGTCAACAAGCGGGACAGCGGGTATTGATTCACTGAGGGCCAGGCTCAACGATGCAGGTATTACTGATCACTTCAGGATGGCGAGTGAGGAAGGTGTGCAGATGCTGTCCCTCGGTGTTTACTCGGAACCGGACAGGGCAGAATTGGTGGCCACTGAGTATCACGGCCTGGGTTTCGAGGTGCAAATCAGGGACGAGACCACCCGATTGCCCGACCGATACTGGCTCCTGGTTGGCCTGGAAGGAAAATCGTCACAGCTTGTACGCACCCTGTCGGGCATGATTTGGGGTGCGCCCGGAGTCGGCTTTTCAAGTGATCTCTGTAAAATATGAAGCAGCGCGTCATTCCGCATTCCTGACGAGACCTGAAAAACGGAAAGTTCCGACTTTTTTTAGATTATTTGGCGCGGAACATTGCGGAAACCCGCCACAACTCCTACAATGCGCCACCCAAATATTGAGGAGCCTCAAGCCCGCATAGCTCAGCTTGGCAGAGCAGCTGACTTGTAAGTGTATTGCACCTGGATCGGGAAACCGGCCCAGTGGAGGTGGCTAAAACGGGGAAACCTAACCCTGGCGCGGCGTTTGCGTCTTTCCAGGCATGGCAATCCCGTGCTACCCGGGTACCTGGCAATTTAAAGAGAAGCCAGTCTCCCCGGGGAGTGTAGAGACTTTACACCACCCACCTAAGTGGAGAGATCCTCGCCGATCGTAATTTTTACACCGGTGGGGAAGCTTCATAGGGTGAAGAGAAAGTCCAGACCCCAAACGCGGGAGCTTGTCTTCCGCGGTTGCGAAAGCAGTAGCAGGTATGAATCAGCAGGTCGTGGGTTCGATTCCCTCTGCGGGCTCCATTTGGGAGTACTACAAGGAAGTGTTTGATTTTTAGTTATTTTTTGGCAGTTGTTAAGGAATGTTAGGCAATTTGGAGACGTTGAATTGTTGCTGGAATCCGGATGGCAGTAATTGTCATTGACAGCAGGCCCAAAACTATAGAAAATCCGCGCCTTCCCGCGCCTTGCAGGCATAACAGTTTGCAGGTCATAGGAGGGGTTCCCGAGTGGCCAAAGGGGGCAGACTGTAAATCTGCTGGCTCCGCCTTCGGAGGTTCGAATCCTCCCCCCTCCACCATCGTTGAATCGGGGTTTGCCGATTAGGCAGAATCCGGGGTAGCAGTTACATGATAATGGGCATTAAACGTCGGGATTTGACTGATTTGCAGTCGTGCTTCTGCGGGCGTAGTTCAACGGTAGAACCTCAGCCTTCCAAGCTGATGATGTGGGTTCGATTCCCATCGCCCGCTCCAGAGGCCGGGAAGACAGGTGTAGCAGGTGCCCGAAACAGAAGGTCGGGGTGAGCAGTTGCCAGATTATGTTTGCCCATATAGCTCAGTCGGTAGAGCACTTTCTTGGTAAGGAAGAGGTCACCGGTTCAATTCCGGTTATGGGCTCCAGATTGAATGGCTTGATTGGGTCGGGTTGGTTTGCATTAGTTGGATTGTATGGGCGCAGGTTGTGCGGTGCTGTCGCGGCGCCGGTTGATATAGCAGAATTTTTTACAGCATCTTGAAGAATGGTTATTTGCATAGAAGAGGTGAATCCAAGTGTCCAAGGAAAAATTTGAACGTACGAAGCCGCACGTAAACGTAGGCACGATTGGTCACGTAGACCACGGTAAGACGACGTTGACGGCGGCGCTGACGAAGGTATTGGCGGCGGAGCATGGTGGTGATGTCAAGGATTTCTCGGAGATTGACAATGCGCCGGAAGAGCGTGAGCGTGGAATTACGATCGCGACGGCGCATGTTGAATACGAGACGGGAGCGCGACATTACGCACACGTAGATTGTCCGGGGCACGCGGATTATGTGAAGAACATGATTACGGGTGCAGCACAGATGGATGGTGCGATCCTGGTGGTATCTGCGGCGGACGGTCCGATGCCGCAGACGCGTGAACACATCCTTCTGGCACGGCAGGTGGGCGTACCGTACATCGTTGTGTACATGAACAAGGCGGACCTGGTTGACGATGATGAATTGATCGAACTGGTTGAGATGGAGATAAGGGAGCTTCTGGACAAGTATGAGTTTCCGGGAGACGACACACCGATCATCAAGGGATCGGCGCTGAAGGCGCTGGAAGGAGATGAATCGGAGATGGGCACGCAGTCGATCCTGGCCCTGGCGAAGGTGCTGGATGAATATATACCGGAGCCGGAGCGGGCAATTGATGGAGCATTTTTGATGCCGGTAGAGGACGTATTCTCGATATCGGGTCGTGGCACGGTAGCGACGGGCCGGATAGATCGAGGCGTGATCAAGGTAGGGGAAGAGATTGAGATAGTCGGGATCAAGGATACGGCGAAGACGACGGTGACGGGCGTGGAGATGTTTCGCAAGTTACTGGACGAGGGTCGTGCCGGAGATAACGTTGGGATATTGCTGCGGGGCACGAAGCGGGAAGAGATTGAGCGGGGTCAGGTGCTGGCGGCGCCGGGGTCGATTACGCCGCACACGAAGTTTGAGGCGGAGGTGTATGTGTTGAGCAAGGAAGAGGGCGGCAGGCACACGCCGTTTTTCAAGGGATACAGGCCGCAGTTTTACTTTCGCACGACGGACGTGACGGGAGCGGTGGAGCTGCCGGAAGGGGTTGAGATGGTCATGCCGGGAGACAACATCAAGGTGAAGGTTGAGTTGATAGCACCGATAGCGATGGAAGACGGGCTTCGGTTTGCGATCCGGGAAGGTGGTCGTACGGTCGGTGCGGGTGTCGTCTCCAAGATTTTTGAATAGCTTGTACTTTTCTCTTTACTACAGGCCAGTAGCTCAATTGGCAGAGCAGCGGTCTCCAAAACCGCAGGTTGGGGGTTCGATTCCCTCCTGGCCTGCCAGGTGCAGCCGGATGGCAACCTATGCCTGATATGGTAAAAATTGTAGCTGCGGTTGCGGTGCTCCTGGCAGGTATCGCAGGTTTTTATTACCTGCCTGAGCTGTTGGATGCTGAAATACCGTCTTTTATGCTTGCTGGTGTCGTGTTGGTCTCGGTACTGCTGGCCCTGGGTTTGCTCGCGACATCGACGCGGGGTGCAAGGGTGATCGAATTTGCCAGGGGTTCCCGCACCGAGGTCAGGAAGATGATATGGCCTACGCGTAAGGAGACGGTGCAGGGTACGGCATTAGTCATTGTTATGGTGATCTTGATCGGGATTTTGTTATGGATGTTTGACTGGATCATTTTCAAGGTTATATACGACTTTATACTTGCAACGGCCTAGGATATATCAGCTATGGCAATGAAATGGTATGTGGTACAGGCCTTTTCGGGCTATGAGAAGCATGTACAACGCTCATTGCAGGAGCACATCGACCGGGCTGATATACAGCACCTGTTTGGTGAAATACTGGTTCCAACCGAGGAAGTGGTCGAGATGAAAGCCGGCCAGAAGCGTACCAGCGAGAGGAAGTTTTTCCCCGGTTACGTACTGGTGCACATGGAAATGAATGATGACAGCTGGCACCTTGTGAAGAATGTGCCGCGTGTATCCGGGTTTATAGGCGGTACCAGTTCGCAGCCTGCGCCTATCAGTGATGCTGAGGCGGAGAAAATATTGCAGCAGGTGAAGGTCGGCGCCGAGGCGCCGAGGCCGAAGTTCTCCTTCCAGCCGGGGGAACTGGTGCGGGTGGTCGACGGACCGTTTGCCGATTTCAACGGTACGGTTGAAGACGTGAATTATGAAAAGTCCAAGCTGCGTGTCGCAGTTTCTATCTTCGGGCGTTCAACGCCGGTCGAACTGGATTTCGGGCAGGTCGAGAAAGGTTAGTCAGGATTAAAGGGACTACCTGAGTAATATTTGAGCCGAACCCACGGTCTTTTTCCGGTTCGGCAGTGTTAACAGGGGAGCCGCGAGGCGTTTACCCACCAGGAGTACAATATGGCGAAGAAAGTTGAAGCCTTGATCAAGCTGCAGGTTCCTGCAGGCGAGGCGAATCCCAGTCCACCCGTCGGCCCCGCCCTGGGCCAGCATGGTGTCAATATCATGGAATTTTGCAAGGCGTTTAATGCGGCTACGCAGGAGACGGAGAGGGGAATGCCGATTCCCGTCATCATTACGGTATATAGCGACAAGAGTTTTACCTATATCCGGAAGACACCGCCGGCATCCGTTCTGCTCAAGAAGGCGGCCGGACTGAAGAAAGGCAGTGCAGTTCCGCATCTCGACAAGGTGGGAAAGGTTTCGCGTGCGCAACTTGAAGAGATCGCGACGTTAAAGATGGTCGATTTGAATGCCTATGATATGGATGGCGCGGTGAAAATCATCGCGGGCAGCGCACGTAGCATGGGAATTGAGACGGGTGAGAATTGATCATGGGTAAATTATCGAAACGAAAGCAGGATATTGCAGCCAGGATAGACAATGACAGGTTTTACTCTCTGGAAGAGGCCCTGTCCCTCGCTACGGAGACGGCCTCGGCAAAGTTTGATGAATCTGTGGATGTGTCGGTTAATCTCGGCGTGGATTCGAAGAAATCGGATCAGAACGTACGCGGTGCAACCGTATTGCCACGCGGGACCGGTCGCGACGTGCGAGTCGCCGTGTTCGCGGATGGTCCGCAAGCCGAGGCGGCCCGGGCTGCAGGTGCAGAAATTGTTGGCATGGAAGACCTGGTCGAGAGTATACAGGGCGGCAACCTGGACTTTGACGTTGTCATTGCCAGCCCCGATTCGATGCGGGTTGTCGGAAAGCTCGGGCAGTTGCTTGGTCCACGCGGGCTGATGCCAAATCCCAAGACCGGTACGGTATCGGCAGATGTCGGTAAGGCGGTGGAGAATGCGAAGGCGGGTCAGGTTCAGTTCCGCAATGACAAGGCCGGGATTATCCATTGCTCTATCGGCAAGGCTTCATTTGATGTTGAGGCGCTTAAAGAAAATTTTGATGCCCTGATCAGTGCGCTGCAGAAGGCGAAGCCTTCCACGGCCAAGGGGCAGTATTTTCAACGTATTTCGGTCTCCACAACCATGGGGGCGGGAATACGGGTTGATCGTGCCAGCTTGTCCGTCATCTGAAGACGGATTTGCGGCCTGGTCTGCCAATGGGTGCCTGTAACCGGCGATGATTGCCGGTATGCAGGTTGTCTTAGACCGCAGGTACGGAAACAGAGTTTTTCTGTCGACGTTTAATTAACATTGCTGCCGGTATTACACGGTAGTCAGTTGACCCGCGCAGATGGTGACCCAATGTGACAGGAATTACTCCTGAAACCGGGTGCCAAAATTGGAGGTAGCTTGTATGAGCCTCACTCTTGAGGAAAAGAAGCAGGTTGTAGAGCGTGTCTCCGCAGTCCTGGGAGGGTCCCAGGCGGCTATAGGCTCTGAATACCGTGGTTTGTCGGTGGCTGAAATGTCCAGGTTGCGTCGTGAAGCTCACGATGCCGGTGTGTACCTGAAGGTCATCAAGAACACGCTGCTCAGACGTGCCGTCAAGGGTTCTTCCTTTGAGTGTCTTGAAGAGTATTTTGTTGGTCCGCTGGCGTTTGCTGCGTCAGAGGATCCTGTTGCGGTTGCGAAGGTAATCAGCAAGTTTGAAAAGGAATTTGATGCCCTGTCGATCAAGGCAGGTGTCATGTCCGGCGAAATGCTGTCTAACGAGCAAATCAAGGCACTTTCACAATTACCTGGCCGCGATGAGTTGCTGGCAAAACTGATGGGTACCATGCAGGCCCCAATTCAGGAATTTGTCCGGACCCTCAACGAGGTGCCGGCAAAATTTGTGCGTGGGCTTGCGGCTGTCAGAGATGCGAAAGAAGCGGCCTGAACCGGTTTTAATCATACCGTCGAATGACGGACATATGTATTTGGAGTACACATCATGAGTAAAGAAGATATTTTGGAAGCAATTGCTGGAATGTCAGTGCTGGAATTGTCGGAGCTGATTTCAGAGATGGAGGAGAAGTTTGGCGTATCAGCAGCAGTAGCCGCGGTTGCGGTTGCTGCGCCAGGTGGTGCGGCAGGCGATGATGCCGGCAGTGCGGAGGAAAAAGACGAGTTCGACGTCGTGCTGACCAGCTTTGGTGATAAGAAAGTTTCCGTGATCAAGGCCGTACGTGCTGCCACAGGTCTTGGCCTGAAGGAGGCCAAGGACCTTGTCGAAGGGGCGCCGTCACCGGTCAAGGAAGGTATTCCCAAGGCGGAAGCCGAGGAACTCAAAAAGCAGTTCGAGGAAGCCGGGGCATCGGTTGAACTTAAGTAAGGGAGCTGAATTGCTCCTGCAGGGACAGTGTCGGTATGCCGTACCAGCTTTGCATGGCTGGCGGGGTTTGTTCCCGCCAGCCTTGTGCTGTTTCTGCAAATGTTCCAATTACACGCGATTTCCGCACCAGTGACACGGATCGGTAAACAGGCCGAGTTTCTGTTACACCATTAATTCTCTCGAGGTTTTCATGGGCTATTCTTTTACTGAAAAAAAGCGACTCCGAAAAAGTTTCAGCAAGCGTCCTGAGGGCGTATTGCCGATTCCCTACTTGCTTGAAATCCAGAAGGGTTCCTATTACCGCTTTTTGCAAGAGGAACGCGCAGCGGAGGATCGGCGGAAAGTCGGTCTTGAGGCTGCATTTCATTCCGTGTTTCCGATCGAGAGCTTTAATGGCAATGCGGCACTGGAGTTCGTTAAGTATCGTCTCGGCACCCCGCTGTTTGATGTTAAGGAATGCCAGCAGCGGGGTCTAATATATGCGGCGCCACTGCGGGTTACATTACGCCTGGTTATTAAACAGAAGGATGATGCCACGGGCGGCAAATCGGTGAAGGACGTCAAGGAACAGGAAGTCTACATGGGTGACATGCCGTTGATGACAGACAACGGTACTTTCGTTATAAATGGAACTGAGCGCGTCGTGGTATCACAGCTCATCGCTCTCCCGGTGTGTTCTTTGATCATGATCGTGGCAAGACGCATTCCTCGGGTAAGCTGTTGTTTTCATCCCGGGTGATTCCCTACCGCGGCTCCTGGCTGGATTTCGAATTTGATCCGAAGGATCTTCTGTATATCAGGATCGACCGCCGGCGGAAGCTGCCGGCCACTATATTATTAAGGGCCCTGGGTTTCTCTACCCAGGAGATGCTGGAGCTGTTTTTCAATAACGATGAATTCAGGCTCACCGCCAGGGAAATCAAGATGAAGCTGGTGGCGTCGCGACTGCGCGGCGAGCAGTTGAGTTTCGATATCAAAGGCAAAAACGGAGAAACCATCGTTGAGGCCGGCCGCCGAATTACTGCGCGGCATATACGTGAGATCGAGAAGGCTCGCCTTAGTATCATCGTGGTGCCGACAGAGTATCTCGTGGGGCGTTCACTCGCTACCGACATACCGGATACAGAAACGGGCGAATTGCTCGCGGAAGCAAACCAGGTGTTGACGGAAGAACTGGTAGAAGAACTGATTAGCCGGAAGATCAGGAAGATCGAGGTAATCTATACCAATGATCTTGATGAAGGCGCCTATGTGTCGGAGACACTAAGGATAGATCCAAGTCGGACTGCACTGGAGGCCATGGTCGAAATTTACCGCATGATGCGTCCGGGCGAACCCCCGACCAAGGATGCGGCACAGACGTTGTTTAACAACCTGTTTTTCAATCCTGAGCGGTATGATCTGTCCGTGGTCGGAAGAATGAAGTTTAACCGGCGTCTCGGACGAGATACCGACACCGGTTCAGGGACCCTGGAAAAAGTGGACATCACCGAGGTGATGAAGATCCTGATCGGGCTCAAGAACGGCCGGGGTGAAATCGATGACATCGACAACCTTGGAAATCGTCGTGTGCGCTCTGTCGGTGAACTGGTGGGGAACCAGTTCCGTGTTGGCCTGGTGCGCGTTGAGCGGGCAGTTCGGGAAAGGTTGTCCATGGCCGAGTCAGAGAACCTGACGCCGCAGGACCTTATCAATGCCAAGCCGGTTTCTGCAGTGGTCAGGGAGTTTTTTGGATCCAGCCAGCTGTCCCAGTTCATGGACCAGACCAATCCGCTGGCCGAGGTGACCCACAAACGACGCGTGTCGGCATTGGGCCCCGGTGGCCTGACGCGCGAACGTGCCGGGTTCGAGGTGCGCGATGTGCACCCGACACATTACGGGCGTGTTTGCCCCATCGAGACGCCGGAAGGTCCGAATATCGGGCTGATAAATTCCCTGGCGATCTACGCCCGCACTAACGAGGACGGTTTTCTCGAGACGCCCTACCTCAGGGTAAAAAAAGGCAAAATAACTGACGAGGTAGACTACTTGTCTGCCATTGAGGAGCGCCTGTTCGTGATTGCCCAGGCCAACGCCAGCGTTAACAAGAATGGAAAGCTGGTCGATGAACTTGTTTCCTGCCGTCACCAGAACGAGTTTACGCTCGCAACTGCTGCAGATGTGAATTACATCGATGTGGCGCCGTCACAGATCGTTTCCGTGGCCGCATCTCTGATTCCATTTCTGGAGCACGATGACGCCAATCGCGCGTTGATGGGTTCCAATATGCAGCGCCAGGCAGTCCCGACGATCAAGAGCGAGAAGCCGCTTGTTGGTACCGGCATGGAGCGAGTCGTGGCGGTGGATTCCGGCGTTGCGTTGACCGCACGGCGCGGCGGTGTGGTTGAATCGGTCGACGCCGGACGCATCGTGGTACGTGTTAATGACAATGAGACACGTGCAAATGAAGCAGGCGTCGATATTTACAACCTGATCAAGTACACGCGATCAAATCAAAATACCAATATCAACCAGCGTCCGCTGGTCAAGGCCGGCGATACCATTGCCGCCGGAGATGTGCTGGCTGACGGACCGTCCACCGACATGGGTGAACTGGCCCTCGGTCGTAACGTGTTGATCGCTTTCATGCCGTGGAACGGCTATAACTTTGAGGATTCCATTCTCATCTCCGAGAACCTGGTCAAGGAAGATATCTTCACGACGATTCATATCGAGGAGTTGTCCTCCGTCGCACGTGATACCAAACTTGGCCCCGAGGAAGTGACACGAGATATCCCGAACGTCGGTGAACACGCACTGTCACGACTTGATGAGGCAGGTATTGTCTACGTCGGTGCGGAAGTCAAGGCAGGGGATATCCTGGTCGGCAAGGTGACGCCAAAGGGCGAGACCCAGCTGACACCGGAAGAGAAATTACTGCGTGCGATATTTGGCGAAAAGGCCGCCGATGTGAAGGATATGTCATTGCGCTTGCCCTCGGGAATGTCCGGTACGGTTATCGACGTACAGATATTCACGCGCGATGGCATCGAGAAGGACTCCAGGGCCCTCGCCAATGAGGACATGGAGTTGACGCGTATTCGCAAGGACCTGGGAGACCAGTTCCGTATCGTCGAGGAAGATACCTATGCACGTATAGAGACCCTGCTGACCAACAAGCTGGCGGATGGTGGCCCGGGCGCCCTGAAGAAGGGCGACAAGATCACCCGGGGGTACTTGACAGAATTGAGTCGTTCCATGTGGTTCGAGATTCGATTGCGTAACGAGGACGCCAGTAACAAGCTTGAACAACTCAGGGCAAGCCTGGAGGAGCAGCGCAAGTTCTTCGATGACTTGTTCGACGAGAAGCGCACCAAGCTGGAGGCAGGTGATGATCTTGCCCCGGGAGTGCTCAAGATGGTGAAGGTATTCGTGGCAGTCAAGCGCCGCCTGCAGCCCGGGGACAAGATGGCCGGGCGTCATGGTAACAAGGGTGTGATCTCCAAGATTGTCCCGGTTGAAGACATGCCTTACATGGAAGATGGCACCACGGTGGATATTGTACTCAACCCGCTGGGTGTGCCGTCCCGAATGAATGTCGGGCAGGTGCTGGAGACACACCTTGGCTGGGCTGCGGCCGGGCTGGGTAAAAAGATCGACACCATGTTGCGGGAGAAACGCAACGTGACCGAGGTGCGACAGTTCCTTGACAAGATCTACAATACGGATGGAAAAAAGGAGAAGTTGTCCTCGTTTAACAGCGATGAGATTTTCGAGCTGGCTGACAACCTGCGAAATGGTGTGCCCATGGCCACACCGGTATTCGATGGCGCGGATGAAGCCGAGATCAAGCGGATGCTGGAGTTGGCTGACCTCCCGACGGATGGGCAGACAACGCTCTACGATGGCCGCACAGGCGACAAGTTCGATCGCTCGGTAACGGTTGGCTATATGTATATCCTGAAACTCAACCACCTCGTGGATGACAAGATGCATGCAAGGTCCACCGGACCGTACAGTCTGATCACCCAGCAACCGCTGGGGGGCAAGGCACAGTTCGGCGGGCAGCGCTTCGGTGAGATGGAGGTATGGGCGCTCGAGGCATACGGGGCGGCATATACCCTGCAGGAGATGCTCACGGTCAAATCAGATGACGTGGCCGGTCGCACCAAGATGTATGAAAACATTGTCAAGGGAAACTACCAGATAGAGGCGAGCATGCCCGAATCGTTCAATGTCCTGGTAAAGGAGATTCGTTCCCTGGGCCTCAATATCGAGTTGCAGGAAGACTAGAGGAAATAAGATGAAAGATCTGTTTAACCTGTTCAAGCAGCCCGGCACCACAGATAACTTTGACGCCATACGCGTCGGGATCGCTTCTCCTGAAAAGGTGCGATCATGGTCATTTGGTGAGGTCAAGAAGCCGGAAACCATCAATTACCGGACCTTTAAGCCGGAACGGGACGGACTGTTCTGTGCCAAGCTTTTCGGACCAACCAGCGATTACGAATGCCTTTGTGGAAAGTACAAGCGGCTGAAGCATCGCGGCGTGATTTGTGAGAAGTGCGGCGTTGAAGTAACCCTGTCGAAGGTACGCCGGGAGCGCATGGGCCATATCGAGTTGGCCTGCCCCGTGGCGCACATCTGGTTTCTGAAGTCGCTGCCGTCCAGGCTGGGGCTGATGCTGGATATGACAGTGCGCGAGATTGAACGCGTATTGTACTTTGAAGCCTACGTGGTAACTGATCCGGGAATGACACCACTCGAGGCAGGCATGCTGATGACCGAGGAGTCCTACCTGGAATCCGTCGAGCAGTATGGCGATGAATTTAAGGCAGCCATGGGGGCGGAGGCGATTCGCGATTTGCTTTCAGATGTGGAACTGGAAGAGGAAGTTAAGCGTCTGCGTGAGGCATTGGATCAGACCGGTTCCGAGACGAAGATCAAGTTGATCACCAAGCGTCTGAAGGTTCTGGAGGCCTTTTTGAATTCGAGTAATGATCCGCGCTGGATGATCATGGAAGTTCTCCCGGTATTGCCGCCTGATCTGCGCCCGCTTGTCCCTCTGGATGGCGGACGGTTTGCGACCTCGGACCTCAACGATCTTTACCGGCGTGTAATAAACCGGAATAACCGTTTGAAGCGGCTGCTGGACCTGAGTGCCCCCGACATTATCCAGCAAGGCATCAACTGCCTCCTGTAACATGCGCTTCTCGTTACGCACGATGATGTCGGGGGCACTCAGGTCCAGCAGCCGCTTCAAGCGGTTATTCCGGTTTATTACACGCCGGTAAAGATCGTTGAGGTCCGAGGTCGCAAACCGTCCG
>PVMK01144829.1_pt1 | contig 27667 bp, 29 predicted proteins | sample 1853481 | NCBI WGS metagenome assembly PVMK01 (sample SAMN08533507, study PRJNA380276) | Marine sediment metagenome, whole genome shotgun sequencing project. | reverse complement strand
GCCGAGGTTCCGGGTGTCGAGGGTGATCCTGCTGCTCCGGTTGTCGCAGCGGAGGTTGACGACGGATCGTACACGGTACCCGAGCTCAAATATTTTGAGCAGCACAATCGCCTGTCGTCGGAATCGGGCAACAACAACTTTGGTGCGCGGCTTGTCACCGTGCGAATGCATGACGACGAAATCCTCGGCAACGACCTCGAAGAGATAGATCCGCCGGATGACGCGACTGAGGAGCGGCAAACGCCGTAACACCGACAGCGCAATGAGAATTACTCAAATCAAGATGATCGCGGCGATTAAAGTCGTGTTCGTCGGCCTCGTGCTGGCTGGGCAACCGGTATACGCGCAGGACCCGAGTCCACGTGATTGGTTGCAGAAAATGACCAACGCTGTTCAAACGGCGAACTACGAAGGCACGGTGATTCGAATTCAGGATGGACTGGTCGATGCGCTCAAGGTTATGCACTTTGTATCTGACGGCGTCGTTTGCGAGAAGGTGATTATCCAGGAAGGCAATGACCTGGAAATAATTCGAAACGGCAACGAAGTACGATTCATCATGCCCGAACGGAAGTCCGTGCTGGTCGAAGAGTGGGACGACAAGAGCACGCTATTCTCGACCTTGCCATCGAGTGATATTCGTTTTGGCAACGAGTACGACGTTTCGATTGTTCGCAAGGAACGAGTTGCTGGCCGCAAAACCATCATGCTTGCCATTCGGCCACACGACAGTTATCGCTACGGCCATAGAATCTGGCTGGATATTGCGACGGGATTTCCACTACAAACCAAGCTTTTGGACGAACACGGCGAAGTAATCGAGCAGGTCAAATTCGCAGACATCACGTTCAACGCAGATATTGATGTCAGCGATATTCAACCGTCAGTCGACATCGGCGGTTTTCGTTGGTACACGAAACCGCGACGGACGGCCGCGCCCGAAGTCGTTACTGACTGGGTAAACGACAATTTGCCACCCGGATTTCGAGTTACGTCTACCCGCGGCGAGCGGATATCGGGTTCGAATGATCCGGTCACACATATGATGTTGAGCGACGGGCTCGCCAGTGTGTCGGTATTCGTCGAGCCAGGAAAAGACAAGAAAGCTGAAGGCCGCTCTCACGTTGGTGCTTCCAACGCGTTCAGCGTCGCGTCGGGAGATTTTCGGATTACCGCGGTCGGTGAAGTGCCGGCCGCAACCGTGGAGCAGATCGCGAGATCCATGCAGCCACGGTAAGTGTTCCCTGTTCCCCAAAAGGGGATATCATCCCGCATGGACAACCCCACCGGAATAATTCAAGCCCTTGTTACAGACGCTCGCGGTACGCGGGCTATTATCCATGTCGACGTCAGCACAGCGTGTCCACGCTGCGCGGCTGGCAAGGGCTGCGGTGCAGGGTTGCTGATGGGCAGTAGTCGAATAAGGCGGGTTGAAGCGTCGTTCAATGCCAGCCTGGAGCTAGCCGAGGGCGATAATGTCGAGATTGCGTTGACGCCGAGAAATCTACTGCAAGCGGCGCTTTATGTTTATGGATTGCCAATGCTCGGTGCGATCGCCGCTGCAGGTGTCGCGTACGTGATGGAGCTCGGCGATGCGGCGGCCGCAAGCGCTGCGATTGTCGGTCTTCTGGGTGGACTGGTCGTCAGCAGGTGGCGGCTGCAGCATGCGGCGTGTCTCGGAAGCTTCGTTCCAAGGGTCGAGAAGAGGCTGCGTAGCGCGCAGATCGGTCTCTAAGGTGCCGATACTGCAGGTATTCAGTCGTCGCGGCTGTCATTTGTGTGAACATTTGATTGACGAACTATTGCCGCTGATCCGTGGGCGTCTCGAGATAGCTGTCTGCGATATCGATACTCGCGAAGACTGGCGCAATGAGTACGATACTCGGGTGCCGGTCGTTAAATATGACGGCGAGTTCATCTGTCAGTATCATCTCGATCGCGACGCGCTCACAAGGATATTGAGCAACACCCTGACATGAACCGAATCCGTAATTTCTCAATCATTGCTCACATCGATCACGGTAAGTCCACGCTTGCCGATCGGTTTATTCAGCTATGTGGTGGTCTGTCGGACCGCGAAATGGGCGAGCAAGTCCTGGATTCGATGGACCTGGAGCGCGAACGGGGCATTACTATCAAGGCTCAGAGCGTGTCGCTGGACTACACGGCAAAGAGCGGTGAGGTCTATCAACTCAATTTTATTGATACGCCCGGTCACGTCGACTTTTCCTATGAGGTTTCACGCTCACTTGCTGCCTGCGAAGGGGCATTGCTGGTCGTCGATGCTGCGCAGGGAGTCGAGGCACAAAGCGTGGCCAACAGCAATACGGCCATCGATCTGGGCCTCGAAGTTCTTCCTGTATTGAACAAGATCGACCTGCCGGCGGCGGAACCCGATAAGGTAATTGCCGAGATAGAAGACATCATCGGCATCGATGCGACCGATGCTGTGATGGTCAGTGCCAAGACCGGCGCAGGAGTTCCGGAATTGCTCGAAACTATTGTGGAGCGAATTCCGGCACCCGAGGGCAATCCCGACGGTCCGTTGCAAGCGCTCATTATTGACTCGTGGTTCGACAACTATGTGGGTGTCGTGTCTTTAGTGCGCGTGATGAATGGCAGGCTGCCCAAGCGCAGCAAGATCACCGTCATGTCGACTGGCACGTCCTATCAGGCGGATCGCGTGGGTTGCTTTACACCGAAAATGGAGGATCGTGACGAACTGTCGACCGGATCGGTCGGTTATGTGATCGCCGGTATCAAGGACATATACGGTGCTCCCGTGGGCGATACGCTCACACTGACTCACGAGGCCTGTGAGGAACCTTTGCCCGGTTTCGAGCAAGTGCAGCCACGGGTATTTGCCGGCCTGTTTCCCATTCTATCTGAGGATTATGAAAATTTTCGTGAGGCGCTGCAAAAGCTGCGCCTGAACGATGCGGCATTGCATTTCGAGCCCGAAACGTCGGTAGCTCTTGGTTTCGGTTTTCGCTGTGGGTTTTTGGGACTGCTGCACATGGAAATTGTGCAGGAGCGGCTGGAGCGCGAATACAACCTGGAATTGATAACGACGGCACCGACCGTAATTTTTGAAGTTGTCGACACGACTGGAAAAATCGTGCACGTGGATAACCCGTCTAAACTACCGCCAGCTAATGAGATCGACGAATTGCGCGAGCCAATCATTACCGCGAATATCCTGGTTCCTGATAAATACGTCGGTGCGGTCATCAAATTGTGTGTCGAGAAACGCGGAGTTCAAAAACACATCCGCTACCTGGGCAACCAGGTTTCGATCGAGTACGAATTGCCACTCGTGGAGGTTGTGCTCGACTTTTTCGATCGACTCAAGTCGGTCAGCCGTGGATTCGCATCGTTTGATTATCACTTCGAACGATTTGCGCCCGCGAATCTCGTGCGACTTGATGTTCTGATTAACAAGGAACGTGTTGATGCGCTATCAATCATCGTGCATCGTGCGAGCGCACAGCAACGCGGTCGGGGACTGGTCGAGAAAATGCGAGAACTAATTCCACGGCAAATGTTCGAAGTCGCGATCCAGGCCGGAATTGGCAGTCAGATCATTGCGCGTAGCACGGTCAAGGCCTTGCGAAAGAATGTGACTGCCAAGTGTTACGGGGGTGACATCTCACGCAAGCGCAAATTGCTTGAAAAACAAAAGGCCGGCAAGCGCCGGATGAAACAGGTAGGATCGGTCCAAATTCCGCAGGAGGCATTCTTGGCCGTTCTAAGAATGGACAAATGAGAACTCTATATTGAGCATGAATCTAGCATTAATACTTACCGTTCTGACATTAATTTCGGGTCTTGTTGTTGTCCTGGACAAGTTTATCTGGCGTAGCAGGCACAAAAAGGGTGGCTCGATTGCATTACTGACTTTAGTCGAGTATTCGCGATCGTTTTTTCCAGTACTACTCTTTGTTTTGGTGATTCGATCGTTCGTGTTCGAGCCATTTCGAATTCCTTCTGGATCGATGATGCCGACGTTAATGCAGGGCGATTTCATTTTTGTCAAAAAATATGCGTACGGTCTGCGTCTGCCTGTCACCGAGTCTAAAATCCTGGAGACTGGTGAGCCGGAGCGAGGCGACGTCATCGTTTTTCGTTTGCCGTCGGATCCGAGTATCAACTACATCAAGAGAGTCGTTGGCCTGCCCGGCGATGCGATTACTTACGAACGCCATGTATTGACGGTTAATGGCCAACGTATTGATCTGGAGAAGCACCCGCACGGGTCGGTGAATGACCCGCGATTTGTCGAACAACTCGGCGAGCGTCAGCATCAAATACTCATTACAAATGCGACTAACGAACGCGCGGATGGTACTTTCGAGGTCCCGATTGGACATTATTTCGTCATGGGCGATAACCGCGACAATAGTCGCGACAGTCGCTTCATTGATGCGATTCCGGAGTCGCATCTCGTCGGAGAGGCGGTGCGAATCTGGATGCATTTGGACGGCTGGAACTGGCCCCGTTGGGAGCGAATTGGCAGCAAGATCGAATAATGTGGTGCAAGTCACCGCTTTGAGCACTAAAATTGCGTTAAATCTGATGTGATCTATTTAGGAGACTGCATTTTTTGCAGTGCTACATTATGCAAGGCATGAGACGACTACAGAACGGCTTGCAACGGCGCCCCGCGCGGCGCCAGGCAGGTATGACAACGCTTGGTATTATTTTCCTGATTGTTTTCATCGGGCTGTTTGGCTTTGCTGGCTTACGTCTGATGCCCGTTTATCTGAATTACATGAAGATTGTCGGAGTCGTTGACGGCGTCGTTGCAGAATTCGAAGGCCAGAACGCGAATCGGATGGCAATACGCCGGTCGATCGCGCGGCGCTTCGATGTGGATAGCGTTGGCGAAATCAAGGCGCGAGACATTCCGGTTACACCTGTCGACGGCGGACTGCAAGTGTCTGCCGTTTACGATCATACGACGCCTTTTATTGGCCATATCTCATTCACAGTGCATTTCGACAAGACTGAAATTGTGCGTCGCTAGAAGTCGTGGCGTCCAAGGCTGAGACCTGGCTCCAGACAACGCTGGGCTACCGATTTAACGATGCCCACCTGCTACAACAAGCTCTGACACACAGAAGTTGCCCCGGTGATAACAACGAACGGCTTGAATTTCTCGGCGACGCAGTTCTTGATGCTGTTATTGCCGAGGTTGTTTTTCGTACGCATGCCAATGCGCCCGAAGGAGACTTGAGCCGACTACGTGCGTCGCTCGTCAAAGACACTTCGCTTGCTGAATTGTCGTCGAGTCTCGGTCTCGGAGATCATTTGGTTCTCGGCGGTGGTGAACGTAAATCGGGCGGTCACAGGCGAGAGTCGATCCTGGCCGATGCGCTTGAGGCGATATTCGGCGCCGTCTATCTTGATGCAGGCTTTGAGGCTGCGAGGAGCGTCATTGAACGCGCCTTGGGCGATCGGTTGACCAATCTCCCGTCAGTCGATGAATTGCAAGACCCGAAAACGCGATTGCAGGAATGGTTGCAGGCACGAGCACTCGGGTTGCCGTCATACGAGCTCGCGAGTGTGTCAGGGGAAAGCGCATCAACAGAAATTTGAAGTCAATTGCTCGGTTAGGGACGGCACGACGGTGACTACCGGCAGCGGGACTACGCGACGCAATGCTGAACAGGAGTCGGCTGAAAAAATGCTGGCTGCACTTGCCGAGGGCGATACGAGCTAATGCCAACACGTTGTGGATTTGTCGCTGTTGTCGGTCGTCCAAACGTCGGCAAGTCGACGCTGATCAATGCCATTATGGGCAAAAAGATCAGTATCGTTACACACAAGCCGCAGACGACGCGGCATCGAATTCTCGCAGTGCATACCGAGGGCGACACCCAGATCGTATTCGTCGATACGCCCGGCATTCACCGCAAGGCGGCCAAAGCAATGAACCGAATGATGAACCGTACGGCGACCAGTGCGTTGGCGGACGCCGATCTCATTCTTTTCGTTGCGGAAGCGACGCACTGGACGGAAGAGGATGATGATGTCGTGTATCGCTTCCGATCAACAGAGTCGCCCGTTATCGCAGTGCTGAATAAAGTGGATCGTGTGCATCCGAAAGAACGGTTGCTGGAGGCGATTGCGGCCTTGTCAAAGCGGCATGAATTCGCGGAGATTTTTCCGCTTTCGGCGTTAAAAAAACACAATCTGGATGCACTGATGGCCGTTATCCCGAATTTTCTCCCGGAGTCGCCACCGTTGTTTCCGCAGGAAATGCAAACCGACCGCAGTGCCGAGTTTCAGGCAGCGGAAGTGATTCGTGAAAAGCTGATGCTCATGCTGCACCAGGAGGTGCCGTACGGTCTTACGGTTCAGATCGAACGCTACGAATTAGATGACGACCGCTTGACGATTAACGCCATGATTTGGGTCGATCGCGACAGCCAAAAAGGCATCGTTGTGGGCAAGGGCGGCAAAGTGTTAAAAACAGTCGGTCAGTCCGCGCGGCTCGAGCTAAGCGAGAAACTTCGTTGCCGCGTGCATCTCGAACTGTGGGTTAAGGTCAAGGATAACTGGTCGGACAGTGAACAGGACCTGATGCGGCTCGGATACGAATTGCCGTGAGGCGAGTTGAGGAGCAGCCCGCGTTCATTCTGCATCACCGGCCGTTTCGGGATACGAGCCAGATTCTCGATGTATTGAGCCGTGACCACGGCAAGCTTGCACTGGTTGCCCGCGGCAGTCGCGGCGCGAAATCAAGACTGCGCGGCGTTTTACGGCCGTTCATGCCATTGGCCATGTCCTGGGTGCAACGATCCGATCTCGGCACGTTGACCGGTGCCGACGTGCACGGCGCGCCGTTGCGACTGTCAGGAGATGCGCTTCTATCGGGATTCTATGTCAACGAGCTGTTGTTACATTTTCTGCATCGGCACGACCCACAGCCGGAGATATTCGACATTTATGAGAGTGCCATTCAGGCGCTGGCTGCTGCCGGGGATGTGGCACCCTGCTTGCGACGGTTCGAAGTTGAGCTTTTGCGGCAGCTGGGATACGCACTCAATCTTGATCACGAGGCCGGATCGCGCGATCCGCTGCAACCGAAGCTGCACTACGAGTACCGATTTGAGCAAGGGCCAGTGCGTGTGAGCCGAACCGAGGGGCCGCTCGTGTTCGACGGCGGTCAGCTGGCCGCCATTGCCGAACAGCGGTTTGACGAACCGGACGTTCTGCGGGCCGCAAACCGGCTGTTGCGCGAAGTCATCGGGTTTCACCTCGATGGCAAGGAACTCAAGAGTCGCAAGGTGCTCGTCGATATCAGATCTTCAAGCTAGAATACGCTCTATGCCAGCCAATTCACTGACTCTCGGTGTAAACATCGACCACGTCGCGACCTTGCGTCAGGCGCGTGGAACAGTGTATCCGCACCCGGCCGAGGCTGTGGCAATCGTGGAGCAGGCCGGTGCGGATAGCATCACCGTGCATCTTCGAGAGGACCGGCGTCATATTCAGGACAGTGATCTCGTCGCGATAAAGGAGGTCATGCGCACGCATATGAATCTTGAGTGTGCCGTAACGCAGGAGATGCTGAGTATTGCAGTTGCGACTAGCCCATCCGATGCTTGCCTGGTCCCTGAAAAACGTGAAGAACTCACCACAGAAGGCGGTCTGGATGTTGCCGGCCAGCTGGATAAAGTGCGTGATGCCTGCAGCCAGCTCGGGGAAGCTGGCATTCGAACATCTTTGTTTATCGATCCCGAGCCGGCACAACTCGATGCTGCGGTCGCCGCGGGCGCGCCCGTCGTTGAGCTGCATACAGGCAGTTATGCGGATACCGAGGGCGCACAGCAGCAAAAGGAGTTAGAGCGCATTGTGCAAGCGGCCCGCTATGGCAGCGATCTCGGCCTCGTGATTAACGCCGGTCACGGGCTGCATTACGGTAACGTTACTGCAATTGCCGAAATCGATCAGATCGTTGAGCTCAATATCGGTCACGCGATCATCGCGCGTGCCGTGTTTGAGGGGCTCGGATTGGCTGTCACCGAAATGAAGCGATTGATGGCGCAAGCTCGATCAGGATGACCAAACCATGATTTTCGGTGTTGGAACAGACGTCGTCGAGCTGTCGCGAATACAGGCTACTTACGATCGATTCGGTGAGCACTTCGTGCGGCGTTTGTTGATGGACGAGGAGCTCGAGTTATATCGACGCAGCAAATTTCCGGTGCGGTTTCTCGCGATGCGATTCGCGGGCAAGGAGGCCACCGTAAAGGCAATGGGTACAGGTTTTCGGCATGGCGTCTGGTTGCGTGACGTCGGCATCGTCAACAACGATTGGGGACGACCGTTGATTATCTGGTCCGATCGAGGGCGCGGAGTCTGTGCGCAACTCGGCATTGGCGCCGGACATGTCAGCCTGACCGATGACGCGGGTTTGGTGGTCGCTTTTGCGGTCGTCGAAGCTGAGGAATCTTAAGTAATGCATTGTTTTTCTTTTGATATAGAGACCGTTCCGGATGTCGAATTCGGCCGCCGGATGTGGGACCTTGATGGCTTGTCGGATGAAGATGTCGCATCAGCGATGTTTTTCAAACAGCAGCAGAAAAGCGGCAGCGAATTTCTGCCAATACACCAGCATCGGATCGTTGCCATTTCGGTCGCACTGCGAACGGGTGACACGTTTCGTCTCTGGAGCCTGGGCGAAGAAGGATCTGATGAGGCTGAGCTGGTACGGCGGTTTTACGACGGTATCGATCGATACACGCCCGACCTCGTGTCATGGAATGGCGGCGGATTCGACCTGCCTGTTTTGCACTACCGGGCACTGAAGCACGGTATCCAGGCGCCACGATACTGGGAAACTGGCGATGCAGATCGGGAGTTTCGCTTCAACAATTACCTGAGTCGATTTCACTGGCGCCATGTGGATCTCATGGACGTATTGTCGGGTTTTCAGCCGCGAGCCCGCGCGAGTCTCGATCAGGCCGCGGTGTTGCTGGGATATCCGGGCAAACTGGGGATGACTGGCGACAAAGTCTGGGACTGCTATCTCCGTGGCGGAATCCGCGAAATCCGGGACTACTGCGAAACCGATGTTCTCAATACGTGGCTCGTGTACCTGCGATTCGAACACATGCGCGGAAATCTTGACGAGGCAGATCTCAAGCGTGAGTTGCAGCTGGTTCGGTCGACGTTGACCACGATGGATGCGCCGCACCTCAATGACTACCTTGCAGCCTGGCCTGAGAGCTGAGGTTCCCGAGATGGCACGACGTCGACGTGAACCGGAAACGGCACGAATAAACGCTGTCACTCACGACGGACGTGGTATTGCTGCGGTGAGCGGCAAAAAAGTATTCGTGTCCGGGGCGCTCGCGGGGGAAGAAGTTCGATTCCTGCGCCGCAAGTCACGGCGCAAGTTTGATGAAGCCGAGCTCCTTGAGGTCCTCGAGCAGTCCGCCGATCGTATCGAGCCGCGCTGCGACGCCTTCGGTCGCTGCGGTGGCTGCGCCTTACAACACGTCTCCGAACAGCAGCAGCAGTCGATCAAGTTTCAGACTCTCAAGGACAAGCTTGAGCGCATCGGCAAAGTGACCCCAGATGCCTGGCTCCCTCGGATCATCGGGCCGGGTTGGCACTACCGGCGGCGTGCGAGGCTCGGGGTCAAAGATGTTCCCGGCAAGGGCAGGGTACTGGTGGGCTTTCGTGAGCGGCACGCGCCATACATCACCGACATGCATCGCTGTGAGGTGCTTGCCAAGCCGGTCGGCGGGATGATCGATGCGCTCAGCACGCTGATCGGGTCTCTGTCGATTCGGGCGCGTCTGCCGCAGATTGAAGTCGCTGTTGCCGAGAATGCCGTGGCGTTTGTGTTTCGTGTGCTTGATTCGCCGACGGACGAAGATAGGGTACTGCTGCGGCAATTCGGCGAAGCGAACGACGTTCGAATTTACCTGCAGCCAGCGGGTCTCGACTCCGTAAAGCTGTTGTATCCCGATGCGCCTGTTGAAGCGCTCTATTACTCGTTGCCCGAATTCGACGTTCGAATCGAATTCAGCCCGGTCGGATTTGTGCAGGTCAATAGCGACATCAACGAAAAGATGGTCGGCCATGCGATCGAGTTGCTGGCCTTGGAACCGGACGATCGGGTGCTGGATCTATACTGCGGTCTCGGTAATTTTTCATTGCCGCTTGCGCGCCGGTGTCGCGAGGTCCTGGGCGTCGAGGGCGACGAGATGCTGGTGGAGGCGGCGGCAGGCAACGCGGCACTCAATGATTTGCAGAACGCGACTTTCAGGACGGCGGATCTGAGCAAAGTCGATGGCAGCGAAGCCTGGCTTTGCGGGGGGCTGGGATAAGTTGTTACTGGATCCGGCACGCAACGGGGCTGCCGAGGCCATGCAGCTCATGCCTGTTATCGGAGCCCGGCGCATCGTCTATGTTTCCTGCCATCCGGGCACACTGGCCCGTGACGCAGGGTCGCTGGTCAACGAGCACGGTTATCGGCTCGAGGCAGCGGGAATTATCGACATGTTTCCACATACGGCACATGCTGAATCGATCGCAGTGTTCAGCAAGCAATAAATACGCATATTTACCGTAATTTTGTAGAATCAACGAATGTCACTAGGGCCCGTTATGCTCGACGTAGACGGAGTCGCGCTGAGCCCAGCCGACCGCGACTTGCTGCGTGAGCCAGCGGTCGGCGGCGTCATCCTGTTTACCAGGAATTACGAATCTCCGCAGCAGATCGCGGATCTGGTTGCCGAGATTCGCGCGCTCAGGAGCCCGGCGCTGTTGGTTGCGGTTGATCATGAGGGCGGCCGGGTGCAGCGATTCCGGGATGGTTTTTCTGCGGTGCCGCCTATGCGCGTGATAGGCCGCGCATACGCTCGCAGCGCGGATGAGGGCCTCAAACTGTCGCAGCAGGCGGGCTGGCTAATTGGGTCCGAATTGCGGGCCGCCAGTATCGACTTGTGCTTTGCGCCTTGTGTTGACCTGGATTGGGGCGTCAGCGAGATCATCGGAGACCGGTCATTCCATTCGAACCCCGACGCAGTCAGCGAGTTGGCTGCGGCGTTTTGTCGAGGTTTGCGTCGTGCAGGTATGGCCGCGGTTGCCAAGCACTTTCCCGGTCATGGGGCCGTAGTCGCGGATTCTCATCTTAAACTGCCCGTTGATCGGCGCGAATACGGCGCTCTTCTCGACGATATGCGGCCTTACGAGCGGTTGACATTCAACGGTCTGATCGCGGGCGTAATGCTGGCGCACATCGTTTATCGCGAGTTGGATGACATGCCCGCTGGATTTTCGTCGCAATGGATTGAACGGGAATTGCGATCGCGAGTAGGATTCGGTGGTGCCGTGTTTTGCGATGATTTGAGCATGAAAGCAACGGCCGCCTATGGATCGATGCCGCGACGAGCCTTGCGGGCGCTGCAAGCGGGTTGTGACATGGTGCTGGTATGTAATGATCGGAACGCTGCGCAACAGGCTGTCGCGGCCCTGAATGATTACTCCAACCCGTTGTCGCTGGTTCGACTCGCGCGGTTGCACGGCACCGGACAACAATCACGGGAGTCGTTGCTGGCGAGCGATGAGTGGCAAGAGGTCAGCGGTGCGGTCACGCGCTGGAGCGAACGGCCGCCGTTGGAGCTCGACGCGTGAAAACCATTAATCGAAAGATCCTCGAACAGGTGATCGAAGCATCGGCCGAACCGTTGGTCATCGTTCGTGTCGATCATCCGGACTGGCCCGTCGTCTGGAGCAATCGCGCATTCGAATCCATCGGCGGTCAGGACGCACGAGATGAGCCATTCGCCGTCGTGATCGAACAACTTGTCGGGCGCGACCTTGCGTTGGATATTTCGGAAGCACTACGGACTCGGCGGGAAACCAGTTTTCCCGTTGAGCTAGGTGGCCACGAGTACTTGCTTGCACTAATACCGCTGGCGACCGACGATGAAACAGCGCCGAATTTCTATGCAGCGTTTTGGCGTGGTGGGGCGGGCGCCGTCGCGGGCAGCGAAATGCACCGCGCGTTGCTCAAGGCAAAGCGCCGCATCCGCGATCTTTCAAGAGACGATCCTGTTACCGGCCTGCTCAATGAAACTGCATTTCTTGATGTGCTCGACCACGATTGGGCAGTTGCGGCCAGGGAGAAGAGTTCACTGGCCCTGGTCGTGTTTTCGCTCGATGAATTCGACGCCTATATCGATGTGTTCGGGCGGCATGCGGGCGATACCTGTTTGCGGCGAGTCGGTCAGGCAGTGCGGCGCAGCTTGCGTCGGGCCAGCGATGTCGTTGGCCGCCTCGATAGCAGCGAGATTATCGTTTTGTCACATGCTTCGGATGAAGCCGGTATGCGGGAATTCGCCGCTCGCATCTCGGCGGCGGTCAGGGAACTGGGTCTGCATCATCCGCGTTCCGCCGCTTCCAAGTTTGTCACGGTGTCGTATCAGATTGGCCTTTCCAGCAGCGCGCACGCTGAACAGTCGGCGCGGCAATTTCTTGACGGTCTGATAATCAGTTAAGGTGAACTCGATGGAGTGGTCACTCCGGTTCGGCCTAACAGCTGCTGTGATTCCGGCGCTTCGTTCTCGTCGCCATCTTCTACAACTTCTACACGCGTGACCTTGGCAATGACGCCGAATTTCGGGTGATCGAAATATCGAATCTCGCCATTTTTGATAATGCGGTTTTCCTGGATGCGATAACGCACCGGCCCTTCGACGGGTTCACTCTCGAATTCGTATTGCGGCCGCACGTCGCTGTAAACGAAATCATTTTCGTCAACGAATAGTATTTCTTCGATCTCGGTAGCCGCATCTATGGCCAGGTCGACGACAAGGTGTAAGTAACGGCCCAGGTAAAGCTTGAAGTTGCCGTTCAGACCTTCTGGCGGTTCGCCGAATGCAGCCAGTTCCATTGGCTCAGTCTCTTCCCTGGGAAAGCCCGGTTGTGTCCAGCCCACATGAAGAATCGGCTCGTAAGCATCCAGCAACTCCAGCCGTTCAACGACGTCGTGCATCGTGAATTCTTCTTCTGTCAACAGGACAGGATCCAGCTCGATCATGTCAGGAGTTCTACGATGGCGTACTTCGACGACGATTTCCTCAATTGTGTCGACAGGTTCGATAGGTTCGATAATTTCTTCGATCAAATCGGCTGGAAATACTTCAGTGCCGATCGACACATCCTCGACGTATGAGAAGACGACTATTTCGACCGTATAGCGTTTTATCTCCGGAACTTCCTCATCGATCAATTCATCCTGCGCAAAAACGGCCGCTGGCAGACATGCTGCGATCAGGAGGAGTGTTAGATTTCGTGTCATATCAACCACTAAAATTCTCATTGTGGACGTTCGGCAGTTTGTTTGACTGCAAGACGATCCAGCAATTTCTCAATTGTCGAAAAACGCTGCTCGAGATCACTATAGTCACCTCGGAACTGCAGTCGATGTGAGCCCTGCAGCTTGTAGGACTGATCGCTATTTTGCACTAATTGAACGAGCGCCACAGGATCGATGTGGCTTTTCGCGCTAAAAACCAGGTAGCCGCTCTTTTCCGCCGCATCGATTTTTTCCACGCCCAACGCGATGGCCGTCTGTTTGATTGCTGCCATCCGCAGGAGGTTCTTCGCTGCCTCCGGCAGCAGGCCGAATCGGTCGATCAGCTCGACCTGCAGTTCACGGAGATCATCAGCCGTCGCCGCTGAAGATATTCGTTTGTACAAAATCAGGCGCAGGTGTACGTCGGGAACGTAGTCCTCGGGCAATAGCGCTGGCACATGCAGATTTATGTCGACCCCGGTAGCAAACGGGCTGTCCAGGTCGGGTTCCTCGCCGGCCTTGAGAGATGCCACGGCGCGGCTAAGCAAGTCGGTGTACAACGAGAAACCAATTTCTGAGATTTGCCCGCTTTGCGTATCGCCAAGTAATTCTCCGGCACCCCGAATCTCAAGATCGTGGGTTGCGAGCGTGAATCCGGCACCAAGACCCTCGAGCGAGTCAATTGCCTCGAGTCGTTTTATCGCGTCAGCTGTCATCACCGTGCGTGGCGGCACAAATAGATAGGCGAATGCCCGATGGTGCGAACGTCCGACCCGGCCGCGGAGTTGATGCAATTGTGCGAGTCCGAAACGGTCTGCACGGTTGATCACGATCGTGTTGGCGGTCGGCACGTCGATACCGCTCTCAATAATCGTCGTGCAAAGCAGGACATTGAAGCGGCGATGATAAAAGTCGAGCATGACCTGCTCAAGTTCGCGCTCAGGCATTTGGCCGTGGGCGATTCGAATCGATGCTTCGGGAACCAGTTTGCCAAGTCGTTCAGCGACGGCAGCGATGTCTTCGACACGATTGTGAATAAAGTACACCTGTCCGCCACGTTTGATTTCACGCAAGAATGCCTCGCGAACCAGAACATCGTTCCACTCTGTTACGAATGTCTTGATTGCCAGGCGATCAGCCGGTGGTGTTGTGATCAGCGACATGTCGCGCAGACCGCCCAGGGCCATGTTCATGGTTCGCGGAATCGGCGTTGCCGTCAGTGTAAGAATATCGATCTGGCTGCGTAGCGATTTGATCGCTTCTTTATGGCGTACACCGAATCGATGCTCCTCGTCGATGATAACGAGGCCGACATCTTTGAGATCCTTGGTATGTTGCAACAATCGATGTGTACCGATTACGACATCGACGGTACCTGCACGCATTCCCTCGACGATTGACTTGGCGGCTTTGGCCGACTGGAAACGTGACAACACTTCAATTCGCAACGGCCAATCTGCGAATCGATCATTGAATGTTTGGCCGTGCTGTTGGGCGAGCAGGGTGGTTGGCACGAGAATGGCGACTTGCTTACCTCCGTGTACAGCCGCAAATGTTGCGCGAAGTGCGACCTCGGTTTTGCCGAAGCCAACATCGCCGCAAACGATGCGATCCATCGGCTGGTCGGTCCTCAGGTCCGCGAGCACCTCGCTGATTGTGCGGTCTTGATCGTCTGTCAGCTCGAATGGAAAGCCGGTTTCGAAAGCGCGATAGTCGGACTCCGCCCAACGAAAACTGTGTCCCGGACGGGCTGCTCGCCGTGCGTATACATCCAGCAATTCGGCCGCAACATCGCGGATTTTCTTGACAGCACGCCGCCTGGCTTTGGCCCATTGATCGCTGCCGAGCCGATGCAGCGGTGCGTTTTCCGGTGATGCGCCTGTGAATCGTGTGATTAGTTCCAGGGCATGTACAGGAACGTACAGTTTGTCGCCGCCGGCGTATTCGAGATGCAGGAACTCAGCGACGATACCGCCCGCATCCAGCGTGATCAGCCCGAGGTAACGACCGACGCCATACTCCGCGTGCACCACTGGTGAACCCTGTTCGAGATCATTGAGCTGGCGGATGATTGTTTCGGGATCGCGCTCGAGGCGCCGCCGCCTGTTTCGCTTTCGAACGCGCTCGCCGAACAGCTGCTGTTCGCCAATAATCGCGACGTCTGCATCCCGCAACAAGACACCGTTTTCGACGGGTGCGACGGCCGCGCCGATGCGAAATTTTCCGGACTTGAATGTGGCCCAGTCATCGACCCGAATCAGGTCGAGATTGCGGCCGGCAAGCATTCCGTAAATTTGTTCGCGGCGGCCCGGCGAATCGCTCGTAAACAACACCCGCCCATGGAAAGAATCGAGAAACTGCATCAGCGCTGCCGCCGCATCTTCGTATTGAGCTTCGATTTTCAGCGCGGGTGGCAAGCGCGTCGGAAAGTTGTGGACGTTATTGGCGTCTGCGAGGGTCTGTGCGGAGTAAGAAACTTGCGGTGACTTACGCAATTGATCCAGCACCTTTGCGGGCGCGTAAAATGTTTCCTCGGACGTCAATATGGGTCTTTCCGGGTCCAGTCGTGATAACTCGAAGCGTTCCTCGATTTCGGACCAGCTTTGCTGCAATACGGATTCCAGACCGTCAGGCGCAACCACCAGGCAATTCGCGGGAAGGTAATCGAGCAGATTCGTGGTCGACTCGAAAAACAGCGACAGGTAGTACTCGATACCACCGTGCGCGATACCTTCAGATACCTCTCGGTATACGCGGGATTTTGCAGGCTGCCCCTCAAATCGCTCGCGGTAGGCGTTACGAAACAACTGGATGGAGTCAGGATCCAGTGGAATTTCTCGGGCAGGTAGTACGGCAATGGCATCGAGTGTTTCAGCCGATATTTGCGTCTCGGCCGAGAAGTGCCGTAGCGTCTCGATTTCGTCGTCGAAAAAATCGATACGTATCGGCAGGGCAGACCCCATTGGGAATACGTCGATCAAGGAACCGCGAATCGCGAATTCGCCGTGCTCAATAACCTGGGGTACGCGCAGATAGCCGGCCGCCATCAAAGAATCGATAAACGGCTCGCGCGGTAGAACCTGGCCACGTTTCACAGACAGCGCGCGTGCGGCAATGTAGTTGATCGGCGGCAAGCGTTGCATCAGCACAGGCGCTGCCGCGATAACGATGCCGCGTTGCATGCCTTTTAGCGTCGACAATACTTTGATGCGCTCGGAAATGATGTCCTGGTGTGGTGAAAAACTGTCCCACGGCAGCGTTTCCCATTCGACGAAGTGACTGACGTCGACGTTATCGCCTGCGAAAAATCGAATTTCGGCCTCGAGTTGGTCAGCCTGACGAGGATCGTCCGCGAGCACCAGGATCGGCCGGTCGTTTTGGTCGGCAAGTTCTGCAATGGCTAGCGCTGCACTTGCGCCAATCAAACGGCCCCATGCAATGCGCTTGCCAGGTTCAGGCAGGGTCAGCGAACTTGGAAGGAGCAGAGAATCGTGGATCACGGATGCCGTTGGTCAAATCGGCTCGCGATTATATCCCTTCGCGCTGCAGGGAGCGCTCCAATAATTGCTAGTGTTTTGTGACGGCGTGAATTACGCGATCGTATTCGAAGAAGACGATGTAGCCTTGGTACTCCCAGCTTGAGATTGGCGGATCGCCAACAGCGGAAGTCCTGGCAGTTGGGATACCGTACTTTGCTTCAACACTTGCCTGTGTCATGCCCCGTGTCGGCCGGGCAGAATTCTCAACAGGTGCGGTACCATCCATGTCCAGATTGTCGGCGCCGGCGATCCCGATGCATCCGAAAACGAGCGCGACAATAGTCAGTGTTCGCAGCTTAGTCATTGCAAGTACTCCTCTCATTGCGAATGACTATATCACTGTAAGTCTCGCCAAAAAACCCTTGATTCCAAAGGTTTTATTGCGATTGTGAAAACTGTGATTCAGGTCACTATTTTTGAAGATTTTGGCACAGCGTGGGCTGCGGATGGGATGTTTTGCACCCGAAGTAAAGCGCAGCGCAGCGAGCCATGAGGGTGCGAAGTATCCCGTTCGCGCCCATGCCGACCGGATATGCTCTAATGCGTGGCGATGATCCACCCCGTTGAACTATTCGTTGGGCTTCGCTATCTCAGGGCGAAGCGCCGTACTCGATTCGTATCGTTCATAACGCTGATTTCGCTGGCCGGAATCGCGCTGGGTGTTGCGGCGCTGATCGTCATTCTGTCGGTAATGAATGGTTTCGAGGGCGAGTTGCGGTCTCGTCTGTTGAGCATGTCCGCCCACGGTTCTATCACCGGTTCCGACGGCATGACTGACGACTGGCGCGGACTGATTGCGAAAATGTCTGAGCATCCGGGTGTTGCGGCGGCGGCACCGGTGGTGCACATGGAAGGCATGATCCAGTCCGGTCGAGAACTCCGGGCGGTGCGCATAAACGGTGTCGAGGCCGGTTACGAAGAGTCATTGCCCGCAAACCCGATCAATCTTGTCGTGGGTGATCTGGGCGATCTGGCGCCCGGAGCACGCAATATCATTCTGGGCCGCGTACTCGCCATCGATCTTGGCCTTCGACTGGGCGATGGAGTGGTACTGCTGATTCCGCGGCCGGTCGGAGATGGGACGATGCAAGCGAAGCTCGAGCGATTCGTGTTGTCCGGCGTGTTCGATGCGGGCCTCGCCGATTATGACCGGTCACTCGCTTTAGTAAACGCCGAAGACGCGGCTGCGATAATGGCGTTGGGTGACAGACGCACGGCCGTACGGTTTCGTGCACACGATGTCATGGCCGCTCCAATGATTTCGAGCGAGCTAAGCGCGACCCTTGGCGCCGGATTTGCCAGCAGCGATTGGACAAAGGAAAACGCCAGCTACTTTCGCGCGATTCGACTCGAAAAAATGATGATGTCCCTGATGCTGTCGCTGATTATCGGCGTTGCGGCGTTCAATATTGTTGCCAGCCTGGTCATGGTTGTGACCGACAAAACAAATGACATTGCGATACTACGAACGTTGGGCATGCGTGCCAATGGCGTCGTCAAGGTGTTCTTCGTGCAGGGGGCTGTGATTGGATGGGCGGGCGTTCTAATCGGCGTCATTCTGGGGATTGTTGTTGCGGTCAATGTTCCGGTCATTGTGCCGTTTATTGAACAAGCACTCGGATTCCAGATTATGCCGGGCGACGTGTATTACGTGACACAAATTCCGTCTGAGCTTGAGATGGCTGATGTGATGACCATAGCTATTGCCGCATTCGTCTTGACGTCACTCGCGACGCTGTACCCGGCGCGTCGGGCGGCGCATGTTAATCCTGCTGTCGCGTTGCGGTACGAGTAAGCCTGTGTTTCGCCGTTTCGAATTCTGGGTAGGTAGCCGCTATGTGCGATCGCGCAGCAGCAACAGTTTCGTGTCCCTGATCTCCGCGATATCGATACTGGGCATTGCGATCGCCGTTGCTGTTTTGATTATCGTGCTTTCGGTGGTCAATGGATTCGATCGCGAGCTTAGAGAACGCTTGCTGACGATGACCGCGCACGGCAATGTCGAAGCCGTTGACGGCGAGTTGGGCGAATGGAAGGCCTTGTCCGCGAAGGCAATGAGTAACCCGAGGGTTCGGGCGGCCGCGCCCTATGTCTCGGGCCAGAGCCTGCTCGTGATAGGAGAGCGGCTGAGTGGCGTAGAAATGCGTGGCATCGATCCGTCAGCTGAAGCCCGCGTGTCCGGCGTTGAAAGCGTAATGACTGAAGGTCAGCTCGACAGTCTCGAGAGCGGCACATTCAATATCATTCTTGGCGTCGAGTTGGCCAACGCTTTGCAGGCCGGTATCGGCGATAAAGTGACCGTCATACTCGCGCAAGGAATTGTGACTCCTGCCGGGGTCCTGCCCAGAACCAAACGATTCACTGTCAGCGGCCTGTATCGCGTTGGCATGTATGAATATGACCGCCGGCTCGCGTTCATCAACATCCAGGATGCACAACGTCTGTATCGAATGCGCGATGCAGTGACGGGAGTTCGCCTGGCCGTCACGGATATATACGACGCAGCGGCAATCGTATACGAGGTCGCACAGGACCCTGGCGAAAATGTTTTCCCGATCCATTGGCAACGCCGCCATTTCAATTTCTTCCGATCGATCCAGATCACGAAATCGATCCTGTCGGTGATCCTGTTTTTGGTCGTTGCCGTCGCGGCATTCAACATCGTTTCGACGCTTGTCATGGTGGTCAAAGACAAGCAGTCTGATATTGCGATTCTGAGGACCATCGGAGCACGGCCGTCCAGCATTATCCGGATATTCATAACGCAAGGCAGCATTATCGGCATTGTCGGCACCCTGTTTGGCGTGCTTGCTGGTATTCTTCTGGCGCTCAACCTGGAGGGCATTGTGAGTTTTTTCGAATCTTCGTTCGGCATCAAGTTGCTGGCCGCCGATGTATATTTCATCAGCGACTTGCCAGCCGAACTGCATGTTCCGGACGTCGTGAAGATTGCGTTATCCGCGCTGATGATGGCGCTTTTGTCGACCGTGTATCCGGCATGGATGGCGGCGCGCATCGCGCCAGCGGAGGCGCTGCGCTATGACTGATGCACAGCCGGTTCTGCAGTGCCGTTCGGTGACACGTCGATTCTCGGAAGGCGATAGCGTCCTCGAAGTACTGAGCGGAGTAAACCTGACCGTTCAGTCGGCTGAGCGCGTGGCGATTGTTGGCACATCGGGCTCGGGAAAAACAACCTTACTCCAGATCCTGGGTGGCCTGGACGATCCCGATGATGGTGAAGTCATCGTCGGTGGCCAACCGATGCACGGCGGCAACGAAGTGTCGAAAGGCGAGCTTCGCAATCGATTTATCGGCTTTGTGTACCAGTTCCATCACCTATTGCCCGAGTTCACGGCCGCAGAAAATGTCGCGATGCCATTGTTGATCCGGCGCGAGGCCAAATCCGTCGCGCTCGAGAAGGCGAGTGAATTGTTGGCACGTGTTGGCCTCGGCGAACGGTTAACGCACAAACCTGGTGAATTGTCGGGCGGCGAGCGCCAACGCGCTGCGGTTGCGAGAGCGTTGATTACGCGGCCGCAACTGGTGCTGGCTGATGAGCCGACCGGCAATCTTGATGCAGGAAACGGTGAGCATGTCATGCAGTTGATGCTTGAACTGAACCAGGAATTGCAAACGAGCCTGGTCATTGTCACGCACGACCTGTCAATTGCGGAGCGCATGGACCGCATCCTGGTTCTTGAGAACGGACGCCTGCGCTCGTAAGCCGCTCCTACAGATCGCTCCTACGTTGTTTTTTCGTCTTGTAGTCCACCACAGAGTATCGCCACAACACATCGAGTACCACGTAACCGATCAGTGCTGCGATTGCGCCGACAAGGAGGCTGCCCAGCAACAGCGGCTCCCAGACTGATGCAAATGTATTCGTCATCCATTCGATTGACAGTTCGATATCGAACGGACCGGGCTCTATCGAAAGCAGTGCTGCGCCCACCCGGTACGTGAAATAGTAAATCGGTCCGATCGTCAGTGGATTAACAACAAACGTTGCGAGTACGGCAACGGGCAAGTTGCAGTGCAGCACGAGCCCGCCGAGGGCGGCAATCAGCATATGGCCCGGAATCGGCAAGAATGCGACGAATACGCCCCAGGCGAATGCGGGGACTACGGCCTTGCGACGAATGCCCCAATAGCGATGATCGTGCAGCAAATGCCGAAACGGCGTCATGAACCAGCGTTCGCTCAATTCATGGCGTTTGAACGCAAATTTCCTAAAAAAGCGCCTTGGCATGGAGTGCTGCTTCCGGTTCGATAGGGATTGACACAAACAAGCCCGAGAGACCTGTTTCATGACACGAGCCTGCCTGGGTCTGCTGGCAGGTATGTACGCGCTGCAGCTTAGCAGCTTTAGCTTTGATTCCGACTACATGGGTGCAGCATTCGTTGCAGGCTTCGCGCTGCTGATCGCCGGGCAATTCAGAATGCTCGCCTGGTACTGTGCAGGCGCTGCATTGTTCCTGATCTCCGCGCTAGACGTAATTGAATCGCGAATCAGTGAAAACATTGCGGGCGATAGCCTGGTCGTCGATATCAGAGTCGAGAGCTTCCCGTCACAGTCCGGGTCGACAGTCAGTTTCCTCGCCGTGCCTGCCAACCACGAACAACTGCCGCCCCGTATTCGGCTGAGTTGGTTCAAGTCTCCGGTCGAAATACGGTATGGCGATTCGTGGCGACTCGAGGTGCGTCTTCGGCGGCCGCGTGGCAACCGAAACGCCGGTAGTTTTGATTACGAAGCCTGGCTATTCCGGGAAAGAATTGGCGCAGTGGGCTATGTCGTTAATAGTCATCGCAATCATCTGCTCGTTGCAGGAGCCGCTGGCATCACAGAGCGGGTACGTCGTCGTTTCGTCGCTCGCGTGCATCAATTAGTCGGCAACAAGGAACAGGCAAGCGTTCTCGTCGCGCTGGCGGTTGGTACACGCCACCTGATTAGCGCTGACCAATGGGACCGTTACGCGAGAACCGGCACAAGCCACCTCGTTGCCATATCCGGATTGCACATCGGCTTGTCCGCCGTTGCGGCTTACCTGGTGACATTGCTCATTGCAGGAATCGTGGGTGGCAACGGCAATCACCATCGAACGGCAGTCATTTGTTCGATTATTGTCGCGGTGCTGTACGCGCAAGTGTCGGGATTCGCAGTACCCGCGCGCCGGGCGAGCCTGATGCTAGTGCTCGCCGGTCTTGCATTGCTTCGACAGCAGCGGCCGGAACTGCTCAGGATAGTCAGCGCGGCATGTATGGCATTGGCTATCGCCGATCCGCTGTCAACGATGGCGCCGGGATTCGTTTTGTCGTTCGCGGCCGTTATCGTCCTGATCTGGATTGCACAACGGCGCCAGGGCAGGCGGCTCGTTGTTGTACAGGTGATGTTATTTTTCGGACTACTGCCGCTTACCGTTATTTTCTTTGATCGCATCGTGTTCGCTGCATTGCCCGTGAACTTGCTTGCGGTGCCGTTGTTCAGTTTCGTCACCGTACCGTTGTCGCTCATAGGCTTGTTATTTGATGGACCATTGCAACTCGTCGGTGATCAAGCGATCGTCCTGGCCGGCAAGAGCGTCGGAGTGCTGGAGGCCCTGGTCACATTTGCTGCATCGGCCAGTTGGGCTGCCTATACAGTGCCCGCGCTCGCAGGGTTGGCGTGGTTGACTATCGTTCTGCCAATCGCCTGGGTAGTGTTTCCACCTGGGTGGCCCGGACGTTATATTGCCTGGCTGGGCGTCGTAGCAGTCCTGCTACAGGAACCACGTCGACCGGAAGCCGGGTGCGTTGCCCTCGATGTGCTGGATGTCGGTCATGGCCTGGCCGTTGTCGTTCGAACCAACCACCACGCGATGTTATATGACACGGGTCCGTCGTATCGCGGCGGTGGCAGCAGTGCTGAATCGGTTGTGCTGCCTTTCCTGAGAAACGCAGGTATCGGCGCAATCGACCGAATGGTCGTATCGCACGCGGACCTCGATCATGCCGGTGGCGTAGCCGCAATTGTCGCCGGGACTTCTGTCGGGCGCATATTGTCGGGGGAAGCGCTGACGTCTGCCGATTCGATGTCTTGTCGTTCCGGTCAGCACTGGACGCGCGATGGCATTGAATTCAGTGTTTTACACCCGCCGCCAGGCTCGGAATTCGATGGCAACAATCGCTCCTGCGTCGTGCTGATTGAAGCGGGCCAGTACCGGGTCTTGCTCAGCGGCGATATTGAGCGGCCCGCGGAGTACCTGCTCGTGCGAGAGGGCCTGCTGCCGCCTGTCGACGTAGTATTGGTGCCGCATCACGGCAGCCGAACATCTTCAAGCAAGCCTTTTGTACAAGCCTTGAGCCCGTCTGTTGCGATCGTTTCAGCATCGTTCGGTAATCACTGGGGATTTCCGAAGGAGGACATCGTCGCGCGCTGGGAGGCGGTAGGTGCCCGTGTTCTAAGCACGGCGACATCCGGAGCGATCGGCCTGCACATGTGCGCCGATACGGGCGTCGTGTCGATTACGCAGTATCGAGTGGAGAACCGTCGAATATGGCATGAGTAGCGTGTATATTTCCTTTTTTCCCCAAGGTCTGCGTGCATGGTTGAGATAGTTAAGTCGGGCGGCTTGTTGATGGTGCCGATCATACTCTGCGCGATCATTGCGATGGGCATCATTCTCGAGCGCTTCTGGACATTGCGACAGAAACGCGTCATTCCCGAAGATCTGACCAGCAAAGTCTGGGGTTGGGTCAAAAAAGACCAGCTGGACCAAAAGCAAATTCAGATTCTGCATCAGGGGTCTGCGCTTGGGCAGATACTCGCGGCCGGGCTGATCAATCGCGATCGCAAGCGCGGCATCATGAAAGACAGCATCCAGGATACCGGGCGCCACGTTGTGCACGAGCTCGAGCGCTACCTTGAGGCGCTGGGAACTATCGCCGCAATTTCGCCGCTGCTCGGTTTGCTTGGCACGGTGATCGGCATGGTCAAGGTTTTCGCGGCAATTACGACCCACGGTGTCGGCAACCCGACCGTGCTTGCAGGCGGTATCGCCGAGGCATTGATTACGACAGCTGCTGGCCTGAGTGTCGCGATTCCAGCATTGATTGGTTATCGCTACTATCGCAACCGTGTCGACTCGCTCGTCGTCGATATGGAAAAAGAGGCGATCAAGCTCGTCGAGGCTTTGCACCGACGCCAGGAGAAAGAGTAGGCCATGCGGCTTAGTCTGCGTCCGAGAACGCCCCCTGAAGTCAACCTGACGTCGCTGATTGACGTCGTACTGCTGCTACTGATTTTTTTCATGGTCTCGACCAGCTTCGTTAAGGAGTCAAAGATAACGATCAGCCTGCCGCAAGCTGATAATTCGGCGATCGTCGAGGACACGCCCGGGCAGATCGATATCATGATTACGGACACTGGCACTTTCCTCGTCAATGGTCGCGAACTGATAAATAGCCGTCCGGAGACCTTGCGCAACGCGATACAGAAGGTTTCAGATGGCAATAGTGATCTGCCGTTGACTATTAGTGCGGACGCGAACGCGACGCATCAAAATGTCGTTACGGCGATGGACGTCGCCGGCCGTCTTGGTTTTGTTCAGATCAGCATTGCGACGCTGAACGATCCAGATGCCGAGCAGCCCGGATTTGACTGACACGCCATCGTGAGCGACCCAATCGATCCAAATCCCAAGGCCACTGATATTTACCGCCGATTGTGGCGCTATGTGTTGCCGCATAAACTCATCGCAATGGTCGCCGCAATCGCCATGGCAGCGACGGCTATCATTGAAGCGAGCCTCGTCTATCTGCTGCAGCCCTTGATGGACGAGACACTCGTTGCCAGGAGCCTGGATAACGCGGTCTGGATGCCACTTGCGTTTGTGGCTATTTTCATGGCGCGCGGCCTGTCAGGATTTGCAACCGAGGCATCGTTGGGCTGGATCGGCCGCAATGTTATCAGTGCGTTGCGACGCGATGTGTTTCGAAAATTTTTGACTCTGCCGACACGGTTTTTCGAGGAACGTACGGCCGGGCCGTTGCTGTCACGTTTGACCTACAACGTGGAAATGGTCGCGGAGTCCGTAACCAGTGTGGTGACGATCGCAATTCGTGACGTGTTGACGTTGCTTGCCGCTATCGCCGTGATGTTGTTGCAAAGTCCGAAGCTGGCCCTGTATGTCGCGATCGTTTTTCCGATCATTGCCGCTATCGTCCGATTTCTCGGCGTCGCATTTCGCCGTTACAGCGGACGCATTCAGGATTCGGTGGGTGAGGTTACGCAGGTAACCGAGGAGATCGTCCGTGGCAACCGGGTCGTCAAGATCTTCGGCGGCTATGACTACGAAGAGAACCGGCTTGCCGAGGTTGACGGGCGCAACCGGCGGCAGAACCTGAAACTGATTCGAGTGCGCGCGCTCGGAGTCGCGGTTACGCAGGTTATCTTCGGTTTTGGCGTTGCCGGAGTTATTTTCATGGCGGCGAGGGAGGCCAGCAACGGAAATCTCTCGCCGGGCCAATTTATATCGTTCTTTAGCGCGATGATGTTGATGTTGCAGCCGGTACGAAGGATCACCAACGTTAATGCAACCATTCAACGCGGTGTCGCGGCGGCTGACAGCCTGTTTCAGATCGTTGACGAGCCTGACGAGGTGGACGATGGCACGATCAGCGTCGATTCGGTTGATGGCTACGTGGAGTTTCGTAACGTCGTATTTTCTTACGGCGCGGAAGGCGAGGCAGTTCTTAACGACGTGTCGGTGACAATTGAGCCCGGCAAGTCGCTGGCAATTGTCGGCCACTCGGGCGGCGGCAAATCGACGCTCGTGAGCTTGTTGCCGCGTTTCTATGACGTAGATAGCGGCGAGATTCTTCTGGACGGAACGCCGATTCGCGACTACACGTTGAAGAGCCTGCGCGACAACATCAGCCTGGTCAGCCAAGACATCGTACTGTTCAACGATACGATTACGAACAATCTCAGTTATGGTGAGCTGCGCAAACACTCTCAGGAAGAGATTCTGCGTGCCGCGGACGCGGCGCGGGTGCGAGAGTTCGCCGAGGAACTACCCAATGGTTTGGAAACGATGGTTGGTGATCGTGGAGTGTTGTTGTCAGGGGGGCAGCGGCAGCGGATTGCCATCGGCAGGGCAATACTCAAAGATGCACCGGTGCTGATTCTTGACGAGGCGACATCGTCGCTGGACACACGATCGGAGCGTCGCATACAGGAAGCGCTCAGCGAATTGATGAAAGACCGGACGACGCTGGTTATTGCGCACCGTCTGTCAACAGTGGAAAAGGCCGATTGCATCATCGTTCTTGGTGCCGGACTCGACGATACGTCCGGCACCCACCAGGAATTGCTCGCCCGCGATGGCCAATATGCAGCATTGTATCGAATGCAGTTCAGCGACGAGTAGGTCACGCGCATCGTGTACAACTGGATTCATCGCGTTTGGTACGAAGGCGGGTCGGCGTACCGGCTGCTATTGCCGTTGTCAGGGCTGTTCTGGTTGCTGATTGGTCTTCGCCGTTGCCTGTATCGGTTCGGCGTCCTGAACACTCACCGGGCGGTGGTGCCGGTGATCGTCGTAGGCAATATTACGACCGGCGGAACCGGAAAAACGCCCGTGACAGTCTGGCTTGCACGCGAGCTTCGGGCGCGCGGATTTTCTCCAGGGATTGTAAGTCGCGGCTACGGTGGCAGCAGGTCGTCTTCCTCGATGCGGGTCGATTCCGCAAGTGATCCGGTCGTAGTCGGCGATGAACCCGTATTGCTGGCCAGGCTGTCCGGCTGTCCGGTAGTCGTGGATGCCGATCGATTTCGGGCGGCGGAAATGCTCGTCGAAGACGGAGCGAACCTGGTGATTGCCGATGACGGACTGCAACATTATCGACTTGAGCGAACCTACGACATCTGTGTCATTGACGGCGCGCGTGGCCTCGGCAATCGTCATTTACTACCGGCAGGCCCGCTTCGCGATACAATCTCACGTCTCGGCGAAGTGGACCAGGTATTGTTGAATGGTCCTCTCCGGGCGCAAGCCGATGTGCTCTCGGTCGTCGAGCATAATGCGATCGAATTCGAGCTAGTCGCCGTGGAGGTCAGTCGCCTCAATGGTCGTGACGCGGCCGATAGATCGATTCGAAGGCACGACCGTGCATGGGGTGGCCGCGATAGGCAACCCGGGGCGATTTTTCGATTTGTTACGAGCACACGGCATGCAAGTCATCGAGCACGCGTTTCCCGATCATGCCCGGCTGTCACCAGGCGAGCTCGATTTTGGCGATGATTTCGATATTCTGATGACGGAAAAAGATGCCGTTAAGCTCGGCCGGCCAAAATCCGACAAGCTGTGGGCGGTTCCGGTCGAACTAAGAATGGATCCGCTACTGTCCGGTCCCTGGCTCGAACAGATAGAATCACGCTTGAGAAATGACCAGGAAGAACGATGACTGACTTCGTTGTTGTCATTCCGGCTCGATATGCTTCTGTGCGATTGCCAGGCAAGCCGCTCAGAGACATCGCCGGCAAGCCGATGATTCAACATGTGTATGAGCGGGAAAGGAAAGTGCCGCGAGTAAAGTGGTTGTCGCAACGGATGATCAGCGCATCGCGGATGCTGCCGAAGGATTCGGTGCCACGGTATGCATGACAGGCGAGCAGCACCGATCCGGCAGCGAGCGGATCGCCGAGGTGTGCGACATCATGCACTGGGATGACGACAGGGTGGTCGTCAATCTGCAGGGTGACGAACCCACGATGCCTGCCACGTTGATTGACCAGTGTGCTGCGTTACTCGACGACCGCTCGGCGGAC
>PVMK01125877.1_pt1 | contig 27667 bp, 21 predicted proteins | sample 1853481 | NCBI WGS metagenome assembly PVMK01 (sample SAMN08533507, study PRJNA380276) | Marine sediment metagenome, whole genome shotgun sequencing project. | reverse complement strand
TTTAATATATGGCGCGGATGAGTATTTTTCATCCAGTGCGATAAAAGCAGGAGCGAGTATCTGCGTTACCTCGTCTCAGCCGTGAATGAGATTACCATTAAAGCGGACTAAGCCGGCGCGGGGTAAGGCAATGGTTTGATCTCCTGCTCGCGACAGACTTGCCGGATCATCCGGTATGCAACCACACTCGCCAGCACATTGCCGCAAGCTGCACCGACAAACAAGCCGGTTATACCGCCAATGTGTGCGCCCAGCCAGGCCAGTGGCAGGTACAGCACTGCCAGGCGGATAACCGCAATCAGCAGCGCCGTGCGCGGTCGATTCAATACGTTGAGTGAAACCATGCACAGGATGACGATACCCTGGGCTCCATAGGAGAGGGGTATAACCAGCAAAAAGATCCTGATAATCCTCAGCACCTCAGGGTCTTCGCTGAACGCGCTCGCTATAACGGATGACAGCAATAGCAATAGTAAGTAAACCCCCGCCTGGAAGAACACGCTAAACCGCAGGCTGCCCATCAGCGCATGGTATGCACGATGCACTTTACCTGCACCCATATTCTGGCCGATAAACATCGGCAACGTAGACGACAGCGCAAATACGATAATCAATGCCAGGGCCTCCAGACGCGCACCGACGCCGAAACCCGCCACGGCCGCCGGACCATGCCGCGCAATAATGGCCGTCATAACCGCCGCAGCGAACGGGGTCATGATATTGGCAGCCACAGCAGGAATGCCAATGTTCAACAAGGCCCACCAATTCGGCACCAGATGCGTTGCGCGAGGCATTGTGAAGTCGAGCATCTTCTCCCGATAAACCAACACCAGGCACAAACAGATCCAGGAGATAATAGCGGCAATAACCGTCGCCACCGCCGCGCCGGGCACACCCAGGCGAGGAAACGGCCCGACACCAAAAATAAGCAACGGATCCAGAATAACGTTTATCAGCGACAACAGGGCCAACAGCAACGCCGACGACTTAATATCCCCGATCGCCCGCAACGCCGTACTGCCGCTAATGGTCAGCATCAGGAATGGCGCGCCCACATACCACACAGTTATATAATCGCGAATGAACGGCATGACCGCTTCGGTTGCACCCATCGCAGCGAACAGCGGATCGATTGTTGCCAGCCCCACCGCAATAATAACCACTGCAACGACTAAACCCAGGAGTTTGCCGTCAGTAATCAAGCGTGCGGCTTCGAAATGACGGCCTTCGCCCACTAATCGCGAAGTCAGGACCGATATCGCCATCCCCACACCCAGCGCGATATTGATGACTATCTGGGTGATGGGTAGCGCAAAACTGACGGCAGCCAGCTCAGTGGTACCGAGCCTGCCAATGAAATACGCATCTGCAACACCTAGCAGCATCGTGGACACAATCCCGAACACCATGGGCCAGGTCAGGCGAATCATCAGTGGTCCGATCGGCTCACTGATAATCGCCTGAGTACGTTTTGCTGCCTTAACTGGAATAACAAATGCTCCTGGTAAAATAGAGATGTGAGATAATTTAATATGAAAGGTCTATGATGAAAAGCGCCCCTATGCTGAGGAGGAACCAGCAAGCTGGCATGACGCACATGGCATAGAGGCTTTCCCAGTTGGGGAAACGGGTGGGCAGGGTGCTTTAACGCACCCCGCTGCGGGCCATACCCTTGGGTGTGAAGTACTTGTCGCCCTTGTCGACACCGTTCTTGAAACCGCCCGGTATGGGCTTACCATTCAGGTTGTAGACACCCTGGGCCAGGTCGTAGGCGCCGTAAGCCAGTCCATAAACTGATTGCCGGTCGTACAGGTTAGCGGGATAGGCGTACTGAACCCGCCACAGGTTGCCGCGACCGTCGTACATCTCGCCCGCCAGGGCTGCCCAGGAATCCTCGTCGATATAGTAGCGGCGCTTGCTGTATAGGTGACGCGTGCCGTCCTTGAGAGTGGCTTCAACAACCCAGACGCGGTGCTTCTCCCAGCGAATGTACTCGGGCTTGAGAAACTTCTCACCCAGCAAGTCTTCCACCTTGGTCTGGAATACAAAGTCATAGGAAGAATAGGGAACGATCATCTCCTGCTTGCCCAATAGCTTCCAGTCGAAGCGCTCGGGAGATCCGTTGAAGATGAAGGAGTCATCATAGGTGGTGGTTCCTGCCACACCCGGATTGGGGGTATCAAACGAAACCGCGGGCGCCAGTCGGACGCGACGCTGACCGGTCAGGTACTGCCAGGCCTTGCGACCCTTGCCTTCGGTGTAATCGGAACCGGGCTCGTGCACCAGCAGGATTTCTCCCGCCCTGCGCGCCGGGGCCTTATAGTTGATGCGCAGTTGCATCCAGGCTGTATCACCGACTTCTTTTTCAGGTTCCCGATACATAGGGAATACGTTAGTCAGTGTGCCGTTGGTGGACAGAACTGCTTTACCGTTAGAACCCACGTAATAAACGTCGTAGTCAATGGAGTGGTCTGTGCTAGCGGATGAGATGGTTCAACATTACCTCCAGCCCTGTTTGAGGAACTGGAAAGGGTACCCCGGGCAGGTTGCCGGCGACTTTCTGGCCCTCGGCTTCCAATGAGGCATTGGTCGCGTTCTTCAGCGAATTGTCATAGAACCACTGCGGTGCCACGAAATCCCGCTTGGTGGGGTAGACGTCCATCCTGAAGCCGTCAGCACCCAGTTTTTCGAAAATCGCCTTGCTGCCCTCGGTCAGTACATTGGCGTGTTGTTGCCAATTACTGGCGTCAATGGTGTACAGCGGTTTCTCGCCTGCATAGGGATTGACGTACTCGTCAGAACCAGCGACGAAGTTGTCCGGAACGGGAGTGCCGTCCGGGTTCCAGGCCGGGATACTGCCATCGGCGCTTCCCCCTCGCTCCGCGCCCAACGGCGTCAGGTCCTGCCCGATGCGCGCTGCCTCTTCCGGTATGATGGCAGCCAACGCGGTGCTGGCCATGAAAGAACCCAGGCAAACTGCCGCCAGGCTCATTCTGCCCCTTTTGCCGGAGCTGGTGTTAAAAGGTAATGAACTGTGTTGCATCTTTCTATCCTCATTTAAATAGTTAATGTCAGGGTGTACTTATCACCAGAGTTTCCAGTGGGTTGCCAGCAGCGTTGACTCCAAAGGGAGCCGATCGTGTTACCACCATCCTCCGCCGTTTCCGCAGTGGTAATGGAGACAATATCCCCGACGGCCACTCCATATTTACCTCATCGCGACAAATACTTAACGTATTGCGGCATATATGCCGTTGTGAACGACTGTGGATATAGCTTACGGAAGGCGGCGAGTTGGGATCCGACATTACGCGAAAAATATATGACATTTCGCGCATGGACAGTCTTTCTGGTTTGTAAACCCAAGCAGGGACGGCTGGCGCTCTGGCAGTACCCGGGCTCAGAGAACAGCATGATAAAGGGAGGGATCTTCAGGACCGATGGGGTTCGTTCCTCATCGGATTCTACTGCGAAGCCAGCGCAACCAGTGTTTGAGTTTCTCTACGCAGGAATTTGCTGGCGGTTAATGCCTGGTATAAAACCGGTGAGGTAACCTCTTCTGCAGTTGCCAGTGCTCGCAACGACGTCTGGCTATTCCTCGTCAGAATAGCCGGCGCCGCGCTTGGGCTTGATATAGCGCGGTGTGCCCAGGCCCTGTGCCTTGGCAGCTGCTACAACAGCCTGCTCGATCCAGCCCGCATCCATGATGTTGACGTAGTTGCCATCGGCATCGAAGTTGACGTTAGCGCCTGCAACCACCATGACGCCATCGGTTACTCCCTCGTTATCCTCGGGTGTATGGAAAGTGTGCACGGAACCGCCCGGCTCATAGAGATAACATCCGGCAGTCTGCTTCTGCTCCGGATACTCCAGGTAATACCAGCAGCCGGACATCGTGTAGAAGTGTACGGTGCCGGTGTGAAAATGCATGGGCAGGGTAACACCCGGCTGGAACTGCGCACGTATCACCCACAGCCCGTTTTCCGCATCGATAAAGAGTGGGTGGATATCTACCCCGGGCAGGGCGTCTTTCACCCAGGGAAGTTTGGAGGTATCCAGGTCCAGCAGGAAGTCCTGGTGGTTGATCGGGTCGGGTAAAGTCATGACGAGTTTCTCCTTATACGCAATCGCGTTTATCTGGGTACAGAATTAAAGTACACAAATCGGCTTTGCACAATCCAACAGCCTCCGAATCCAGGCTGCCATTCCCTGATGTCGCCCCCTCATACGACAACCCGCAGGCTAACAGCCAATACGTTAAATGAGTGAGTCAAATGACGACCAGATGGATTCGATCGGCGCAGGCGTCGACGAAATGGCTTCAGCACGCGTAGTTCAAAAATATCGATTTGCGCGAAATGTCATATCATTTTCGTGAACTGTCAGGTGTATTGCACAGATTTTTTCTATCCTGACTCTATTGCATAAATCGGGTATTAAAGGTGCAGGTCAGTCCCTGGTGCTGGAACAACGCAAATTAGAGGAAACGAACATGAAAGATTTCGCAGGTAAGATCATTTTCATTACCGGTGGTGCCAGCGGCATCGGCCTTGAAACCGGCCGGCAATTGGCCCAGCAGGGTGCGCATATAGTGGTCCTGGACTACGACCCCACCGATGCCGCCCACGAGGCGCTGGAAGCGGCCAGGCGGCTGCCGTCGCAGCGGGTTGCACGCTACCAGATGGATATTGCCAATCGCCAGCAGGTGCTCGACGTTGTGGCAAAGGCTGTCGCCGAGTGCGGCACACCGGACCTGTTGATCAACTCGGCCGGTACATCACTGCTTCGCGAATTCCTCAATACAACGCACGAGGGTTTCGACCGGGTGATGCAGGTCAACCTGTATGGCACGAGGCATATTTGTGAAGCAATAGTGCCGTTCATGGTCGAGCGGGGGCAGGGCCGCATCGTTCTGGTAGCCTCGATGGCCGGCCACGTTGGCATCTACGGATACACCAACTACTCCACCTCGAAATTTGCCGTGCGCGGGTTTGCCGAGGCCCTTCGCTATGAACTCAAACCTCTGGGGATCAGTGTGCAGTGCCTTTGCCCGGGTGAAGTGGATACACCGATGGGTGTCGAAGAGCAGAAGAATATGCTCCCCGCGACCTGGGCCCTGAAGAAGACAGCGGGGACGGTCTCAGTCGATGTTCCCGTGGACGACCTGCTCAAGGGGCTACGCAGTAACAAGCAAATGATTGTCACTGGCGGCATGGCACGGGTGGCCTACTGGATAAATCGCCTGACACCACAGAATCTCTGGTATGCCATTTGTGACAGGCTGGTAAAGGGTGCCCTGGATAAAGAGGGCTAGTGGTGATGCTACGGAGCAAGGGGGTTACATGAGTATTACGGGTAAAAAAATCAACGTGCACGGTATTGATCTCAACGTATATATCGAGGGGGAGGGTCCTCCCGTTCTTTTGTTGCACGGTTTCCCGGATTCCAATGAACTATGGAGAGGTATTATCCCGCTCCTGGTCAGTGCAGGTTATCAGGTGATTGCACCGGACCAGCGAGGATTTGGTGAATCAGATGCGCCTGTCGGTAGTAAACACTACGATATGGAACAAATAGCCAGTGATAGCATCGCCCTGCTCAATGCGTTGGGGATTGAGAAGGCGCATCTTGTCGGGCACGATTGGGGTGCCATGATCGGCTGGACGCTGGCCTGTAATTATCCCGAACATTTTTACGACTATACAGCCATTTCTGTGGGCCACCTGGAAGCCTACAAGAGGGCGGGTTGGGAGCAGAAACGCAAAAGTTGGTATGTACTGGCCTTTCAGTTGCGTTTTATCGCTGAGATGATGTTCAGTGCCTTCAACTGGGCTATTTTTAGAAAATTCGCACGTCATCATCCGGAATGTGATCACTGGATTAAGGATTTGTCACGGCCCGGACGATTTACCGCGAGCCTTAACTGGTACCGCGCCAACGGCAAAAAATTGTTTTCCAGCAAAACCCCGAACTGCATTATTCCGGTTATGGGTATCTGGTCAGAGCATGATATGGCTTTGGCAGAAGATCAGATGGTCAATTCGGCCAACTATGTTGACAACAGTTTTCGTTATGAGCGGCTGGATGGTTACACCCACTGGGTGCCGATCGACGCCCCGGATGAGGTATCTGCATTGATACTGGACTTTATCGGAAACGATCAACTATAAACTACGGAGCGAGTATTATGAAAAAAACTAAACCATTCAAACGTGTTTTTACCGGTATCGCCGTGGCTCTGCTTGCCGTCAGCGCCAACACTTCGATCGCCGCTCAGAAGGAAGCACTTTTCTACCGCGGCGACCTCGACCACAAAAAAGCTGAAACACCCAACGGTGCCATCGTCAACGAAGACTATAAAAAGTGGCTTACTGAAGGCTCGTGGGGCAAGACTAGAATGACCAAAGTTCGAGAGGGCGTGCATACCATTACCGGTTACAGTCTCTCCAATTACACGTTTATTGAAACTGACAATGGGTTGATCGCGATAGATTCCGGCGCAAATGTCGGTATGGGTACAGAAGCCCTGGCGATGATCCGCAAAATCACCGACAAGCCTATCGTTGCGGTGATATACACTCACCATCATTATACCGGCGGTACCAGGGCTTACGTTGATGACAGTAATGCCAAGGGTATCAAGGATGTCAAAATTTTCGGTCATCCGGATGTTGACAGAAATCTACAGTCGACTGTAGGCGCTTTGGGTCCTATGCAGATGCGTCGGGCCGGCATACAGTTGGGATTCTATCTTCCACATGACGGTCCCGACGCAGCATTTGGGCCAGCCGAGCCCTCTTTCAAAGGATCCGGCACTCAGCGCCAACGGACATGTGCTGGTGAATCACCCGGTTAAGGATGACGAGGAGGTGATGATCGATGGCCTTAAAGTCGTCTTTCACTACGCGGTAGCAGATACCCGTGACAGCCTGATAGTACAATTTCCGGAACTGGATATGGTCGTTCACAACACGGCTGTTATCCCAGTCTTCTATTCCCTGTATACCTTGCGCGGTGACTTCTACCGTGAGCCAGGGGCTATGATTAGCTCGATCGATAAACTTCGAAAGATCAATGCGCAATACGTTGTCGGCTGTCACGGCCAGCCGTTGACCACTCGCGAAGAGGCTTACGATGCTGCCACCGCTCACCGCGATGCCTATGCGTTTGTCTACAACCAGTCTGTTCGAGGCATCAACATGGGCATGACGCCGGACGAGTTGGCTGAGAGTGTACGGCTGCCGAAGCACCTGGCGGAGCATTCATGGTTGTATCCCGGCTACGTCGATAACGAATATAACGTTCGGGGGCAATACCGTGGCCTGGTAGGCTGGTATGCTGAAGATACGGCCGATTTGCATCCACCTACCGAGGCAGAGCTCGGGGCGGTTTTTATTAAAGGCTTTGGTGGTCAATCAAAACTGATCGACAGTGCCCGTAACGCCTTCAGTGAAAAAAAGTACAACCTAACCGCCAAGCTGCTCTCCTATGTGCTGGCCGCGGAGCCCGATAACAAGGTTGCCCGCCAGCTGAAAGCAGATGCCCTGCGTGCCATGGCACAAACGACCCGTTCAGGCGTTCAGACGCGAAACTTTATGCTTACCCAGGCGTTGCATCTTGAAGGTGCCCTGGACTGGACCAAGCCACCGGCCGTGGCCTTCTTTGGTACACCATCAGTAAAAGCGGTTTTGGCGGCGCCTCCGGGTACCTTCGTCAAACTGCTTGAAACTAAGGTCGACCCTGTAAAAAGTGCGGCGGTACAAAAGAGTATCCGAATCACCTTCAGTGATGTGAAACAATCGTGGAAAATATATGTTCGCCGGGGTGTCGCAGAAGTGACCGATGACGATACCGGCAAGGTCGATGCGACCCTGACATTGCCTAGGGAAATATGGGCAAAAATAGTGTTGAAGCAAACCACTCTTGAGAAGGCTATAGCTGATGGTGAAGCTGAAGTTGGTGGAGATCCCAAGGCGTTGGGCGCAGTTTTTGGCTCCTTTGGTTAAAACGCTGCGGAGCGGTTACTTCCTAAATGAGCAAACCGAATCAGGGCTTTGATTGTGTCAAAGCCCTGATTTTTTTGGCTCTTACTTAGTGCTTTGGTATTCGGTTGATATTTTGGCTTTATTGCCCGTTTGGGCTACAGTTCGTTTTTGATCGCTCCCATCTTTATTTTACCAGGAGCATTTGTTATTCCAGTTAAGGCAGCAAAACGTACTCAGGCGATTACCAGTGAGCCGATCGGACCACTGATGATTCGCCTGACCTTGCCCATGGTGTTCGGAATTGTGTCCACGATGCTGCTGGGTGTTGCGGATGCGTATTTCATTGGCCGGCTCGGTACCACTGAGCTGGCTGCCGTCAGTTTTGCGCTACCCATCACCCAGATAGTCATCAATATCGCGCTGGGTGTGGGGATGGCGATTTCAGTCCTGACTTCGCGATTAGTGGGCGAAGGCCGTCATTTCGAAGCGGCACGCTTGATTACTGACGGCAAACTCCTGGGTTTAGTCGTTGCTGTGGTTATTATTGCAGTGGGGCTGGCTACAATCGATCCGCTGTTCGCTGCGATGGGTGCAACCGAAGCGGTCATGCCGTTCATTCGCGATTATATAACTGTGTGGTATGTGGGCGCGCCATTCCTGATGCTGACCATTAGCGGCAGTACGGCGTTGCGGGCGATCGGGGATATTAAGTCGTCGGCGTTGCTGATGGCCTTGTTGTCGCTGATAAACGTTATTCTGGATCCGTTGCTTATTTTTGGTGTCGGGCCGTTTCCTCGCCTGGGTGTGCCCGGCGCGGCGCTGGCGACGGTTATTGCCGCTTTTATCACCTGGATCTGTTTGTGCCTGGTGTTGGTTTATCGGGAGAAGATGCTCGACTTCACAATGCCTCGCGCAACGCATCTGGTGCCGAATTGGTGGGCCTTGTTGAACATTGGCATTCCCGCTGTGGCTGCCAATATCATGACCCCGTTCGCTGCGGCGGTCATGACGGCCATTATTGCGCGGCATGGTCCGGCGGCCGTGGCGGGTTTCGGCGTCGGTGCGCGTCTGGAGGCCCTGGCATTGATTATCGTATTTGCGCTGTCGTCTACGTTGCCGATGTTTATCGGCCAGAATATGGGTGCAGGTAAAGTGCATCGTGCATACCATGCGCTGATGGGCAGCCTGCGGTTTAGCGTGTTCTTCCAGGCGGGGGTTTACTTACTATTGCTGTTGCTGTCATCCGTTATAGCGAGCGCGTTCAGCGATGATCCTGAGGTACTGAGGATTATCAGGATCTTTTTGCTGGTTATACCCCTCTCCTATGGAGCCCAGGGTATCGTCATCCTGTGCATGGTTTCACTCAACGTATTGAAGCGACCGCGCACGGCGTTGCTGATTGCGGTTATCCGCCTGGCAGTGCTGTACCTGCCACTGGCCTGGCTGGGCGCACACTTTGGCGGTATAACCGGTTTGTTTGTCGGCGCGGCTTGCGGCAATGTGCTGGCGGGTGTGGTTGCATACCGGGTGATCCGGCAAGTCTGTCGCGAGCAGGAGATCAAACCGTTGCCCGAACTTGGACAGGCTGGTGAGAATCCATGAGTACCTCGTTTATTTTCGACTACACTAAAAAGTACGGCGGGCTCAATGCGCTGATACGGGTGTCTGGGTGCTGTTCAATGATTCTTTTGATGAGCTATAAATACTTTTGACACTACTCACCAACAATCAACCGGAGAAGCAAACATGAGTCGATTGAGCGCGATGGATCTGGCCTTTTTGTTAATGGAGAACCAAAATCTGCCAACGCATATGGCGTCCTGTCTGATATTCGAACCGCCGGCCCGGCTGAAAGCCAATTATGTGGCGAGGTTACTCGAGGTTTTCCGCTCCACCGAGGTGGGCAAGCCTTTCAACCGGAAACTGAACTGGCTGGAGGACGGCGTGGCCAGTTGGGAAACAGTCGAACCCGATCTGAATTACCATGTCAGGCATATGGCCCTCCCCCAACCGGGGACTGCGGAGCAACTCGATGATCTGCTGGCCATTCTCAACGCGCCTGTTCTCGACCGGGCCTATCCCCTGTGGCAATGCTTCGTGATAGAGGGCCTGGAAGGCGGTCGCGTCGGGCTGTTTCTCAAGCTGCATCACGCGATCATCGACGGCGGCGGCGCAATCAAGGCCTTCCGCAGCGCCATGAGCGACGACCCCAAAGACCGGGAGATACGGCCGATCTGGCGGCCTGTGGAAAACCCGCCCCGGCGCAAGAGCGTGCGCGTCAGCCGTTCCAGGTTGGAAAAATTCAAATCCCAGCTCAGCCAGTTGCCCTCCGGTGTGGCGGGCGTCGCCTCCGGACTGATGGGCGCCGGGGCGCAGACATTCGGGCTCAAACCGCGCGATCTCACGCTGCCTTACCGGGCGCCCGAGACGCCCTTTAACGTCTCTACCGCGTCATCCGCCAGATGTTACGGCAGTTGCGAGATCCCTCTGGAAAACGTCAAAGCCGTTGCCAGTGCTGCCGGTTGCACCGTTAACGATGTGGTTATGACCTTCGTCGATGCGGCCCTCCACGATTACCTCAGGGAACACGACCAGGGGCTTGACCGGCCACTGGTGACCGCCATGGCATTCTCCACCCGCTCGGAAGCGCACGGGACAGGAGGCAACCAGGTCAGCACCGACCTGCTTCCCCTGGGAGCACCGGAGGCGACCATCGTGGAGAGACTTCGGCAGGTTCACGAATCGACGACCCACGTAAAAGGCAAGGCACAGAAAATGTCGAAGCCCTTGCGACAGCTGAACTCCCTGTTGTTGCTTGGCGCCTCGACCATTCCGGAGATCACCCCGGGGATGACGGCCGCGCCCAGCTATAACCTGATGATGTCTAATATGGTGGGGCCACAGGAAAAGTTATACCTGGGGGGTGCCCCGATGGTGGCTCTTGTCTTTCTGCCCATCGTGCCGCCAAATCCGGGGCTGAACGTGACCTTTGCCAGCGTCCACGGCCAGATCTGCCTGGCGGTGGGTGCTACACCGGAAACCCTGCGCGAACCGGCCCGGCTTATTGAATTGATACAGGCCCATTTTGCCGATCTGGAACAGGCGCTGGTCCCAAAGAAGCCGGCGCGGAAAAAAGCGGCGGGAAAAAAAGCTAGCAAGAAGATACCTGCTCGCAGCAAGAAAGCCGCCAGGTCGGGCGCCGGGAAGAAAGCGGCGTCCACGGGACGGAAGGTGAAAGCCCGATGATGAAAAGAATGAGCGGTGTGGACGCACTTTTTCTGGGTATGGAAACGCCCCGGTCGTACATGCACACCTTCAAGATCGCGATTCTCGACCCGGCCTCGCGTCCGGAGGGCTGGAGTTACGAATGGTATCGTGAATTAGTCGAAAGGCGTTTGCACCGCATCCCCCAGTTCCGCTGGCGCTACCTGCCGGCTCCGCTGGGCCTGTCACACCCGCAGTGGGTAGAAGACCCGGATTTCTTCCTGGGTTATCACCTGCGCCACATATCCTGCCCGCCGCCCGGTGACCACCGTGCCCTGTGCGAGTTTATGTCATCGGTATACGCCTACCAACTGGACCGCAGCCGACCATTGTGGATCTGTTGGGTAGTGGAGGGCCTCGAGGGCGGCAAGGTTGCGGTGGTCACCCTGATTCACCACGCCTACGTCGATGGCGTCGGCGCCGCCCATGCCCTGCAGCAGTTCTTCAACCTGCAGGCGAATGATCACGAAGATCCCGAGCCTGCGCCCTGGAACCCGCCGCCCGTGCCTTCATGGTCTCGCCGCCTGCTGGCCGGCGTGGTGGACCTGCCCGGAATTTTTGCCAGGTCACTGCCCCCGGCCGTTTCAGGCATCTACCGAAAGTGGCAGCTCGAACGCAGCTATCGGCTTGAGGGAAAGGCGCCCCATCCCTCGCCGCGCCTCGCACCCGTCACGCCGTTTAGCCGCCTGCTGAGCCACGGCCGCACCTTTGTCTGTGAATCCATGCCCTTTGAGCGCCTGAGTAAGGCGCGTGTCATACCGGGCTCGACGATCAACGATGTATTCCTGTGTTGCGTGGCGGGCGCGCTGCGCAGGCTGCTCCATGACATGGGTTACGATCCCAACCAGGGTCCACTGGTCGCCGCCATACCGATCTCGGGTGAGCGGCCCGAGGGAATGGAGGGCGAGGGAAACTTCGTCAAGACTGATTTTTCCTGGCTGCACATTGAAATCGAAGATCCATTGAAACGGCTGGCGGCGAGTCACGCCAGTGCAGCGGAGATGAAAGCACATGCGGAAGCGGCACGGGGCTCCGATATCACCGCGCTGATGCAGCTGTCGCCGATGATCCTGACCCGGCTGATCGGCTGGTTGATCCGTCGCCAGGGTGGAAAACGGAGCCTGGGCGGCAACCTTGCCGTGTCCAATGTGCCCGGCCCGCGCGAGCCCCTGTATGTAGGTGAAATGAAGGTGGAAAACTGGTTTTCTACCGGCCAGATCCTGGATGGCAGCGCACTGAATATCACTATGTGGTCTTATTGTGGTAAGGCCAACCTGTGCATCCTGACCGATAGCACGCTGCTGCCCGACGGCTGGGTTCTGTACAACTATTTTTGCGAGGAATTGGCCATGCTGAGCGCTGTTGCGGATCAGCCAGTTACCGAGGCGACCGCATCATGAGCAGCAAGAGATGACGACTGACCAGAATGTTGGGGAATTACTCACCCTATCGTTTAGAGTCATACCGACTATACTGCTTACAGACTTTACACGATGAATGTACCGGAGGATCTATGACGCTGACCTTAAAAAACGCCATTCTGGCGTTTACCTTGCTTACCATATTGCCTGCCTATTCGGTTGAGATGCAGATGGCAAAGCAGGTGGCTGTGAAGACAGAGCAGGTGGCTGTGATGTCAGGGCAGGTAACGGATCCCAAAGGCACGCCCATTCATGGGGTAATGGTCCGGCTGGGCGACGACGGTATGGGTATGGGCGAATCTGTTTTTACCGATGCCCAGGGTAAATATACGCTAAAAGCCGGTTTGAGTGGCAACTTGTACCTCAGGTTACGCACGCCGTACTACCGGGATTACCGGGAGGTCGTGACTCTGAGTCGGGGCGCTACCATGCAGAAAAACATGGTTATGGAGCCCATGGTGGATGCGGCAGAGATATCTGAAAGCCTGCCAGCCGCCTACCATTTTGCCAATCTGCCTTTTGAGACCGGCGACAATGCCGATTTCAGCCGCATTATGTTCCAGCGGGATTGCCTGTCCTGTCACCAGATTGGCAACCCCTTAACCCGAGCTCCTCGCAGCGTGGAGGATTGGTCGGCTACCATCTCCCGCATGCACGCCTACGTCGGCAACTTCGACATGGGACTGGTGCCTGGCCGCGCGGCCATTCTGGCGAAAGGTTATAATGGCGATACCAAGCCCTTGACTGTGCGGCCGGTGTTTCCACTGGACAAGGCACTGAACAAGGCCAAGATCTATGAGTATCGCCTGTCTCCAGCCTACATACCGCACGATACAATCTACAACCCGAATGACGGCCTGCTCTACACCGTTGACCAGGGTCTGGATTATGTATCAGTTACCGACATGGCATCCGGCAAGACCGAGTACGTGTTCCAGGCCGACGGTTTAGCTGCGCTCTACCGCGCCGGCACAGACGATGGGGAGCCGGTGTTTAAAAAGTTTCCGGCCGGGATCAAGCAGGGCCCCCACTCCCTGGCCCTGGGCCTGGATAACAAGTACTACATCACCAACGGCAGTAAGAGCATTGGGGTGTTCGACCCGAAAACGCGGAGATTTGAACCATCACACCTGATTCCTGAGAAATATGGCGCTGTTTATCCCCACACCATTCGCGTGGACAGCAAGGGCATGGTCTGGTTCACCCTGACTGGTTCGGAGCAGGTTGGCCGCCTGGACCCGACCACCGGTGAATTCACGATAGTGGATCTTCCCACCCATAAGCCGAAGGGTTTCGCAGGTACCACACAGCCCTACGGTATCGATGTTCACCCGATTGACGGCACCATCTGGTATAGCCGATTGTACGCCGACAAAATTGGCCGCATCGATCCGAAAACCCTGGAAATCACCGAGTATGACTCGCCCATGGGCGGCCCGCGTCGGATGCAGTTTGATAAAAAGGGCGTGTTGTGGATAACCGGTTATGCCGAGGGGACGCTGGCACGAATTGACGTTGACGGTTTCAAGAGCAAGGTCTACAGATTGCCGGAATTCGCCGAGGGAGTCCGTCCGGCAGCCTACGCGCTGGGCGTACATCCGGATACCCAGGACATCTGGATCAACGAGAACATGACGGACCGCATCTACCGCTTTATTCCCGCCGAGGAACGCTTTATTGCCTACCCGATGCCGCTGTCAGGTACCTATACCCGGGACATGACGTTCACCAAAGACGGCAGAGTATGCACCTCGAATAACCCGGTTCCGCCGATGGCGCTGGAGGGGGGTGTGCTGGAGATCATCTGCATCGATCCCAATTACCAGCCATAGCGGGAGGTGAGGGCTAGGTAGTGAGCATCCGGAAAAGCCAATGTTTCGCTGGCATGTCATCCCCGTGATACACGTAACCACTGGCGGCATTTTTGACCGGATAACTGATCGAACAATAGCGACCCGGGCCGCGCTGCAATGTCTCGGGTTTCTGGCGCCTCTTTAACTGGTATCCAGATAAAGCGCTTCACATTGTGCAGCATCACGGTTACCACAATACTGACAGACGATACTAATCATGACTGAACACAGGAGAACTGCACCATGACTAACTATTTGGAAAGGCTATCACTCAACAATCGCGTCGCGATTGTTACCGGAGCCTCGGTGCCCCGGGGCATCGGTAAGGCCTGCGGCGTGGCCCTCGCGGAGGCCGGTGCCAAAGTGGTGCTGACGGACCGGGTCGCCCCGGGTGATGAGCGGGCGCAAGCGGCACTCGACGCCGCGGTCACAGACCTGGCCGACGCCGGACACGAGGTTATGGGCATAGCGGTGGACGTCACCCGGCCCGATGAAATCGCGGCCTGCGTCGAGGCTACCATAGCATCATTCGGGCGCATCGACGTCTTGGTAAACAATGCCGGCGTCTCGCTCGGCTCGGGCCCCTTCCTGGAAACCAATATCAATGAGTGGCAGGTAGCCTGGGATATCAACGTCATGGGCATAGTGCACTTCTGCCGCTCGGTGCTGCCTCATATGCAGAAACAGGGCCGCGGCTGCATCATCAACATGTCCTCTATGGCGGGCCTCAGCGCCCAGGCGGGTTACGGAGCGTACGCGTCCACCAAGCACGCTGTGATGGGCTTGACCCGCACCCTGGCGGACGAATTTGGTGAGCACAATATCCGGGTAGTGTCGGTGAATCCCGGCTATATCGATACAGAGATGAACGACTTCCAAATCGAAGCATTGGCGAAATTGTGGAATATTACACCCCAGGAAACAAGGCAAGGAATGGAGAGCAAGGCGGGCCTGGGCCGATTTGCCGATCCTGCCGAAATTGGATCCACCGTGGCATTTTTGGCCAGCGATGGCGCTGGCTACATAACAGGCGTACCCACGGTAGTCGGGGGCGGTCTGCACCCGGGTCTGTAAGGCAGCTTTCGGCAGGGCACTGGCCCGCCGTTACCGTGTGCTCGGGGCCGAATTTGACAGACAAGGAGTAAGAAATGTCCGATAAACACCTGTGCCAGGTCGGTTTGTGCTGCCACAACTCCAGCCAGTTGAGAGCCTGGTATCACGACGCCTTTGGTATGCCGTACGCAGGCGGAATTGCCTCAATACCGCCCATGCCCACCGACCGGATTCAGGGGATAACGCCCAATCCAGTGGAAAAAGTGACCTGGCTTGTGGAGCAGCAGGAGTTTTTCCAGCTGGAGTTTTTCCAGTTCTATCGACCCAAATCCAGACTCAAGCCCGCTGACTGGCGCTTATGTGATATCGGCTACAATCTGATGGGTATCTACGCCAGGGACTTTGATAGGGTACTCGCCAGAGTCGCCGCCAATAGTGACCGACCGCTGCCCGAGGTGACTGGCGACCCGGGTGAGCGGCGCGTTTGCCTGCAGGATCCCGAGGGCAACTGGATCGAGGTCATGGAGCGGGACCCAGCCACCCAGATCGAAGGCATGGCGCCCTCCATCCTTCGCCCGGATTTGCTGACCACGACCCGTTTTATGCGTCTATCGGTACCCACTCTCGAAATAACCCGCGATCACTTTATCAACGCCCTGGGCCTGTCCGAGGTGCAAGGTTACCAGTTGCATACCCCGGAGCACGAGGCCCTGTGGGGATTGGAGGGGGCCCAGACGAAAATCGCGCTGCTGCGCGGCCGCAACTTTCTGGTGGAAGTGGTCGAATACCTGAGCCCCGAGCCGAAGCCCTGGCCACCGGGCTACCAGATCAGCGACCAGGGTTTCATGAACATCGCCGTCGGCTTTCGGGAGAACCGCGAATTCAACCAGGCATTTGAACACGCGAAAAACAATGGCATGCGAGCCAACGGCAAACCGGTGGATATCGGTCTGTTTCGGGTGATGTACGTCAACGACCCACAGGGCTTCAGCGTTGAAATGGTCAAATTTCCCCCCGCACTGTGGTCGCTGACCGGCTTCAACCCGACCGAACCCTATGTGGAAAATGAGATCGTCATCAATGCCCCGCTGCAGGACACCTGGAACAGGCTCATCGATCACGATACTTTTGGTGACTGGAGCCCGTTTTCTACCAAGGTGGTGCGCGGCGGTTCCGAGAGCCGCAATGGTCCTGGCTGCATGCGGGAACTGAAGGCCTTTGGCCTCCCCCGCCTTACTGAGGAAATCGTGGACTGGGACGAGGGAAAGCACTTCGCCTATCGAGTGCGCACTGGCGCCCCCTTCCGCTGGCATCGGGGTGATTTTTTCCTCAGTGAGGAAAACGGCGCTACCCGGGTGCGCTGGACCGTCCGCTTTGAGTCCAGGATCCCCCTTATTGGACGGACTGCCGCCTGGCTGTTGCAGAAAATCTTCGGCAGGGCACTGAAAAAACTGAAATCGCAGCTGGAGAGCTGATGCGACCCTATCCGAGGGTATTGGTAGCTTAACTTTAGCCGGCTTTATTGGTTTTTTGCCACTCACGGGGTGAAACCCCGAACCAGCGCTTGAATGCACGGCTGAAAGCCGTTTGATCGGAATAGCCGAGCAGATCGCAAAGCTGTGAGATGGGGACGTGCGATTGCTGCAGTTGCTGTTGCGCAATGCCTCTGCGAACCTCGTCGACCAGCTGCTTGAAAGTTGTTGCCTGTTCGGAAAGCCTGTACTGCAGGGTACGGGGGCTGACAGCCAGTTGTTTCGCTACCACTTCCAGTGAACAATCACTGAACGGCAGCCGATTGTGAATCATCTTGCGTACCACACCGGTGATATCTGTTACCGCCTCCCTGCTCTCCATTTCCACTTGGCGTTTCAGCACCCGTTGCAGTGTGGGATTGTGCTCCTTCATGGGAACATCAAGCAGCTGGCGATCAAACACCACCGCGTTTAATTCATGATCATAGGTGATCGGTGCGCCCAATATGCGACGGTAGATAGCACGATCCCCGGCAGGCGAGTGGGAGAGGTAAATAGAACGGGCTTTCCAGTTTCGTCCATTAAGCAATTGCAGACAATTGTTCATGGTTCCTATGGTGAGGTCTACCGGTTGTTTGGTCGAGGTCAGGTCAACCAGCACACGGTATTTAAGTAGCGCCAGATCGCCCCCTTCTTCCAACTCCACTGCGGCAGCCGGGGTATGAAGGTGAAAGTATCGAATGGACTCGTTCAGCGCCGAGCGCAGATCCGGGCTCTTCTCAATCAGCAGGCCAAGCATGCCGAATATGGGCAGATTTTGTTTTTGTGACATCAGCAGGCCGAAGTGAGGGCAGTGGCTTTTCTCGGCGCTCAAGTCGAGTAAATGGGTAACCTGAGTAAAGGTGATTACGCCCTCCTGCCGCACCAGCATCTGGTGGTCAATGCCGCATTCATCGAGCAGGGGCCGTGGGTCCAGCTGCAATGCCTCTGCGCACTCCAGGTAGCCATAGAGCGCGGATATATTGATGAGTTCTGACATCTCTTTTCAGCTACCCCTAACACGCGTGGAGAAAACCGTCAGCCCAGGCGGACGTAAAATCTGGTTCAGCTGCGCCTAATGTAGTTTTTTTTGCACGTATTGTCATGTTGTATTTAGGATACCTCCAGCAAGAACAGTAACCCTCAGTTCTCAACGGCAGCCATTCACTGCATGTAATGTCATATCTATTGCGTGCAATGTCATATTCTAACCTGCTAATTCAATTACTTTAATAACCAGAAAATGATGTTCACAAGCTGACCAATCACAGCAACTTTCATACCGGGTAGCGGTTAACAAGCAGGAGAATTCGATGACTCTTACGAAAGAACAGACACTCAAGTATTACCGCGAAATGCGCCAGATCCGCGAATTTGAGGAGGTTATTCACCGCCAGAATACCACCGGTGAAATCCCCGGATTCCTGCATCTGTCCTGTGGCCAAGAGGCCAACGCGGTGGGCGTTTGCGCCCACTTGACCGATGCCGACTTCATTGCCAGTTACCACCGCGGTCACGGTCACTGTATCGCCAAGGGCTCGGATATCCGCAGCATGATGATGGAGCTCTACGGTCGCGACGAAGGGTTGTGCCGCGGTCGCGGTGGCTCCATGCATATCGCCGACCTGGAGAGGGGCAGCCTCGGCGCCAATGGTATTGTCGGTATGCAGGGCCCGCTGGCGATCGGTTCCGCACTGACGCAGAAAGTGAAAAAAACCAATAACGTGACAATCTGCTTCCACGGTGATGGCGCGACCAACGAAGGTTATATGTTTGAAGCCATGAATATGGCGGTGATATGGAAGCTGCCGGTGGTGTTCTACTGCGAGAACAATGGCTTCGGCGAGGGTACCGGGGTTGAATATGCCACGGGGGCCAAGAGTATTGCAGACCGCGCCGCGGGCTTCGGTATGCCGGCAACAAAAATCAACGGTAGTGATTTCTTTGAGGTTTACCGCGAGGCGGGCGAGGCCATTGAATATTGTCGCGCCGGCAATGGCCCTATCTATATCGAGGCTGAAGCGCACCGTTTTTACGGTCACTTCGAAGGTGATCCGCAGCTCTATCGGACCAAGGAAGAAATGGCCGATACCCGAGAAAACAAAGATTGCGTGAAGAACTACCGGGCGCTAGTTATCGCCGATGGAATAGTGGAAGAAGCCGAACTGGATGCCATCGACGAGGCGATTGTCGCCGAGTTCGAGGAGCACCTGGAGGTGGTGAAACAAGCGCCTATGCCCGCACCAGAAAACCTGTGCGATAACGTATACATTAACTATTGATTGGAGCGATTGAACCATGGCTGAGAAAAGTTTTAGACAGGCAATTGGAGAAGCTCTGCGCGGTGAAATGCGCCGCGATGAAAATGTCATCATCATTGGTGAAGATGTCGCCGGTGGCCAGGGCTGTGACGGACAAATTGACGCTTACGGTGGTGTGTTGGGCATTACCAAAGGGCTGGTTGGCGAGTTCGGTGTTGAGCGCGTGATGGATACGCCCATCGCCGAAATGGGTTATATGGGCATGGCGGTCGGTGCCGCCGCGACCGGCTTGCGCCCCGTGGCCGAGTTGATGTTTAACGATTTTATCGGTAGCAGCTTTGACACCATACTCAACCAGGCGCCCAAGTTCCGTTATATGTTCGGCGGTAAGGCGGTAACTCCCCTCACGGTACGCAGTATGATTGGTGCCGGTGCCTCCGCTGCCGCCCAGCACTCCCAGAGTCTGTACCACATCTTTACCTCCATCGCCGGTTTGAAGGTGGTGGTACCGTCCAATGCCTATGACGCCAAAGGCCTGCTGGCTCAGTCGATTCGCGATGACGATCCGGTGATATTTCTGGAACACAAGGCCCTATACGACCTGCCGTCAGCGGCAAGCGAAGTGCCCGACGAGGACTACACGATTCCCTTCGGTGAGGCCAACTTCCTGATGGAAGGTGAGCACGTGACCATCGTGGCGCTGGGACTGATGGCCCATGTGGCCATGGGGGCCGCCGCCGAGTTGGCCAAGCAGGGCATCACCTGTGACGTGATCGATCCGCGTACCACCTCGCCGTTAGATGAAGAATCTATTTTAGAAAGCGTGGAAAGCACCGGCCGCCTGGTTGTGGTTGATGAAAGTGCCGCCCGCTGTGGCTTTGCCCATGATGTGGCCGCACTGGTGGCGGATAAAGCCTTTCATGCACTGAAGGCGCCGATCAAGTTGGTTACGCCGCCACACTGCCCGGTGCCTTTCGCATCGACCCTGGAGCAGGCCTGGATTCCCAGTGGAGAACGCGTGGCTGGCGCCGTGATGGAAGTCATGGGTATCGATCCCAACAGCGCTGCTGGCGCATAGGAGATCTCTGATGTCAAACATTAAGGCTATTACGGTTCCCAAGTGGGGGCTGACCATGACCGAGGGGACTCTTTCGGAGTGGCTGATCAGCGAAGGTGATACGGTTGCGGTAGGCGATGTCGTCGCCGATATGGAAACCAGTAAGATCGTCAATACCGTGGAATCTAATGTTGCCGGTGTCTTCCGTCGCATGGTGGCACAGCCGGGTGAAACCCTGGAAATTTCCGCGTTATTAGGTGTCGTGGCCGAAGCTGACACCTCCGATGCGGATATCGATGCCTTTATCGCGGCTTACGAGCCTGAAGGTCTCGCTCAAACAGGCCCGCTGGGCGACGGTGGAGATAAAGAGGCTGCCGAGGCGGCTCTTCAGGTTGCCGTGCAGGCTCCTGTCGAAGCCGAAGTTAAGGCACCGGCAAATGCGGCATTGACCGCATTGGCCGAGGGTGAAGATGACAGTGCATTGCACGCGACTCGTCACGCTCGCCTGCTGGCAGCCGAGCACAGGGTGAATCTGCACAATGTGGCGGCGACCGGCCGCAATAACCGGATTTCAAAGCAGGACGTGATCAGCGCCATTAATGCGGCCGGTGGTTCTGTGGCCGAGGTCAGCGTGATTGATAAAGCCGCTGCCGGTAGTGAAGGCCGTCGCAGCACCCAGGACGACAGTCAGCTTAAGGCCACTTCCGTGGCGCGCCGACTGGCAAAAAAACTGGGCATCAACTTGCACGACTGTCGTGTCTCCGGTACGCGGGGCCGCGTCTGCAAGGCCGATGTCGAAGCCGCTAATGCACTGCTCAACGGTGTACCGGCAACGCCAGCGGCGATTGCGACGGGTGCGGTTAGCGAGCAGCATGCCGTGGCCGATTTTGAAGAGGCGCCGATGACGGGTATGCGCAAAACCATTGCCGCGCGTCTGCAGGAATCCAAACAGCAGGCACCGCATTTCCGCATGGTGGTGGACTGTCAGATCGATCAACTGCTGGCGCTGCGCAAGCAGATCAACGATGCGCACCCGGGTGTGAAAGTGTCAGTCAATGACTTTATGCTGAAAGCGTCGGCCATGGCACTGGTGATATCACCCGATGTCAATGTGCAGTTCGACGGTGAGGTCATCCGGCGCTTCAGGCACGCGGATATTTCCGTGGCTGTCGCCCTTGAAAACGGTTTGATTACGCCGATCGTAAAAAAGGCCGATACCCTCAGCCTGACGGCAATTTCCAATGAGATGCGCAGTCTGGCCACCCGTGCCAAGGCCGGCACCCTCAAGCCGGACGAGTTTATCGGGGGTACCTTCAGCGTCTCCAATTTGGGCATGTACGGTCTCAAGCAGTTCGACGCCATCATCAATCCACCCCAGGCTGGTATTCTGGCGGTGGGTGCTGGTGAAAAACGTGTGGTGGTCGTTGGCGACAATATGCGTGTGGCCACAGTGGTGACTCTGGCGGTCTCTTTCGATCACCGTGTGGTTGATGGCGCGCAGGCAGCCTGCTTTATGGGCGAGCTCAAGCGCTTTATTGAAAACCCCGCATTGATGCTGGCCTGAGCCTCTGGCGTCCGTTATGACGAATCTTTTATGGAGAGGCGATAATGAAGCACTATGATGTAATGGTGGTTGGCGGCGGACCCGGTGGTTATGTCGCTGCTATTCGCGCGGCCCAACTGGGGTTGAACACCGCCCTGGTCGAGAAAAAACACCTGGGCGGTATCTGCCTGAACTGGGGCTGCATTCCCACCAAGGCGCTGTTGAAAGGCGCCGAGGTGGCTCACACCCTGGAGAACCTGGCGCAATACGGTTTCAGTGCCGACAATGTGCAATTTGATATCAAAGGGCTGGTAAAGCACAGCCGCGATGTCTCCGCTCGTTTGACGGCAGGGGTCGATTACCTGATGAAGAAAAACGGCATCGATGTGATCGACGGCTTCGCCACGGTTGCCGGCAAGTGTGAGCTCAGTGTCCGTGTTGACGATAATGACAGCCACTTCCGCGCCGATCATATCATTCTGGCCACCGGCGCACGCCCACGTTCGCTGCCAGGTATCGAGCCCGACGGAGAACAGGTGTGGACGTACTTCGATGCCATGGTGCCCGAACAACTGCCCAGCTCTCTGCTGGTGATTGGCTCCGGCGCCATCGGCGTTGAATTTGCCAGCCTCTACCGCGACCTGGGTGTCGAGGTTACGGTGGTGGAAATGCTGGATCAGCTCATGCCGGTGGAAGACGCCGAAGTTTCTGCCTTCGCGGCCAAACAGTTCAAACGGCGCGGCATTGCGGTGAAGACCGGCACCAAGGTGGAGTCAATCCGCAAAAACGCCAACAGCGTGACCTGTCTGTTGACCAACAAAAAAGGTAACAGCGAAGAAATAGAGGTGGAAAAAGTCCTGCTGTCCGCCGGAATTCAGGGCAATATCGAAAATATCGGTCTCGAAGCGCTGGGTGTGAAAACCGAAGGCAGCTTTATCAAAACCGATGAATGGAGCCGCACCAATGTTGTGGGGCTCTATGCCATCGGTGATGTTTCCGGGCCTCCGTGCTTGGCACACAAGGCCAGTCACGAAGGCGTTATCTGTGTGGAAAAACTGGCCGGTGTGGCCGGCGTACATCCGCTGGATAAAAACAATGTACCCGGCTGTACCTACTGCCGTCCGCAGGTGGCCAGTGTCGGTATGACCGAAGCGCAGGCGAAAGCCAGCGGCAAGCCGATCAAAGTGGGCCGGTTTAATTTCCAATCCAACGGCAAGGCCCTGGCGATTGGCGAAGGGGAAGGTTTCGTCAAAACCATCTTTGATCGCGACACCGGTGAGTTGCTCGGCGCCCATATGATTGGCCCGGAGGTAACCGAGCTGATCCAGGGCTTTGGTATCGCTCAGGCGCTGGAAGGCACTGAGGAACAATTGCAGCACACCGTATTTGCCCACCCCACCCTGTCAGAAGCCATGCATGAGGCGGTGCTAGATGCCTGTGGCCAGGCATTACATCAATAAGAGCACTGATGCCCGGACACGACACCTTTTGGGGTAACTTTTTACGGTAAACTAGTGATAGAGGTTAAACAAATGCAGCTACTTAATCCCAAGTCCTACCATCAACCGCACCACGATCAACAGACCAGAGACATGTTGCAGTCTGTTATTGACTGGTTTGAAAAGAAAGGCTTGAAAAGCATCAAGGAGGATTGGATTAACAAGACCTGGAATTATGATTTTGTTGATTTTATGAAGTCACAGCAGGTGCTTGCGACCCTGATGACACCTCAAGGTTACGGCGAAAACGCCGCCTGGAACACCCTACGAAATGTTGAATTTGCCGAGATTGCCGCTTTTTACGGTGCGACTTACTGGTACACCTTTCAAGTCTCTATGCTCGGGCTGGGACCAATCTTCAATGGCGACAACGAGAAGGTCAAACACAGGGCAGCACAATTACTGAAAGATGGCGCGGTATTTGCCTTTGGCCTGTCAGAAAAAGAGCATGGTGCCGATATTTACTCCTCCAGCATGCGTTTGACGCCCCAGCCCGATGGGGCCTATCGTGCGCAGGGGAGCAAATACTACATCGGCAATGGCAACGAAGCGGCACTGGTATCCACTTTTGGTAAAAACAGTGAGACAGGGGAATATGTTTTCTTTGTTGTGGATTCCAAGCACGAAAAATACGAATGCGTGAAAAACACGGTCAATGAGCAGAACTACGTGTCAGAATTCCGCCTGCACGACTATCCGATTACCGAAGACGATATTCTGAGTGTCGGCCAGAAAGCCTGGGACGACATGCTCAACACCATCAACTACTGCAAGTTTAATCTCGGCTTTGGTTCGATCGGCCTGTGTACCCATGCACTGTACGAATCCATGAACCATGCAGCCAACCGCATCCTGTACGGCAAGACGGTTGCGGAATTCCCGCAGGTCAGGCGTCTGTTCGTCGATGCTTATTGTCGCCTGTCGGCGATGAAGCTGTTCTCCTACCGGGCAGCGGATTACATGCGAAGTGCCTCCAAGGAAGATCGTCGCTACCTGTTATTCAACCCCATGGTGAAAATGAAGGTGACCATGCAGGGGGAACGGGTCGTTGCCGACCTGTTTGATATCATTGCGGCCAAGGGGTTTGAAAAAGAGCCCTTCTTTGAGGTTGCAGCGCATGAAATCGGCATGCTGCCCAAGCTGGAAGGTACTGCCCACGTCAACATGGCGTTGATCGTCAAGTTTATGAAAAGTTACCTTTTCAATCCGGGGGATTGCCCGGAGATCGAGCAGTGTATTGACATGGCCGACGATACCTTCCTGTTCAATCAGGGGCCGACAAAGGGCCTTGGCAGTATTAATTTCCATGACCACATGAAGACCTACAACCAGTTCGACCTGCCGAACATTGAGGTTTTCAAATCACAGATCGAGTTGTTCAAGAAACTCCTCGTACAGGCAGGTCCTGATGAGACTCAGATTCGCGATATAGATTATATGTTGAGCGTAGGTGAGTTATTTACACTGGTTGCCTACGGCCACTTGATTCTGGAGAAATGCCTGATGGAAGACACTGACCTGGATCTTGTGAACCAGATCTTCGATGTCTTTGTACGTGATTTTTCGGCCTATGCCACCACCCTGCACGGCAAATCCGGTAACACCGACCAGCAGCGTGCATTGATCATCGATCTCATCAAGGCGCCGGCAGCCAATCCCGATCAGTTTGATAAAGTCTGGAGTGAGCAGGTTTACGCACTCAATGGACAATACCAGCTTGCGGACTAGACGCCGAAACAGGAGGAGCCTGGAGCGGTTTGGCCCTCTCAAAGGCCGCACCGAGTTGCGTTAGATGTCAAGAATGATGCACCCGATGTCATATTGACGCCAATCAAGTCAGGTACATTGGTAACCAGATTTTCTTAAGGAGCATGCATATGAAAGCGGTTATCTGCCAGGGCACGGAGCTTAAAGTAGAGGAGCTTCCTGAGGTCGAGCCGGCCAAGGGGCAGGCGGTGCTTGAGGTGCTGCGCTGCGGTATTTGCGGTTCGGATTTGCATGTACGACACCATTGCGAATATATGGGAAATATATACTCGCGCCTGGGATACGAAAACTTTGCCAGCGTCGATGAGCCGTTAGTATTTGGTCACGAGTTTTGTGGTGAAGTGCTTGACTATGGTCCTGGCACTAAAGGCAAATTTAAGCTGGGGACACGGGTGTGCGCTTTGCCGATCCGGCGTCAGGGTAAAGACGTTGACATGATTGGGTTTTCGTCAAATTCACACGGCGCTTACGCTGAGCGTATTGTGGTGGATGAGTCGATGATGGTGCCGGTGCCCAATGGTTTGTCAGCTGATATGGCGGCACTCACCGAACCTATGGCAGTGGGTTGGCATGCCGTGCGGCGCGCAGAGGTGCGCAAGAATGAAGTATCTATCGTCATCGGTTGCGGGCCAATCGGTCTAGCGGTGGTCTGTATGCTTAAAGCGGCAGGTGTGCAGACCGTGGTGGCCGCCGACTTCTCCGCCGGACGGCGCAGGATGGCTGAGCAGTGTGGTGCCGACGTAGTGATAAATCCAGCAGAAGAGTCGCCTTATAGCAACTGGGAAGGACACGGTTTTATGAGCTCTGTACCAGTGTTTCTGGACAAAGTTGTGGGTATTCAGGAGACGTTTAGCAAGTCGCCAATACCCTGGTGGCACAGCTGGCGGTTGGCGGAAAAGCTTGGCGCAACAGCGCCAAAAAGACCCGTGATTTTTGAGTGTGTCGGGGTACCCGGTCTGATTAATCAGATAATAGATAGCGCCCCTTTAGGGTCACGTATCGTGGTGGTTGGTCTCTGTATGGAAACCGACAGCATTGAGCCCGTCATGGGAATTTACAAAGAAATCGACATACGCTTTGTAATGGGCTACACCCCTCTGGAATACCATGACACTCTGCACATGATCGCTGAAGGTAAGGTGAGCTGTGCGCCGATGATAACCGGGGTGGTAGGTCTTGATGGTGTTGATAACGCCTTTACAGCACTCGGTGACCCTGAAAAACATGCAAAAATTCTGATCGATCCAAAAAGCACTGACGTTGAGCCTGTTAGTGTATAGGTCGAACACTCAATACTCTGTTCTGATTTGTTGAACAGGGTAACATCTAATTTAATACTGATATCAGGAGCATAATCATGAGCAATGAAACATCGAAAAACTGGATGATCTATGGGGCCTACGGCTATACCGGCGAACTTGTGGTAAAAGAGGCTATTGCCCAGCAGCGCCAGCCTGTCCTGGCCGGCCGCAACGAGGCGAAAACCAAAGCTGTGGCCGAAAAATACAACCTGCCCTATAAAGCTTTCAACGCCGATGATGCGGGCAATCATCTGCAGGATATCGACATCCTGATCAACTGTGCTGGCCCCTTTGATCAGACGGCTGAACAGCTTATGGGCGCCTGCATCAAGCATAATGCCCACTACTTCGATATTAGCGGGGAAATCCCCGTATACGAGGCGGCTCACGACCGTCACGATCAGGCGAAAAAGGCCGGTGCTGTGCTTTGTCCGGGAGTGGGTTTTGATATTGTTCCCACCGATACGCTGGCGGCACTGCTGGCACGTGAACTGCCGAAGGCGACGCATCTCGAACTGGCCTTTAACTTTGGCTCCCTACCCAGCCAGGGAACTGCACGTACGGCAATTGTGAATATAGGCGTTGGAGGCCTGATTCGCTCAGAGGGTGAACTGAAACCGGTTGGGCTGGGTCACAGCATTCGCAAGATTCCTTTTCCCAATGGACCGCAGACCTCTGTCTCCTTTCCGTGGGGTGATGTTTTTTCAGCCTATCACTCTACAGGCATTCCCAATACCATTGTCTACTGTGCCATGCCTGCCGCGCTTTGCTGGGGGCAAAAGCTGACCAACCCCATACGCGGGTTTCTGGCACGTCCCTTTATGCAGAAATTACTGCTGGGTCTGATGGAAAAATTTCTTGATGCGGGGCCAGATGAAAATACCCGTGCAACCGCAGGAACCGAGTTCTGGGGCCGCGCCAAAGCCCCGGACGGCAGGGAAGTCAGCGCCACGCTTACCGCCCAACCTTTACCTTGTAGCCGGCTCTGTCTGACAGAAAGTCTGCACCCAATAGCTTTGAGGCCGTGTAGTATCCACCGTCCGGGGATGTTGTCTCAGCATGCAGCGCGGCGGCCACCGACAACTCCGCGGTCATTACATAAACGCTGGGGCCGGTAAGCGTGGCGCTGACTTCCCTGCCGTCCGGGGCTTT
>PVMK01142200.1_pt1 | contig 27673 bp, 22 predicted proteins | sample 1853481 | NCBI WGS metagenome assembly PVMK01 (sample SAMN08533507, study PRJNA380276) | Marine sediment metagenome, whole genome shotgun sequencing project. | reverse complement strand
GGGATTCGAACCCCCGTTATCCCGCTTGAAAAGCGGGACGTCCTGACCCTAAAAAAGAAAGAGCCCCATCATCGAGGCTCTGTGTGTTTGATGGTGATCCCAGGGGGATTCGAACCCCCGTTATCCCGCTTGAAAAGCGGGACGTCCTGACCCTAAAAAACAGAGAGTCTCACAGGTGAGGCTCTTTTTTTTTTGGGGTCAGGACGTCCCGCTTTTCAAGCGGATAACGTTCGTTAGCCGGAGGCTAATAAAAATCCCGCTGGGATCACGATGAATAATATTAAGGAGTTAAAAGAAATTATAACTCCTTTTTTATTTACGTAGACTTTTATTCCCAACACTATTCCCAACAAATCCTTGGCAATTTTAGAATATTGATGGTTTCGTAAAAAGTCCTATCGCCGGTCATTGCGAGGAACGAAGTGGCGAAGCAATCCCATGATTTCAGAGACTTGGATTGATAGAGATTGCTTCGCTGCGCCCCGCCCGCCTCGCCTCAGCGGCTCGCGATGGCGGGCAAGTCGCAATGACAGCTTGGCAGGCTTTTTACGAGTAAATCAATATTAAATATACGCAATCAAATTTTTAGCGGATCGGATCAGCGCCACACCGGCGAGATCGCCTTGCGTTTGAAGTCCAACCCGTCCGATTATCCGCCCGGTTCTTTTTGGGCCGCAGATGACCGTTTACCGGCTTCAGAACCGGACGGCTCTGAAACCACCCGGACCTCCAGCGGGCCGGTTGCATCCAGATGCACATCTTGTTGGGGAAAGGCAATCGTCACCCCCGCTTCTTTGAATGCGTTATCAATTGTAAGGTTCAATTCATGCAGCATCGGGATCCAGTTCTCCATTCCGTTAATAAATACCCGCAGTTCAAAACTCAGACTGTTGTCTCCAAAGCCCTTGAAGACGGCCTCCGGAGCGGGTTTGGAGAGAACACGCGGATTTTTCCGGGCGGCCTGCAGGAGCAGTTCTTCGGCCAATTTGGTATCGGAGCCGTAAACGATTCCAACCGGTATCCGAATCCGGACATATTTATCCGAAAGCGACCAGTTGATCAGGCGGCCGACAACAAACTCTTTGTTGGGGACGATCAACTCCTTGCGATCCCAGTCGATGACAGTCGTCGCCCGGATACGGATACGCGATACGGTTCCGTTGATGTCGCCGATGGTGACAGTATCACCGACTATGAACGGCCGCTCGAACAGGACGATCAATCCGCAGACAAAGTTTGCCACAATTTCCTGCAACCCGAAACCGAGGCCGACACCCAGAGCCGCAATCAGCCACTGCAAACTTGCCCATTTGATACCGATCGTATTGAAAACAATAATGACACCGACCACTGTTATCGCGTATCGGCAGACGGCTGAGTAGGCATATCGCGCCCCGGGATTCATCGGCAAACGATTCAACAAAATAACTTCCAGCAGGCCCGGCAGGTTGCGGCTGGCAATGATCGTTGTCACGGCCACAATGACTGCCATGGAGATGTTGGCCAGGGTGATGGGAACCGTTTTTGCAACTCCGTCCACCACCGTACTATAACTCCAAAATTGGATATCCTGCAGGAAGCCGAACGCCGGAAACACGGGCTCCCAGATTGCCCAGATTCCTACCAGAGCAAAGATGAACAGAACCAGTTTCAAAAGCGTACGGGTTTGTTCATCAATTTCACTCATTTCGATGATGGTTTCCATCCGCGATGACTGCGCGCCGCCGCCGGGATCCGCGTCGGCTTCCGCGCCTGAGGTCGATTCATGATGCAACTCCTGTTTTGCGAATGCTTTTTTTAAAGCAATCCTGCGGCCGGCCAGCATCAGCAATCGCAGCGCCAGATCGTTTGAAGACAATCAAAGCTAATAACAGCGCCAGGGTATTGCGGACCAGGCTGCGTATTTCGATTGCTGAATAATAATACCCGATCACCGCCAGACAGAGAATAAAGAGCGGCACAAGGATGGCCAGGGGATACCAGACGTATCGCAGACGGCACAGCCAGCTTTGGGGGTGTTTTTCAATCAATACGGATGTGATGCCGCCCCTGAATCTCAGGATGCGCACTGCGAATATGGATAGGGCCAGGACCTGAATCATGAGGGCTAATTTGGCGAGCGTATCGCTGAATTCAAATTGAGGCACTGTTTGCATCGCCCCCAGGAAAAAGGAGGACACCGTTGCAATCGGGATCAGCCAGCCCAGATTGCGCTTCAGGGTCCGGCGGGCTGACTCCGGCCACTGAAAGTGTGTCTGGGCCAGACCGTGTTTACGGCAGATATTGTAGAACAGGACCATAAAGATCAGGGGACGGGTAGCGTAGATCAGACCACCGGCAATGCCTGTGCTGAACGGGTCTGCCTGACGCAGGCCTGTCAATTGAATTGCCGGAAATGCCAGCAGGAACGGCCAGACAGCGGCCAGCACTACCGTCAGTCCCAGGGCTTTAATAGACAGCAGGAAGGAATCCTCCACCTGCTGCTCGACGCATTCAGCGATATCCTTCAGTTTTCTGCGGGCCCACCGGCGACTGACGATCAGAAACAAACCGATTAGCAAACCGATTATCCAGACGGCTGTCTTCAGACGGAATGAGCGCCCCATATCCTTGAATAATCGGCCCCAGGAAGCCGCTTCGAAAAACCATCCCAGGGAGACTTGCAGCTTCTGGATGTCGCCGATACGGACCGGCTTGGAGCTGCGAATCCATAGCAGATGGCGATCGAGTAATTTTCCGAAATCCTCGGCAGTGATGACCAGCTTTTGTTCAGTGAATTCAATATCCTGTATCAATTTGAAGATCCGGTCGTAGCCGGAGTTCAATTTTTGAATAATATCGAGGCGACTGGCTACCAGTTCCCGAATTTTCGAATCGAGTGACTTCCGGTCGACATCCGAGAGAAAGCTGACGGAACCGATCACGCCATCTGCCAGAGCCTTGGGGTCTGAATGTTCCCGCAGTAACCGCTCCAGCTCGATCTGCTTTTCGCTGATTTCGCTCATTCTTATCTGGCGGGTATCGGAATCCGCAAAATACTGATCTGCGCTGGGCAGGTTCAGTCGCTGTGTGCGCAGCGCCAATCCGATGGCCTCGGTTAGCACGGCTGATTCAACTCTCTTTTTAGCGGTTTCAAATTCCTCTTCCAGCGCTTTCAGACGGGATTGATAAGCTTCATGTTTTCCTGCCAGTCCGGTTTCTTCCCGGGTAACTTTTTCCAGCTCGGTACTCAGTTGGATGTTGATCGCAAACTGGTCCTGGACAATCTTGGGCAGCAGAGGAACCTCGACGATGGCGTCCTGGGCATCCTCCCGGGCCTCAGCGGCCTCCTGCTGGCGGCGTTTCTGAACTTCGGTCTGCCAGCTTTTCAACATTTTTTCGCGGCTTTCCACCTTTTTCTGGGCGACGTCTCGTTCCTTGCTGAACAATTCGACGAGCAGATTATGGCTGCCTTGTCGCTGCTCGTTCAATTTGATTTCTGCTATTAATTTTTCCTGCTCGGACTTAAGGCGTAGCAACCTGGAATGATTAAGTACATCTGTCGCGGCAGCGCCGGATATTGTTTCCAGCTCCGTTTGAATGTCTTTGAGCCGGCTGGTTGCGTTTGCAAGCTGTTCGGGTGTTTGATTAATGATATTCTTCTTAGCCGTTAAGCGATCACTCCATTCTCGCAGCCGGCCTTGAGCCGTCGCGAGTTCGGCTTCTTTCTGGCGGAGTCGCTGTTCGACTTTTAGCGTGCTCATTTGCTGCGCGCGTGCCTCGACTTTTTCAGGCGCCGTGAACGGTTTTTTCAGCTCGGTCTGCAATATTTTCAACCGCTCGGGCGCTGTCTGGATGAGCTGGGAGAGTTCGTTTGCCTTTTTATTGGTGCTGAAGGCCAGCTTTAAATACCCAATCGCCCGATCAATATATTTCAGACTATCGGTTTTAACCGTGGCATCGATATCCGTCATACTTTCGATCGCCCCGCGCCTGGATTTCAGCTCTTCAATGGTTATGGATAGGGAAGGAGCTGGTGTTGATGAGGAAGTTGCGGTCTGCTGGGCCTGAATCTCCGGTGAAATCAGAGGCAGCAGCCATATCGAACTAATGGTAAGGAACCCGACAAGTTTTTTCATTATGCTCCGCATATCTCGCCTCCCGGGCACTGATACCGGATATTGTTTCCAGCTCCGTTTGAATGTCTTTGAGCCGGCTGGTTGCGTTTGCAAGCTGTTCGGGTGTTTGATTAATGATATTCTTCTTAGCCGTTAAGCGATCACTCCATTCTCGCAGCCGGCCTTGAGCCGTCGCGAGTTCGGCTTCTTTCTGGCGGAGTCGCTGTTCGACTTTTAGCGTGCTCATTTGCTGCGCGCGTGCCTCGACTTTTTCAGGCGCCGTGAACGGTTTTTTCAGCTCGGTCTGCAATATTTTCAACCGCTCGGGCGCTGTCTGGATGAGCTGGGAGAGTTCGTTTGCCTTTTTATTGGTGCTGAAGGCCAGCTTTAAATACCCAATCGCCCGATCAATATATTTCAGACTATCGGTTTTAACCGTGGCATCGATATCCGTCATACTTTCGATCGCCCCGCGCCTGGATTTCAGCTCTTCAATGGTTATGGATAGGGAAGGAGCTGGTGTTGATGAGGAAGTTGCGGTCTGCTGGGCCTGAATCTCCGGTGAAATCAGAGGCAGCAGCCATATCGAACTAATGGTAAGGAACCCGACAAGTTTTTTCATTATGCTCCGCATATCTCGCCTCCCGGGCACTGATGAGGTGACGCTTGAAAAATTAAAGAGAGAGGGTCAAAGCTTGAATTGTGAATAAAGTTTCCCGAATTTTGCCTGTAGCTTTGGATTCTCCTGCATTCTGGCTTTTAGCGATTTGACAGCGTGACTTACCGCTGAGTAGCTCAACCCAAATAATTGACCGATTTGATCGTTCGTCAAAACGCCTGCTTTCCAAATTAGATAAATCATCAAATCCCGCGTTTCTTTTTCGGCTCCTAACACACGCCCGGTTTTTAAAAAACGCTTCACATCACATCTGAGAATTCTTTCGGCTTTGTGCAAAATACTGATTGGATCATAACGCTTTGCTAATTGAACTTGCTGGGCGATAGCCGGTTCAGGCTCTGCAGGCAAAAATTCTTTGCGGATTCTTTCTCCAAAATTCTTCGACCCTAAAAATAGCCCGTATCGCAAATCCTCCCAAAGCTGTTTTTCTTCCTTGGCATATCTTTGAACCTTTTCGCGGTAGCTTTTGTATCGATCTTCGCCGTTAAACTGAGACAGAATCAACTCAGTCGAAAGCCATTCAGGGGCTTTTCGACCGTACGCGTACGCTAAATAACTGCTCCAACGGTAATCGGCAAGGCGTTTGACAACTCCTGCTCTTAACGGGTTGCGATGGATATAACAGGAAAGCTGCAACAAGTAGGCATCATTTTGCACAAGGATACTTTTATACCTGCCCTGAAACAGATGTCCATTACGGGAATGGCGCATATTGAAGCGCTGGGTGTAAGTGGTGCCGAACCAATGCATCGCCTTCTTTAGATTGGCTCTTTCAGTTCGAACCATAAGGTGGTAATGATTGCCCATCAGTACATAGGCATAAACATTCATCTCAAAACGCTCCGACATTTCCCCTACCGTATCTAAGAAGATGACACGATCCCTGTCATCATCAAAGATGTCTTTGCGCTCGTTTCCCCGCGATAGCAGGTGATATAAGGCTCCCTCGTATTCAATTCGCCAGGATCTGCTCATGGCATGTTAAAGCGGGGTCCCCGTAAACCCGCCCATCATCCTTACCATCTGATCTATCCACTGTTCCGCATTTTAACTCACACCCTAAACGCGGTCGAAGTATGGCCCCACGCTCAAGACAGGTTATGTTGTCCTGCCCGTCATCACTTCCAGGCCACTCCGACTTCCCTACGCCCGTCACACCTATCTTGCTGGTGTCACCCAACTTGATACATGCTTACCGCAGGCGGAGTGCTGCGGAGACGCTGGGATCTCAGGTCTTCCCTCCGTTATCTGTCACCGCATGCCGTCGGCCTTACCCCGGGTTCCCCGCAGGTGCTCGTGCCCTTTGCTTCCCTGCAAGCTCCGGCCTTCTCCAAGTGAATAGAGGATCGGCGTATATCCCGGCTTTGCCGGGTTTTTCCCGCAGTTGGACTCTCCCAGCTATACCTGTCCAACCTTGAATTACGAGGCTGCACCGTTCGCTTTATGCTACGGCCTGTCGTTCGACCCAGAGGCTCTCGACGGGCGGTTTTGGCAAGCACCCCTGACTGGGTAAAACCCGCATTTTCTGCGGGCCGTCTCGGTACCGTGTCGGGGCAAGTTCAGCCCGTGTGTTACCACACGAACCCGCCCACAGCCTACATACCCGTAAGGGCAACTGGTATGATAACCTCCTTTCAGGTTAATAGATAACGGTCTTTCGACCTCGTACATTCACTATTCAAGCTTTGACCCTCTCTTCTGGTCGCCTTCGATTGCCGAAGCAATGTGCCGAACCATATTCGGACTGATCTCATTATCGTCGGAATTTTCCAGAGCCTTCAGTTCGCCCAGTGACATCCCAAGACGTTTGGCTACTTCGCTTAAAGAAAGATCCTGTTGGATGCGAAAATTAGACAATATCCGTCCCAGTGGTATGGCCCGAACTAACTGCTGGTGATCCCGATAGATACAACGATCCATGACAACCTGTATCCCGGCGGATGCAGCTTCCAGCGCCGCCTCGGTGTGGATGATCCCATCTTGAAGCCAGAGCACTCGAATTTTTCTATCGATGGCCTGTTGGACAATTTGCGACACAAACACGGTCCTGCGAAAAACGTTGACCAGATCTATATTATTCGGTACTTGGGTTAAGTCCGCATAAGCAGTGTGGCCTAAGATTTCAGTATGACCCGGGTTTACAGGAATCACCTGATAGCCCTGATCCATTAGGTAAGTTGCAATACGGTGACTCGGACGACTTGGCCGGGGTGAAAGACCAACCACGGCGATAATTTGATTCTCCTGCAATATTTGTTTCAGGCGGGCCTTCTGGCTAACTCCACTGCTGTGAGCATCTATGATTTGGTTCATGTTTGATAAATTGGATAAGGCTTTATGAAGAGCCGGTGTTCCCATTTCATCGGCCTGGATGATCTACAAAAATCCCTAAATATTTTCAATTTTCCACTTCGTGATAGCCTGATTTAAGCTTTTTACCAAGTTTTCGATTTCTTCGATCGTGTTCAGCGCTGCGACTCTTAAATTCATCTGGAGCTCATTTTCAAAGCGAATCTTTTTGTTTTCTACTTCATCATCAATTTGTTCCTGACTCCAGGATAGATGCGATTTCACAATTTTTCGGCGTGCCATGAACTCATCAAATGAATGTTCAAAATCCCTTTCCAGAATGGTAATCATTTCCTCATATGAAGGGATCTGAAATGTCCCTGCCAAAATTTGGCCAAGTGACCCCCTCACCATGTGACGGGCACAGTTCTTTGCATCAGATACGTAAAGTGGTGTTCTCTCTCTCTGTAATGTTTTCATTTTAGTCTACGAAAATAATCATTGAGCTGCCGGCTGTCTAATTCAAACTAAAACCCCACCCATCGTCTTTTAAACATCGCAATATTCCCCTGCATTGATCCTTAGCTAATGGATGAAAGGATCGTGTTCATCGGATCGACCAATATGTTGAATATGAGGCTTATAGCGTTACTGTATAAATTCTGAGTTCAGGTCCCCGTGAGGGATTGGTAAATATACAACATTTCGGTTTAGTTAGGAAGCATATTTTAATTTGTGGATCATACCTATTATTATCTGGGATTGGATTATGTACCGATCGCCATTGTTGCCATACACAAAAACTATGAGCTGCGAGCGAAATAATGTTGGTAAATGGGTGATTGGGTTTCGATTGAGGTAATTTTGTATTTAGCTACCTGATTTTTATTGAAATATTAAAAAAACAAAAAAAAACAAAAAAAAAGCTTGACATGCCACAATGTAGTAGTCTATAAATAACCTACCCCACAGATCTATGCATCTTATGCATACCTCTATGTCCTCCTCATCTGGCGGCCCATATCCCCATGGGCCGCCATTTTTTTGCCGCTTTAGCGTTTTCCGACCTTGCTTGCAACCATCGCAATCGTTCTTATTATGGTAAAAAAAGAATCAAAACAGCTGATCCAGCAGACCGATTCCAGGTTTTCATTGTTTTGACAATGCGCGTACTTTGAGCTATATAGTCGTCGTCAAAGAAACGTTCCGGTATTCAACCGTTTTTTTCTACAACCGTACAATCGCTTATACCCCAATTCCGCAATTCGGAACATTATTATGGAAAGCGGTATAAACTCGGTAATCGCGTCAATAAGCATGAAATCAACATTGGGTTAACCTTTTACCGAATCAGAAAGGGAGAAAAGAATGAATCACAAAAATTGGGCGTTCCTCGTCTTCTTTCTTATCATCTTCGTCGGCTTTTTAGCCCCTTCGTGCGGTAAAAAAGAATTGAAGTCTGAACCGGTGATGTCGATGTCAGAGGAGGATGCCCGCAGAAGGGCCGAAGAGGAGGCCAGAAAAAGAGAACAGGAAAGACAGGCTTCCATTCGAGAAGAAGCACTCAAGGAAGAACAACTCAGAGCAGAGGGCGAAAGATTCCAAAGCGAAAGAGAGCTGTTCGAAAATGACGATATTCTCTATGAATTTGACAGTGCCAGCCTATCGGTCGATGCCCAGCAGATCTTGCGAAGAAAGGCAGAATGGCTCAGAGAAAATCCCCGGGCACGGGTTATTATTGAGGGGCACTGTGATGAACGGGGGACCAACGAATATAACCTGGCGCTCGGCGACAGACGCGCCTTCAGTGCCAAGTCTTTTCTGGTTGACCTCGGCATTGACGACTCCAGATTAACGACGGTCAGCTACGGCGAGGAACAGCCGATAGATTCGCGCACAGCCGAAGATGCCTGGGCAAAAAACAGACGCGCTCACTTTGTAATCAGAGAATGAAGGATTCACCAATACGGACAAGCGTTTTGGGCAAACTTTCATACTTATCCGAAAGGGCACCCAACGAAGGAAATCGCAACAATCCTACCTGAATAACCTTCGAAAATTCTGATGACGGATCGATACGAACCGAACGCAGCGGCGAGACGAATTGCTTTTTTTGTTTCCCCTCACGGATTTGGGCATGCTGCCCGCGCTGCCAGTGTCATGGAAGCACTGGCGGAAATCGAATCGTCGATTCAGTTTGATATTTTCACCACTGTGCCGGAATGGTTTTTTGCCCATTCCAATTACTTTACCTTCCAATATCATCGCCTGGAAACCGATATCGGACTGGTTCAGAAAACACCTTTTCAGGAAGATTTACCTGCAACCGTTCAGAAGCTGAAAAAGTTTCTGCCATTCGAATCTTGGCAAATTGCCCCGGAGGCTGAAAAAATACGGCATCTAAACAGCGAACTGGAGATTTGCGATATTGCTCCGATGGGAATCCGGGTTGCCAAAGAAGCCGGTGTGCCTTCGGTTTTGATTGAAAATTTTACCTGGGATTGGATCTATCAGGGATATAAAGAAGAAGGATTTAATGAATTCAATGCTTATTTACAATCCATTTTTGCTGAGGCCACCTGTCATATTCAAACCCAGCCCATCTGCAAATATGCGGATGTTGATTTTACGGCCGGCCCGGCCAGTCGAAAAATTAAAACCCCCTCAAGGCAGATCAGACAGAGGCTGGGACTGTCGGACAGCTGTAAGGTGGTCATGATTACAGCCGGGGGCATCCCAAAAAGCTACGGCTTTATCGATAAACTTAAAAATCAGACCGATACCCATTTTATCATACCGGGCGTCAGCAATTATGAAAGCATTCCAGACAATCTGATTCTTTTGCCGAAGAACTCTGCCTATTGTCATCCCGATTTAATCAATGCCGCAGATGCGGTCATTGGCAAGATCGGTTACAGCACCATAGCGGAAATATACCAGGCCGGAGTTCCATTCGGGTATTGTGCCCGGGCCCATTATCGCGAATCGAAACCACTGGTTGATTTTGTTGAAAACCACATGAACGGTTTTGCCATTGGGGAATCTGAATTTCAAAATGGGGATTGGATCCATCGGCTGCAGGATCTTCTGGCACTGCCGCGTATTGAGCGAGACACCTCAAACGGTGCAGACCCGATCGCCGGTTTCATCAGTGCGCTGCTAAAAAAATGAAGATTTAGCCTTGCAGACATTTTGGTTTAAATGCTATTACAGCTTCGAAAAATTGTGTTCCAAAAATAGAGGAGATGAGTCACACCCTGAGGAGTAACGATTATGCCTGACCTTTACAACCGTCTGGCCACCCATATGGAACATCTGACCATGGGGTACCCGTACACCGAAGAACTCATTGATCTTCTCAAGGAAATGTTTAGCCCAAAGGAAGCTCAGGTGGCGATGGCGATACCCAATGATCTTGCCCCATTGGCGGTCGTCAGCCTGGAAAATATCGTCGCCCGTGCGGATCTGCCTTTGTCTGCAGTAGCCGAAGCATTGGAGGCCATGGCTGCCCGCAATATCCTGTTTACGGCTCCCACCGAGGACGGGTCGACAGGATATGCCTTGCTTCAAGTCGGTTACGGTTTGCCTCAGACATTTTTCTGGGGAGGAAAGCAGGATAAAACGGCCAAACGCATGGCCAAACTGGTGCTGAACTATTTTAAGGTTCCAATTACCCAGAAGATCTACGGCGGCGTACGAACCAAATCCTTTAAATACAGTCCTGCCAACAAGAGCATCGAGATCCCCATGCAGGGGGTGATGCCCAATGAACAGATCGGCCCCATCGTGGACGCGGCCACCAAAATTGCGGTGGCCCATTGTCCCTGCCGCATGTCGGCAAAAATACTCGGCCGCACCGATTGCCCCCACAGTCTTGAAGTGTGCGTCAAATATGATGAAATGGCAGAATTTGTCATCAACAAGGGCCTGGCCCGCAAAATCTCCAAAGATGAGGCCCACCATATAATGGAAAACAGCGAAAAAGAAGGCCTGGTTCACATGGTGGACAATGCCCAGGGGCAAATAAAACATACCTGTAATTGCTGCGGGCATTATTGCTGGAATGTCGGCATTATCAGACGCCGCAAAATACCGCGGGATCAGTTAATGGCGGTTTATTTTATTCGTGAAACCGAACTGGATGAATGCATCGGCTGCGGGGCCTGTGCTGATATTTGCCCGGTAGATGCTGTCAAAATGGTTGAAGATAAACCCCGGGTCGATCAGAATTGGTGCATCGGCTGCGGCGTGTGTGCTGTTCAGTGCCCGGCGGGAGTTATATCCATCAGCCGCCGCATTGAAAACCAGGCTCCGCAAGACTTCGCTCAACTTCATCAGCAGATAAAAGAGGAAAAAGGGCTCTAGATCCTTCATGTCGTATCAGGAAATATCCGCATTCAAACCTACCGCTTTAGCCCCTCTGTTTTCTGAATTGTGAAAAACATTTCACAATAATCAGGAATCTGTTTCATAAGATCTAGCACGTAAAGGCAACATCTTTATGAGCTATTTCGCTAAGTGCCTATAATGGCTGAATCACCCGGGGTGTTTTCGTTGGCATAAAGCTTGCTAATTTTATTGGAAACCATAGAGGGCCTGCCCCTGTTTACAGATGAAAATATGCTGGCTTGCAGGTCGTATTAATCGGCGACAAAACTGCGCGACCCAAATAGAGTTGAATCTTAAAGGACCTTGCGTAAATTCAATATTTAACGTTGCAGTTGAAAAAGAGGGGAAAAAAATACCTTGGGCAAAAATGGGGGAGAGGTCAACATAAAGGATAGAGGCGGGTCACGATCAGGCCATGATAGAAGGCAAATTCACCAACTTTATGAGGGCACTGAAAGACGGTCCGGCCGCGACCGCAGAAAAGGCTTTGATCGCAGAAGCGCCCTGGCCCGGCGCAGAATTTCCGACCGCAGGAGCAAAAACGGCCGCTGGGATGGAACCTGCATCGAACGTCGAGATATATTCAGAAGGTAATGGTGTCGGCTCTACATGGAATCTAAAAACAGCATATAGAAATCGGCATTATGGCAAATACCGGAAAAATAATTTTTTTAACCCACGACCTGGAATCATCCGGCGGGCATATGTTTGTTGATGATCAGAGAGCCAGCAAACGGTTTAACCATGAGACCCCGCTTGTCATTGAAAATTGTGACTCGGCAACCTATTCCCACGGCAGAATGTACAACTACAGCCAGGGGGGCATCTATTTCGAATCAGATACACCGTTTCAGGCCGGCACCCGTATTCGCATCGACATCGAAAAATCAAAAATCGGCCTGAACGCTGATCATTACTACGCTGAGGTAAAATGGTGTGCTGAAATTTCCGCTGCTGTGGTTTTATACGATTACGGTATCGGCGTTGAATTCGATCCGAAAATGAATCGAGCAACGGGCAACCGAAAGCTCAGGGTCATTAAGGGCGGTGTGAATCGAGACAAACCCTGAACCGGTAAGGCAGTTAAAGCGGGCAGCTGTTTCATGATCGACGGAAAACTGCTGCACAAAGGTGCCAGCGACAACCCGATCTGAAGTTTAAATAAGAACACCTCCTTATCGCAAACGGGTTATCTTTACCCCATATTACCGCAGAGCCTTCAAAGGTTCTGCCTTAACAGGTACTGGCGCAACTTCCTCAATTAGGATTTCAGTTTGAATATTTTTTTTTGAAAGCCTTTCGGCGCTCAATTTTTTTCCGCACCTTTGCGCTTTGCAGACTTCTGCGGTCTGAGCCGCTTCGCTGATGGCGCAGAAACCGTCTTTCCGGGAAATGATCAGATGAAGTAGATTTGCGTCGATCAGGCAGAGATCTTCTGCCACCCCGGTCTTTTAATGAACGAATATCAATTGTATCAGCCACTGGGCAATGCCTTATGCTGTGATTCTGTTTTTCGTCCCGATTGTACCCGCCGATCGTAAGTATATGCGATTAAGATCAGTTTTTTCCGCCAAAAACTTATCCGGGTTAATCCGTGTCGGCCAGATGATTTTCTAAAAATTTCTTCAGCCGCTCCTTTCCATCATTGGAGAGCGCTCGAGAAGCATCCAACTCTTTGCCGTTCAATTCATCATGGCAGCTGGCGGCTCTGATAGTTTCAAATTGCTCTTTGCATCTTGAGCAATATTTACACATCAACAGATGCAGCCGCATCAGTACCCGTTGATAAAAAGGCAGTCCATGATCCATAGATTCTGAAACCAACTGAGAAACATCTTTGCAGCTAAACATCCAGTGCACGGTTCACTCCTTTATTGTTCGGCACCCAGCCATTTATTTTCAAGGCAGTGCCGAAGCGACATGCGAGCCCGATAAAGCATGACCCAACTATTCGTCGCGGTTATGTCTAGGACCTTACAAACTTCCGCTGTGCTGAGTCCATCCATCTCGCGCAACATAAATGCCTCTGCCAGGCGCTCCGGAAGTTCTGCCAGACAGCGATACAGCACACCTAAAAATTCTTTTTGCTCATAGATCTTCCCCGGATTGATGGCCCATTTGTTGGGCCGAATCTGCCATTCTCCTTGGTCGTTAAAATCCGAGTCCATCATATCTGTTAGGGTCTCGATCTTATCGGTAGACGGTTCTCGAATTTTTTTCCGGATATAATCGACAATCTTATGTTTCATTATAGCGATCAGCCAGGTTCGACCCGCAGAACGCCCCTTGAAGTTTTCGCGGGCCCGCAGAGCGGCAAGAAATGTCTCCTGAACCAGATCTTCGGCAACGGCAGGATCTTTAACCCTTGACAGGGCGAATCGATAAAGGAAATCGCCATAGTGGTCCACCCAGGATTCCGGGTGATCGATAATTGCTGCGTCAGATTTGCTTTTTCTCATGATGATACCCGATTGAGCGAAGAAAGCGTAAAAAAGAAGATGAGCCGAATTTGCTCGGGCATACAGGTCCAAAGATTTTGCGGCTTCAAGTATTTTTCTATGCGCATGGGTCATCCGGGCTGATGGCGAATCCATGGCGCAAAAGTATCTTAAACATGATTAAGTTTTTGTGAAACCATATCAGCAATTCAAAAGGGTTGCAATGCTTGTTCTGCGAGCAAAATTCGCGCGCAATGATATTTTAGGTGGCAAAGGCGAATTGGATCTTAGGCGATTTCCTGGACGGCTTCAATTACCGCATCATAATTCGGCTCTTCTGATAGTTCTCTGACATTCTGGATGTATTGAACAACACCGTTTCGGTCCAGTACAAAAATCGATCTTCCCAGCAATCGCAGTTCCTTGATTAAAACACCAAATGCGGTTCCAAAAGCGGCATCGCGGTGATCTGAAAGCGTGATGACACGGTCAACACCAGCAGCACCGCACCACCTCTTCTGGGCAAAAGGCAGATCCATACTGACCGTTAAAATGACGACATCATCACCCAGTTTTGCGGCCGCTTCATTAAACCGGCGGGTTTCCATATCACATACCGGCGTGTCCAGAGACGGCACCGCTGAGATGACACATACTTTACCTTGAAATGATGATAGTTTGACCGGATTTAAATCATTGTCCAAAAGCTTTAAATCCGGAGCCGAATCTCCCACGCTTAGTTCCTGGCCCACCAGGGTAAGGGGATTTCCGTGCATGGTAACTGCTGCGCTGCGTTCTTCCATTTTGGTCTCCTTTCGTTAGGTGACAACATTTTGCGAATTCTAAAAAGCGTATTAAATCTTATCGAAAATAAGACTTTTTAATTTTAAATCAACAGCATCATATTACTGTATTCCGATTCCCGCTTTTATAGTGGTTGTAGAAAAAAACGTTGCGGTATTCAAACGTTTTTTTCTACAACCACTTATACCCCAATTCCTTAATTCGGAACATTATTATGGAAAGCGGTATAAACAAACATGACCCTGATACGTGCTTGACTATGCCAATTACGCAATTACCTTACTGGATAATATTGCATCTTGACGGGTTGCTGAATTCCTTCCGCCCAAAACAATTATTCGCGCATACCTTATAAAAGAATATCGGATCGCTTTGAAAAGACCCGCACAGCAATAAACACGCGTGCGCATATTAAGGCATCTTCACTGCTAACGCTTGCAAAAAATGAGGTGTAAGTTTTGAAGTCATCATTCGACAAAAGGCAAATGATAGATCGGATGTCTTTTTTATTTGCCGGATTAATGAGGCTTGAAACGATTTCGGATTGTAGATTTTGCAATTTGGATGGGTAAAGATTTGCAGTATATCCCATGGGCGAATTGCCACTTCGGTCTCTGTCAATCCGCAATCCGCATTCTAAAATCCAAAATCGAAGAGGGAGGCTAAGATGGCAGAATATGATTATGATATCGGAATCATCGGCGGTGGTGCCGGCGGTTTGACCGTGGCAGCCGGAGCCGCTCAACTGGGTGCCAAAACCCTTCTGATTGAAAAAGAAAAAGAACTCGGCGGAGATTGCCTGCATTTTGGCTGTGTGCCCAGTAAAACCCTAATTAAGAGCGCCCACGTTTACCATTTGATGAAAAATGCTGAAAGATTCGGCTTGCCAAAAATAGATGTGCCACCGGTTGAATTTGGGAATGTATCTAACCGGGTAAAAGCGGTTATCCGCACCATCCAGCACCATGATTCCGTAGAACGTTTTTGTGGCCTGGGGGCCCAGGTTGAATTCGGCCATCCGAATTTTACGGATGAGCACGCCATCCGGCTAAACGGAAAAAACTACACCGCCAAATCCTGGGTGATCGCTTCAGGATCATCGGCCTTCATCCCGCCCATCAAAGGCCTTAACAGGACACCGTATATTACCAACAGGGAAATCTTTTATCTCGATCATCTACCCAAATCTATGATTGTATTGGGTGCCGGACCGATTGGTATTGAAATGGCTCAGGCATTCAACCGGTTTGGAACCGCAGTAACGGTAGTCGCCAAGGGGCCTCAAATTCTATCAAAAGATGATCAAGATCTCGCCGATGCGGTCATGGAGACCCAGAGTTCTGAGGGCGTAAAATTCTATCTTAACCACAGCATTGAAGCCGTAAACGATCTTGGTAACGAAAGAAAAATCACCATAAAACACAAAGACGGCAGCACGGTAAGCCTTAAGGCCGAAACACTCCTGGTCGCACTAGGGAGGGTTGCTAATGTTGAAGGACTGGGGCTTGAAACCATTGGTGTTGAACACGATCAACGCGGGATCAAGGTTGACAATCGAATGCGCACCAACCATAAACATATTTATGCGGTGGGGGACGTCAACGGCGGCTTTCAATTCACGCATGCGGCCGGATATGAAGGCGGCATTGTGGTCAGCAATGCCATTTTTCGCATCCCCCGCAAGGCTGATTATACCTATCTGCCGTGGTGCACCTTCACGGACCCGCCCCTGGGCAATATCGGCATGAACGAGACAATGGCCGGCAAAGGCCGGCGTCGACTATACGGTCTGGACCGAAGAATTCAAAGACAATGATCAGAAGTGTGGCCGAAGAGAAAAAAGTGGAAAAATTAAGATGCTACTGAATGAAAAAGAAAAACCCATGTCGGCGTACAGATTTTAGGGCCCCATGCAGGAGATTTGCTCGCGGAATGGGTGGCCGTGTTAAACGGAAAAGTTAAACTGTCCACCCTGGCTGCGGCCGTGCACCCTTACCCGACCATCGGTGAGATCAACAAACGCGTGGCGGGCAATTTCTTTACGCCGAAAATATTTTCAGAAAAAGTTCAGAAGGGTTTAAAGTTTTTCTTTCATTTGAAAGGTAGGGCATGCGAAGTTGAATAGAAGTGGTTTCAACACCCCATCTCCCCGCTTTATGGAGCGGGATTTCGCATCTAATTGAAAGATTATTTAAGGGGCTCAAAAGGCCCAATGGCAGCGTTGCCCCGCAAGCGGGATTCGCATCTGATTATTTAGGTTAGGGTACAGCACAGGCCTCCGATAAATGCACATACCCATGTATGCTGAGAACAACGACTTTCTCGATCGGCCTGCGCCGGGAGTTTGGCGGGCACGTGGTGGTTTAAAAAAAAATGAGCGAATTAAGGGGATGGACATGAAAAGCAACACTGCTGACCCAAATATTGCCGAAGACGCCATGGCAACGGTGATCGCACCGGATCTGGGGCTGGCGCCGCTGGAGTGTGTGGCGCCCGAGCGCAGCGACCCCTGCACCATTGTCATTATGGGAGCAACCGGTGATTTAACATCACGAAAGCTCATGCCGGCTTTATTTGATCTTTACCTTAAAGAGGGGCTACCGGATCCTTTTTTGATCGTGGGCACCAGCCGGATTGACATCGATGAGCAGGAATTCAGAGCCAAGATGCGATCGGCCTTGAAAAAGGCCGGTGTCTATGATGAAACCAGATGGCCGTCTTTTGCCAAAGCCCTTTATTATCTCCATACGGATTTTGAAGATCTGGAATCATTTAAGAGCCTGGCCCAGCACCTGGGCGATCTGGACAAAAAATATAACACCGGCGGAAACCGTATTTTTTATATGGCCCTTCCACCGGCGGTTTACAAATCAGCCGCCAGGATGATCGGCCAGGTTGGCTTGGCGGACGAAAATCAAAACGGCAACGGCTGGTCGCGGATTGTCGTGGAAAAACCATTCGGCACGGATCTGAAAACAGCCGAGGATCTGGATCAAAGCCTTCACAAAGATTTCAGAGAACATCAAATTTTCAGGATCGATCATTACCTGGCTAAAGAAACGGTCCAAAATGTGCTGATGTTGCGCTTTGCCAATTCCCTCTTTGAGCCCTTATGGAATCGACGTTATATCGAGTACATTGCCATCACCGCCATCGAACACCTGGGGGTTGAGCATCGTGCCGGATATTACGAACAGTCCGGTGTTTTAAGAGATATGTTCCAGAACCATATGATGCAACTATTGGCACTGACGGCCATGGAACCCCCATCGCGCTTCGAAGCCAATCAGGTCAGAGACGAAAAGATCAAAGTGTTTCGCGGCTTAAGGCCTTTTCAGGTGGAACACCTCAAGGAATATCTCGTTCTGGGGCAATATGCGGCCGGCACCGTCAATGGTCAAGCGGTCCCCGCCTATCGAGCGGAATCCGGCGTGAATGCGAACTCTCTTACGCCGACGTTTGCCATGATGAAAGTTTACCTGGATAACTGGCGCTGGCAGGGTGTCCCGTTTTACCTGACCTCCGGCAAGCGCCTGGACCAAAAATTGACCGAAATCGCCATCCAGTTCAAGCGCGTTCCCCATTCGATGTTTCGCCATACCCTGGGAGAAACGATCGCGGCCAACCGGCTCATTCTGGGAATTTATCCGGAAGAAACCATAACACTGACGTTTCAAACCAAAAACCCCGGTGCCGTGGTGTGCCTGCGCACTGTAACCATGGATTTTCACTATCAGCAAAATTACAGCGGCCCTGTTTTGGATGCTTATGCCAAGGCATTGATCGACTGCATGCTGGGAGACCAAATGCTGTTCTGGCGGCAGGACGGTGTTGAACTTTGCTGGAAGTTTCTGACGCCCATTTTAAACCGCTGTGAAACCTGTGATGATCAGGCCGAATTGCTTCACTTCTATGAAGCCGGCACCAAAGGGCCGCGAGCCGTTGAGGACATAAAATAAAAATTCAAATCTCGTGCAGTCATGATTAGTTGTGGCTCCTGGTCACTGGGCACTTACTGGCTACTTGCTTCTGGCAACTGGCGACTGGCTAAACCGATTCGTGCGACATTCAGAAAAAGCCAGTAACCAGGATCCAGTGACAAGCAGCCAGCGACAAGAAGCCAGCGGCCAGGAACCAGAGACAAGGAGCCAGATATGGAAGAAGTGATGCAACAAACGATTAATAATCGCAAAAAGGCCGTCATAAAGGCATTGATACTGGTGGCATTTATCATTGGCGCGATCCTGCTGGTGCGCTTTACACCGGTGAAGCAATATCTTACGCCCGAGGCGTTGGGCCGTTATTTGGATACGGTCGGAATGTGGGCGCCGGTGATATTCATCCTGATATATGCTGCCGGAATCTGTCTATTTATACCGGGCACACTGCTTACCGGCATAGGGGCCGCCCTATTTGGTGCCTACTGGGGATTTGTGGTGGTTTGGATCGGGGCCATGATCGGGGCCAGCGCGGCCTTCATGATCGGGCGCACGCTGGGCAGAGAATTTGCCGCCTCTCTGATCGGCGATAGATTAAAAAAATATGACGATGCCATTGAACGCAACGGATTTGCCACCGTTTTATATCTGCGGCTGGTGTACTTCCCGTTTACCGCCATGAATTTCGGGATGGGGCTGACCAAAGTGCGGTTCTGGGATTATTTTTCTGGAACCGGCCTGGGTATTATCGTCGGCACCTTTATTTTCACATTTTTTGTCGGAACTCTAAAAGAGGTCTGGGCCTCGGGCAACTGGGCCGAGCTGATCTCGTTTAAAGTATTTTTCTCGATTGGGTTGTTTGTCTTCTCGTTATTCATCCCCAAGATCATCAAAAGGGTCAAAGGAGAAAAGACATAAAGTTCAAAACTGGAATAATATTTTAACCACGAAAGCACGAAAATTCGAATACACGTAAAATAAAACGTAATTTCGGCCATGTGTGAGATAGGCGCGCATTTTCGTGGCTGCGTATTTAGGATACTGAGACCAAAGATTCCCAATACATAGATACACATAATTGACAGTCAAAGGGGGGGATCAAATGTCGACAAAACTCGACCAACTGTGTATTAACACGATTCGAATGCTTTCAGCCGATGGGGTTGAGAAAGCCAAATCGGGTCACCCCGGCATGCCCATGGGGGCTGCTGCCATGGCATATGTTCTCTGGACGCGCTTTTTGCGGCACAACCCCAAAAATCCTGACTGGCCCAACCGCGACCGCTTTGTGTTGTCGGCCGGCCACGGTTCGATGCTGCTTTATAGTCTTTTACATCTGAGCGGTTATGATTTGCCCCTCGAAGAGCTTCAAAATTTCCGCCAATGGGGCAGTAAAACGCCCGGGCATCCCGAACACGGTCTCACACCGGGGGTGGAAACCACCACCGGCCCTCTGGGACAGGGCTTTGCCAATGGTGTGGGCATGGCCCTTGCCGAACGCTACCTGGCTGCGCGCTTTAATCGACCCGGTCATCACATTGTCGACCATTTTACCTACGGTATTGTCAGCGACGGGGATCTGATGGAGGGCATCTCCCATGAGGCGGCTTCACTGGCCGGACACCTGGGCCTGGGCAAACTGATCTATTTCTACGATGACAACCACATTTCCATCGAGGGTGATACCGACATCGCATTTACCGAAAACCGCACCGGCCGTTTCGTGGCTTACGGCTGGCATGTCCAGCGTGTGGCAGACGGCAACGACCTGGAAGCGCTGGAGCAGGCGCTGGTTGAGGCTCGCAAAGAAACCAGACGGCCATCGTTGATTGCCGTCCGAAGCCACATCGGTTACGGAAGCCCCAACAAACAGGATACCGCCGGCGTACATGGAGAACCCCTGGGGACCTGAAGAGATCAAACTGACCAAAGAAAACCTGGGGTTGGCCCCGCAAACCGATCTTTCTGATCCCGGATGAAGTCTCAGCACATTTTCGTCAGGCAATTGATGAAGGCTGTGAACTGGAAAACCGCTGGCAGGCTGCGTTTGAAGCCTACCGGGAAAATTTTCAGGAGCCGGCCGCTGAATGGGACCGCTGGATAAACAGCCGGCTTCCGGACGCCTGGGAAAAGGATATACCGGTTTTCGAAACCGATGACAAAGGCATGGCAACGCGGGTGGCATCCGGAACGGTGCTCAATGCGGTGGCGCCGAAGATCGCCAACCTATCGGCGGTTCGGCCGACCTGGCGCCTTCTACCAAAACCCTGATTAGCGGTGAAGACGACTACCAGGTCTCTAATTATGCCGGACGCAATCTGCGTTTCGGCGTACGGGAACATGGCATGGGCGGCATTTTAAACGGCATGGCGCTGCACGGCGGTTTGATTCCCTATGGCGCCACATTTTTAATTTTTTCTGATTACATGCGGCCGGCTATCCGTCTGGCTGCTTTGACAAAACTGAAGGTCATTTATGTGTTTACCCATGACAGCATCGGCCTGGGAGAAGACGGCCCCACCCATCAACCCATCGAACAGCTGGCCGCCTTGAGAGCCATTCCAAACCTCACCGTCATTCGACCCTGTGATGCGAATGAAACCGCCCAGGCCTGGCGGGCCGCCCTCAGCCACCGGAGCGGCCCGGTGGCCCTGGCATTAAGCCGCCAAAACCTCCCCACCCTGGACCGCAAAACCCAATACGCGTCCGCAGAGGGCCTGCGCCGGGGAGCGTATATTCTGAGTGAGGCCGCCGGTAATAAACCGGATGTTGTTCTGATCGCCAGCGGTTCGGAAGTTCAAATTGCCCTTGAAGCCGCAGAAATGATCAAGACCGAAGGGCCGGCGGTGCAGGTGGTCAGCATGCCCTCCTGGGAATTGTTTGATGCGCAACCGGCAGAATACCGTCGCCGGGTCCTGCCGCCGGCGGTGAAGGCCAAAATCGCCATCGAAGCCGGCAGCCCCCAGGGCTGGCACCGCTATGTCGGTGAATTCGGTCAGATTATTGCCCTGGATCATTTCGGTGCCTCGGCGCCATACCAAATTCTTTATGAAAAATTCGGGCTAACAGCAAAAAGCGTGGTTCAAAAAACCCTGGATCTGGTATGAAAAATGAATTTGATTTGTTGGGAATGAAGATGATAATGAAAACCATGAGCACAACTGTTTAGAAGTGGTTTCAAAACCACAGATTAGGTTCAAGGGTAAGGCGTCCCACGAATTGAAAGCGGAGCGTACACGTTAGTACGTGAGCATTTCAATTCGCGGGACAACGCAGCCATTGGGCCTTAGATGGGGTTTTGAAACCACTTCTGATCTATTCGATTAAAGGAGAAGGTAATGTCAAAACTGCTCGAACTTGAAAAAATGGGCCAATCCATATGGCTGGACTATATTCAACGCTCTTTAATCACATCCGGTGAACTCAAGCAGATGGTCGACAAGGGTCTCAGGGGTGTCACGTCCAATCCGGCGATATTTGAAAAAGCCATTGCCGGCAGCAACGACTATGATGACGATTTAAAACAGCTGATCAAAACCGACCGGTCCATCGAGCAGATCTATGAAGCGCTGGCCATTAAGGATATCGAACTGGCCACCGATACCCTGCGCGGCGTATATGATTCAACCAACGGCAAAGACGGCTATGTCAGTCTGGAAGTCAGCCCGGAGCTTGCCTATGAAACCGAAAAAACCATTGCCGAGGCCCGGCGCTTGTTTGAAAGCGTAAACCGCCCCAATGTGCTGATCAAAGTGCCGGCCACACCGGCGGGGCTGCCGGCAATTACCGAATTGATCGGTTGCGGTGTCAATGTCAATGTCACTCTGATTTTCGGCCTGGAAAATTATAAAGCCGTTGCCGCAGCCTACCAGGCCGGGCTGGAGAAGCTGGCCGAAACCGGACCCGCGGTTGAAGGGGGACATCCGGTTGATAAAGTCGCATCGGTGGCTTCATTTTTTATCAGCCGGGTGGATACGGCCGTCGATAAAGAATTGGAGGCCATCGGCAACACAGAACTTGCGGGTAAAATTGCGGTTGCCAACTCAAAAATCGCCTATGCGGTATACAAAAATATATTGCAGCAATCCCGCTGGCAGCAACTGGCTGATAAAGGCGCGCATGGGCAGCGCGTTTTGTGGGCCAGCACCAGTACCAAAAACCCGGCATACCCGGACAACCTGTATGTGGACGAACTGATCGGCCCTGATACGGTAAACACTTTACCGCCCGCAACGCTGGAAAGCTTTATGGACCACGGCCGGGTAGCCGAGACCCTTACCCGGGGGCTGCAGGAAGCGCAAAATCAGGTTGCCACACTGGCAGATCTGGGGGTTGATCTGAATGCCATCACCCAGAAATTGCAAGACGACGGGGTCGTTGCGTTTGCCAGGCCCTTTGCCAAATTGCTGGAAAGCATCGCTGAAAAATGCAAGCTTCTTAAAGCCGCATAGGTCGCCAATGAAATTAGAGATATTATTATCCACAGATTACGCAGATTACGAGAAAAAGAGGTTATGAAATCGAAAAATAATCTGTGTGAATCTGCGAAATCTGCGGATGTATTGGGCTTCTGGGCAAACAAATGAGTTGCGGATGCAAAAATTTGGGATACGGAAACAAGGAGAACCACGGGTTTGAAAAAACAGGATGAATTAAAACAGAAAGCGGCCCATCGCGCTGTCGGATTCGTTGATTCCGGCATGGTGGTGGGCCTGGGTACCGGCAGCACGACGGCGTTTGCCGTGACCCGAATCGGTGAGCGCCTTAAATCCGGTGATTTGAAAAACATTGTCGGCATCCCGACCTCAATCCGTACTGAAAAACTGGCCGGTCAATTGGGTATTCCCTTATGCCGGTTGGATGATCAACCGGTGATTGATGTAACCATCGATGGGGCCGATGAAGTCGATCCGGATCTGAACCTGATTAAAGGCGGCGGCGGGGCGCTGCTGCGGGAAAAAGTGGTCGCACAGGCCAGCGGGAAAAATATTATTATTGTGGATGAAAGCAAACTTTCACCCCGCTTGGGCACCCGCTGGGCCTTGCCGGTCGAAGTCATCCCGTTTGCCGTAAAATCCGCAGAAAACTTTCTCAAATCACAGGGGGCGGCCGTCACCCTGCGCCTTGATGATAAAGGACAGCCCTATCAAACCGATCAAAACAATTTCATCCTTGATGCAAATTTTGGTGAGATGGCGGATCCAAATGGTCTGGCTGCAAGGCTGAATGACCGCGCCGGCATCGTGGAACACGGCCTTTTTCTGGGTCTGGCCAGCGACGTCATTGTAGCAGCTGGAGATGACATCCGTCATCTTAAACGCAACGCCTAATGAAAACAAGAAAATGGAGTGGTGGAGTGATGGGGTAATAATATTTTGGATTTTGGATTTTAGAACTTGGATTTAATGAAAAACTGATCCATTGAACATCAAATCGCTACATGTATTAATCCACAATCCAAATTCCAAAACCCAAAATCAACGTGACGATTAGGCGCTATAACTCATCATTTCAACTGAATTGACTGAAAGGCACTGCTATGGACAACACGGATTATCGTTCGCAAATCGAAACTAAAAAAGGAACCTATACCTTTTTTGATATTACCAAATTGGAGCAAAACGGTATCGCCGACATTAAGCGCCTTCCCTATTCGATCAAAATCCTGGTCGAAAACCTTTTACGAAAACTGGACGGCCGGGTGGTGCGCGAAAAAGACCTGAAAAACATTGCCCGCTGGCAAAAACGCTATGAAGCTCCGCAGGAAATCCCCTACCACCCGGCTCGCGTGCTGATGCAGGATTTTACCGGCGTTCCGGCGATTGTCGATCTTGCGGCCATGCGTGATGCGGTCAAAGATCTGGCAGGGGATCCTCAAAAAATAAATCCGCTGGTCCCGGTGGATCTGATTGTCGATCACTCCGTTCAGGTCGATTATTTCGGCACTGCCGATGCATTGACCCGCAACGTCGCTAAAGAATACGAAAGAAATTCAGAGCGCTATGCGCTGCTTAAATGGGCTCAGAAAAGCTTTGATAATTTCAGGGTGGTACCGCCCAACTCCGGGATCTGTCATCAGGTGAACCTTGAACATCTGGGGCAGGTGATCATGACCCAAAAAACCGGCAACACAACCGTCGCTTACCCGGACACGCTGGTCGGTACCGACTCGCACACGCCGATGATCAATGGAATCGGCGTGATGGGATGGGGCGTCGGCGGTATCGAAGCCGAAGCGGTCATGCTGGGTCAGCCCTATTACATGTCGATTCCGGAAGTCATCGGTGTCAAACTGGTGGGTGAGTTGTCCGAAGGCACCACGGCAACCGATCTGGTGCTGACGGTTACCGAATTGCTTCGCAAACACAATGTGGTCGAAAAATTTGTGGAATATTTCGGCGCCGGTATGAAAAACCTAACCGTCACCGATCGGGCAACCCTGGCCAACATGACCCCGGAATACGGCGCCACACTGGGGTTTTTCCCGATCGATGACAAGACCATCGATTATCTGAAGATGACCAACCGACAGGACCGGGCCGAGCTGGTTAAAGCCTATGCCCAGAATATAGGGCTTTTCTACTCGGATGCCGCAGCGCCCGAATATACCGAAGTCGTTGAACTTGACCTTGCCACGGTGGTGCCCTGCGTTGCCGGTCCGGCCAGACCCCAGGATCGGATTAAATTGACTGACCTGCAGGATAATTTTACGACCGTTCTTGCCGGCCAGTATGAAAGAGACACCGATATAGCCAATATTTCCAAATATCACGATGAATCCGGTTCCCAAACCACCCGACCCCCGATGAGCGCCCCCAAAAAGAAAGCCTGCGAGCTGATTGTAAACGGCGAATCCGTGAAGCTGTGTGATGGCAGCATCGTCATTGCCGCCATTACCTCGTGCACCAATACCTCAAATCCGTTTGTGATGCTGGGTGCCGGGCTCGTCGCCAAAAAAGCCGTTGCAAAAGGACTGCGTGTTCCCTCATGGGTCAAAACATCCCTGGCGCCCGGTTCAAAAGTGGTCATTGACTATCTGAAAGACGCCAAACTGCTTTCCGATCTGGAAACTTTAGGCTTTCACCTGGCCGGGTTCGGATGTACAACGTGCATCGGCAACAGCGGCCCCCTGCCCCCTGAAATCGACAAAGCGCTTGCCGACAAAGACCTTACCGTGGCCGCCGTCTTATCGGGCAACCGCAATTTTGAAGCCCGTATCCATCAGCGTGTACGGGCCAATTTTCTGGCATCGCCGATGCTGGTGGTTGCCTTTGCCATTGCCGGCCGCATCGATCTGGATCTGACCACCGAGCCGCTGGGGCAGGATTCCGACGGTCAACCGGTATACCTGAAAGACATCTGGCCGACTGCTGAAGAAATTGAAGCCCTCATCCACAAGCATGTGAAACAAAAATACTTTAAACAGGAATACGCCAAGATTTTTGACGGTGATGAATTCTGGCAAGACCTTCCGGTGGCCGAAGGCACGACATTTGACTGGAAAGACCCGTCGACCTACATCCGTAAACCGCCCTATTTTGAGAGCTTTGCGCTGCGCCCGTCGCAACCGGCTAATATTGAAAATGCCGGGGTTTTGCTGGTGCTGGGGGATTCGCTGACAACCGATCATATTTCTCCGGCCGGAGCCATCCCGCCGGATTATCCGGCCGGAAAATATTTGATCGCCAAAAACGTGGCGCCTAAAGATTTTAATTCCTACGGATCCCGCCGGGGCAACCACGAAATCATGATGCGCGGCACCTTCGGCAACATCCGCATCAAAAACAAACTGGTTGATCCTAAAGAAGGCAGTTTCACCCTGAAATTACCTGAGCGCCGTGAGATGTTTGTCTATGATGCCGCCATGCGATATCTGGCGGAGGAAAAACCCCTGGTGGTCCTGGGCGGCAAGGAATACGGCACGGGATCGTCAAGGGACTGGGCCGCCAAAGGGACGCAGCTGCTGGGCATTAAGGCCGTCATCGCCGAATCCTATGAACGAATTCACCGCAGCAATCTGGTCGGCATGGGCACGCTGCCGCTGGTATTTAAAAATGGCGACAATCGGGAAGGGCTGGGATTGGACGGCTCGGAAACCTACACCATCACCGGCATCGAGAACATCACGCCCCGCAAAACCCTTAAGGTTAAGGCTGTTAAGCCCGACGGCCGCGAAATTGATTTTGAGGTCATCGCACGGCTGGATACCGATATTGACGTGGAATACTTCAAGCACAGCGGTATTTTGCCGTATGTGTTGCGGAAGATCCTAAACGAATAAATCATCCCTAAGATGAGCGTTTCTAATTTAAAAAAGGGTCATTTTTTCTTGTATTCATTGACAAACCTCATAATCGTCCTCGTACTCCTACTCGTCCTCGATATGGGCACAACGAGGACGAGGACGACGACGAGTACGATTTATGCTGCAGGGCGAGGCGAACAGGCTGCGCCGGCCACAAGTAGGACTGGCCACTGTGCCAGCCCACGACTGCAGCCGCAGTGGGCTGCCCTACAGAAAAATATCTTTAATTATCATGGTTGTTAAAAGAAGAAAAAATATTCGCCTGGCAAAGGAGATATATTCGAATCCCAATCAAATTTTCAGCATTATCATTTGCGTCAAAGATCGGCGACCCATTTTTGAAAATACGGATTGGGCAGAAAAAACTATTGTGACCCTTAAAACAGGACCATTCGGCAAAGGAGTAAAATGCTATTCATACTGTCTCATGCCTGATCATTTGCATCTTCAGCTCTCCCCAAGGAATGGGAATTTGATTGATCTCATAAATGGCTGGAAAAGTTACACGGCAAATCTTTTAAGAAAGATCGGGCTGGAGGGCTCTTGCTGGCAAAGAAGTTTTTATGATCATGCCTTAAGAAAAGACGAAGATATTCAAATGGTTGCTGAATATATTGTGAACAATCCCGTCCGAGTCGGCCTGGTGGAAAAATGGGAAAAGTATCCATACTCATGGCATAAATGGATGTAGGGCTGGTGCTTGCATCCCGACCCTTAGGCGGGGCCACTGTGCC
>PVMK01124793.1_pt1 | contig 27682 bp, 32 predicted proteins | sample 1853481 | NCBI WGS metagenome assembly PVMK01 (sample SAMN08533507, study PRJNA380276) | Marine sediment metagenome, whole genome shotgun sequencing project. | reverse complement strand
GAACTTTAAACCCATTACTTAAAGCTCAACAAAATATAAATTCGTAACATAAGGTATAACAAAAGACAATGGAAAAAATCCAGAATCATCTTGCAGTTATACAACTATAGCTCTTGGGATTTCCTCTGGCAAACATCAGAAGCAAAGGGGCCGGAACGGTTACTTTAAATTTCTATATAGATGATTGCAACATAGATTCAAGCGGTGGGGCAGTTGCGGGTACTTTAGGGAGTGGGCATATATCGGGCAGATTAAGACTATTCCAAAGATTGATGCAACGCGACGAAGTACAATTAGCGTTACAAATCATCGAGTATCAGATCCAGAGATTGGTATATTTGACGCTGGAGATGAGGCGTGGACATTGGTTTGGACTTGGACCGAATGGGATGCGCTTGGGACACCAATTTGTACGTTTTAGCTTTTGGTAAAACAATTCCCAAAAAGCAGAAAGGCCGGATTTTTCAATCCGGCCTAACATATTGTTTTTATTGGTCGGGACGAGAGGATTTGAACCTCCGACCCCAGCGTCCCGAACGCTGTGCTCTACCAGGCTGAGCCACGTCCCGACTTATTCCGTCTTTTATGCCCTTTATATCGAATTGTCAATATTTTAAATTCCCAAAACCCCCATTATCAAAGACTATATTCGGGCATCCAATCCATATTTTGATGATGTCATCTGGGGGGCAATTCCATCAAAATAGAGGAAAAGCCTGGAAATGCCGATCATCATAGTCATTAAATTCATTTTGCCGTGTTATTTATCCAACGCTAGGGTTTAGGTAAAAGGATGACTGACGATGATGGTCTCATCCCTTCCGGGACCGACGGATATGATGTCGATGGGTGTCTCCAGAAGTTCTTCGATTCGATCCAGATAATTTCTTGCATTCTTCGGCAGATCTCCTACCTTCCGAATACCGGATATATTTTCCGACCACCCCGGAAAGGTTTCGAAAACCGGTTTGCAGGCCACCAGAATTTTCAGGTTTGCCGGAAAGTCGTCAATGGTCTCACCGTTGCATTCATACCTGGTACAAATTTTAAGGGACTCCAGACCGTCCAATACGTCCAGCTTGGTAATAACGAGGCCTGTGAGGCCGTTGAGGCGTGCTGCGTTTCGCAGCAGAACGGTGTCCAGCCATCCGCACCGTCGCTTTCGCCCGGTTGTGGCGCCGAATTCCGCACCTTTTTTCTGAATCGTGTCCCCGATTGCATCGAAAAGTTCAGTGGGAAAAGGACCACTCCCCACACGGGTCGTATAGGCCTTTACGATGCCGATAACACCGGTGATCTCTTTGGGGCCGATGCCGGCGCCGCAGCAGGCATTGCCGGAGACGGTGTTCGATGATGTGACAAAAGGGTAGGTGCCGTGATCGATGTCCAGGTGGGTACCCTGTGCGCCCTCGAACAGGATCTGTTTTCCGGCTTTGACGGCCTGATTCATGACAATGGAGATGTTGACGACGTGGGGTGCAAGTCTTTCTGCATAATCCTGGTACTGCCGGACAATGGTTCCGGGTCCAGGGGCTCAGCAGAGAGATAGTGCTTTAGATAAAAATTTTTTTCTTCGAGTACGGCGTGGACTGTTTCTTTGAAAACTTCGGTATCGATGAGCTCGACGAATCGGATTCCCCTCCGGGAGGCTTTGTCTTCGTAGCAGGGCCCGATGCCGCGGCCGGTGGTGCCGATCTTTTGGTCCCCCTTCATTTTTTCCCGGGCGAGATCGATCTGTTTGTGATAGGGCATGATGACATGGGCTTTTTCGCTGATTTTAATCAGGTCCGGCCCCACGTCTATATTCTTGTTTTTTAATTTGTCAAGTTCTCCCACCAGGACTGAAGGATCGACCACCACGCCGTTTCCGATAAGACAGGTTTTTTTCTGCAAAATACCCGAAGGGACCAGATGAGTGATAAACTGTTCGCCGTCCACCACCATGGCGTGGCCGGCGTTGTTTCCACCCTGACACCTTACAACCAAATCGGCATATTCCGCCAGAAGGTCCACGATTTTACCTTTTCCTTCATCACCCCATTGAGTTCCGACAATTACGATATTCGACACGTATGACTCCTTTTAAGGTTTAATGGTGCGGGATTTTCTTTTTTGTATAAAGATGAATACGGGTTGTCAAAATTTTTAAATTTATGCATTATAATAATATCTGTGAAAATCTGTGTTCTACCTATACTGATCGGTTCTAAGGTTCAGGGTTCTAAGTTCAAAGGTTTATTAACACCTTGACATTTTTAAACTTTACAACTCAAGGTCAGGATTGGTCTCTTGCACCCATTGGGTGAAAATTACTTGCCGGCGTAACTCTTTTTGATTGATCCCGTTAGGGCTCATCAACCCGGAACCTTGAACGTTGAACCGTTCTAAGTCGGTTTAATCCGTTTTGCCCTAAAGAAATCCTTAATCAGCGTTCTGCACGCATCTACGCAGATACCGTGGATGATTTCCGGCCGGTGATTCAATCGAGGGTCATCGGCGAAATTGTACAATGACCCGGCAGCACCCCACTTGGGATCATGGGCGCCGAAAACAACCCGGGCCACCCGGGCGTGGACAATCGCTCCCATGCACATGATGCAAGGCTCAATGGTAACATACAAGGTGGTGCTTAACAAACGGTAATTCAGAACTTTTTGTGCCGCCTTGCGCAAGGTTATTATTTCGGCATGTGCAGTCGGATCTGCGAAACTTATGGTCTGGTTGTGCGACCGAGAGAGGATGTCCCCGGATTCGGCAACAAGTACTGCACCTATCGGAACTTCGGCCTTTTGTCCAGCTTTTTTAGCCTCCTTCAAAGCCAGTTCCATGAATTCTGTGTGGGTTTCGCTCATAAATTAAAATTAAAGTAATATGTGAACAAAAAATATCTAAAATGCTGAAAAAATAAAAAATATGATAACAATCGGATGGTGTCATCTTCAACCAACCAAGTTGCAAATACCCAAAACGGTTCATGTGGTCTTTTATTAAACCGGGGGCTGTTTTTTATGCAACCTTAAGGTTGACATCTCACTCTCTATAGCTTATTGATTATACAAATTTCAATTAAATTATTATGCGCCCGTAGCTCAGCCCGGACAGAGCGCCGGACTACGAATCCGTAGGTCGCAAGTTCGAATCTTGCCGGGCGCACCAGTAAAGACAAGGGGTTTACAGAGGTAAAAGGCTGTAAATCTTTTTTATTTGGGGATTTGTGAAGTGGTATGTTCGTAGATGCCGTATCATAAGTAATTAAACGCTTTTCAATTCTTGCAATTTGCATCTTGGTCAACATTTGCGATTTGGTCATTAAGCCAGCGGGTTGGATTCAAGATACATAGACATAATGTTTGAAGATTTCGATACAAAATCGAAAAAAATTATGGCCTTAATTTTTCAAAGTCAAAAATTTAAAACCGCCATCCTAACCCAGCCAAGATGATATCAGTGTCACGGTTATAATCAGTAATGGTACGGGACCAGGACACACGGATCAGGAATCGTTGGCTCAAAAGATAGCTCCCCGTAATGGTGGTGAGTCCGGTTATAATGCCATCATTCCCAATATCTGATTCGGGGTTTCGGCGCTTATCGACAGCCAGGTAGACACCAAAACCAACGCCAAGTGTAAGGCGATCGTCAAAGAATGATCTTTTAGGCCAAAGTTGTGTTGTGATGCCTTTGCGGTTGATGGCTGTGTTATCACCCTCGTCGATAAACCCAACTGTCCATTCGAGGTAACGGGCGATGCCCCGCCGGTACTCAATTCCGATTGCAATAGAGTTATCATGAGGACCGTTGACGATGGAACGGCCGAGAAATGCGGTAATTTCGTTATTCGTCTTGCTCCTGGTTTGTGGCGATCCGATGGTTCGAGGCCCCGGTGAGGGCTCGGGATCAAGCTGGTAGCCTACGCCGAACAAAAGTGAGGTAGTATTGAAGTTTGTGTTCATCCACACACTGTTAACTCGTGCTTGAAGGAGCCATCGGCTTTCCGTATCCCAAGTGGCGGCAATGCTGAAAACTCCACCCCAATCTTTTTCATTCCTATAACTCTCATCAAGTTTGTTCTGTGTGTCAAAAGAAAGATAGGGTCCAGCACCTGCCGCAAGCGACAGCCGTCGATTCAAGATATTGGTTTTCGCCCAGAGCTGCAATGTCGGCCCGTCGCGGTGATGGTCTGGCAAGTGGCCCTCGTTGAGCCAAGAAAAGCTCCAACCGAAATGATCGCCAAGGCCCTCCATGTATGAAATCTGCCAGCTGTAAGAGCTTGCATGGTCTTCATTACTACTTATCAAACCGCCAAGGATATATACATCCTGGGAGAAAACAGGAGATACAATCGGAATGAACGGCACAAGAAAAAATGCAAAAAAAGCAGAAAACTTACCAATTTCGGGATATTTATCCATTTCCTAAAATTGAAGATTTATTACCGAAATGGAACAAGGTTGCCAGTATCGACACCATTCACAACAACAATTGATAAACAGATATCATATTTTTCTGGTGTCAGGTGAAGTAGATCCTATTTTTAACAATTGTCAAATCATCTCCGTCCATCGACGGTGTATTTTATTCGAAATTACTCATCGGATTTGTTAATATACCTATCCTTCAACTTTAAAATAGTCTCCTGTTCCCAGCGAGCTGTATTTTCTAAAAAATCGTACATTCCTCCATAGAAGGGATAATTTGCCCAAAAAGATACCCCGAAAAAATCAAAATATGCTATTTGAGTGACTTTGGTTTTTGTTTCGAAAGCCTCAAGTTGAATGTATCCGTAATGGTATCTTTGATTGCATTCTTCTGGATTCAAAAGTTTAAAAATTAGACGGAAGCCGTCAGATATTACAGTCGTCTGCCATCTGAATGTTGTTCCAGGTTTGTAGGAATATTCGTCTTCAGTAATAAACACATTTTTTTGGCGATTTATTAAACGATGGGATTTAATGTATTTGTTACTCAAAAGGAAATCATTGCCAAAGTCGGTTTTGAATCTCCAAAAGACTTCCAGCGGAACATCCACAAAATAAACAAGTTTGTATCCTTTGCCGTTCTTATTTTCAGGTTTCAGCTTGTAAATAAAAAGCTTGTCGGTCACTGGCTTTTGTTTTTCTGGTTCCTGCGAAAATGCCTTATCGGTTAAGCCGGATGAAACGGTTAGGAAAATAGATAGTATAAAATAAAGCAGAACTCGAAACTTGACCTGTGGCATCAGCAATAGACATCCGATCACCTTAACTTTTGTACCTTTGCGATAGTCGGTCATAGTCGGAAAAATTATAGTAGTTTTGCTTACTCAATATTTACATCGGCAAATCTTTAATGCAAAAAGGAATCAATTTTAAGTATATGTCACATTGTGGTGCAGTCAAGACGATAATGCTTGTTTAAGTAAATCTTTGGAATTTTTTGGTTAAAATGAGAGAAGAATAGAGGTGGATTTGTCTCTTTTTCATTTTTCGGAGATGTCTTTACATTAAAAAAGCCGAAAATATATTTCCCTGCAACAAACAGAACCACAAAGCATGCCCTTAATATATTTGGCAGGAACGAACTTCTGAGTTCGTGCGCCGAGATAAATACCTAAAAATTAAGAATGTCAAACGGAAGATCAATATCCGTCTAAGCATATGAGAATTATTTAACGAAATCCGAGAAAGTTCGGAGAAATCTCATGCCGCGATTTCTGTCAGATTTGGAAACTCCTTAAAATCAAGCTATGAATTTTGAGATCTTGAATAACCCCAGAATCCGATTTTTGGTCAACATTTGGTCAACAAATTGGAAAAAAGCCCAGCCCATGACCGTGTATAAGAGGAGGTCATACAGCCACATTCTTGCACACACTACTTTTTCTCACATCATTGAAAATTTCAGCGCATGCTTGGGTGGCGTTTACTCGGCACATTTTATACATCGACCGTATTCATCCACACAGTCACTGCAGTGAAGTCGTCGGCAAACACGGCACTGTGTCATTACATTGCCGGTATCCCCCTTATAATTCTTTTCGCAAGCACCGCATACAAATTGAATGTCATCCGTCATCTTTCTACCCCCTAAAAATGTATTTATGTTGTATCAAGCGTTCACTTAACTTCAATTTGACAACTCTGATTCAGATGAGCACCAAAGAAATATATTGAAACGAGCAATACCGGAATGGCAAATAAAAATCCGAAAATAGGAAAAACAGTTAAACCGCTCAACATTAAACCTATTGCCATAAGCAGGAAAAATGACCCGATACCCACCTTTGAAATCCGTTCGAACAGGCACATGTTTTTTTTCATAACACCTTCTCCTTGTTATCGCTGATATCCTGGTAACTATTTACTGTTACTGGTCAGATTTGCAATGTGGTACGTGTTCAATCCATTTATGTGAACTAAATCAAAGTAACAACCCAATGAAATAAAATGGTTGGTTGCTTCTCAAACAATAATATAAATACCACATTGTGGCAAATCAAGTCGGATAGCAAAATAAAGAAGGTAGGGCATGAAAAAAAATACTTCCGGGTAACCTAAGGGGGAGCCCCGGTCTCCCCCATTGCTAAGTTATTGAAGTTAGGGTTTCCAACAGAACACAAACCTGAAACAGGTAAATGAAAGCATGGGAAAATAGATTCGGACGATTTAAAAAATCCTTGGACTGTGAGGTGTGCCGGGGTATGAAGCAGTGTTTTTTCTTGTAATTACGTTAACGGTGAACTATTGATATGGTGCTGATAAAAAATTTATTGGGGTAAGGTATTCTATAAAAAAAAGCCGAATATGAAGAGCGAAAAAAACGAAATATACATTCTCTGTCCAAAGAAAGGAAATCCACGTAAACACGTTGTTGTATGTCGACAATGCCGTTATCGAAAGAAATGCAAGGCGTATCATGGGTACCTTCAACTTGAGCTGCCGTTCTGTACTTGAAAAACAGAAATCCACCTTATAACCATCGATTTAAACAGACCATAGCCGGCCTTGGTTATAGACACATGATATCATTATTGAATTTGTTTTCCGGGACTTTTGGGCCGGATGAAAGTTAGGAGTGCGCTTTCCCGCTTCACTCCGGTGTCTACGTGTCTGGTCATTTCACCAACCCGCCTGCCATGCAAGACACGAGCGGGCAGGTATCGTTACACGGAAAAGCGCACCCCCTGAACACGTACAAAGGTAGTGTGAACATTGACATTCTGCCTTTAATCTTATATGATTCGGGTTGTAAAACTTTTCAGGAGTACACAAGGATACGTCCAAAAAAGTATGAAAAAAAGATGAGGAGTAATTTTACCCTCACACTGCACTTATGAGTTGGATTCAAAGGGTTTATTTACAGGAGGATACATATACCTTATCGAATTGTCGTAATATTTCTAATTGCCGCGTTCCTTGTCGGCTGTGCGGGATCATCCAAAAAAATGAACAAACTAAAACTTGGTATGACCAAACCAGAGGTTATCGAAGCCATTGGCAGCCCCAACAGCACCAGTGCGGCAGGGGATATAGAATATCTTAGATACCGGTTGAATTCGAGTAGTTTTTCCGCCGATGAATATTACGTCAAGTTGCTGGATGGAAAGGTGGACGCTTACGGAAAGAGGGGTGATCTCAATATCGTCCACTGAACCCTGACGTTGCAATAGTCTGGAAATGCTGATCAATTATAGTCATTAAACTCATTTTGCCATGTTATTTATGCAACTATAGGGTTTATGCAACAACAGGGTGGATAGTAACGCTGCCGGAAAGACCTTTGTAAACTGTTTGTAGAGGACAATATGCATCGGATCAAAACATTTTTTATTGCTTTGGCAATTATAGTGATACCCGCAATATCTTTTAATTGCATGGTTCTGGCAGCAGAGGGCAGGAATTTCAGCAATCACAGAAGGAATCTCCCCTTGGTCCAGGATATATCATCTTTTCCAGGTATGATTGATATTAACAGTAAATTTGCAGGAAAGGGTGGGGTTTGGAAAAAAGAAAAGTCCATCGGGAATAAGCATTGGCGAAGAAAAAAAGGAAAATGTACTGAAAAAAGGTGTTTGAGAAAACAAAAAAGAAAATATACTGGAAATAATTATTGGGGAACAAGGGTCGGATATCGTGATGGATATATCATCGTTGTAGAAGCAAAAGAAAATGATGAAAAAGAAAGAAAAAAAGAACCCAACCAAGAAGAAGAAAGAATGAGAGCGGAAGAAACCAGAAAATATCTGGAAAAGATAAATCAAGAAGATTGGTTTCGATAACCTGAATTTGATAAACTTGTAAAAAGTAAAATTGACCCGCCAAACACACCCCTTGTTGTAAAAATCAAATACAAAAAGGCAAGGAACCTTCCCTGAACACCTACATCTCCTTTAGTAAATTTATTCGGAGATTCTCCCAAACAAAAATACCCACTCTTTTGGAGATGATTTTTCAATTTTTATTTAAAATTTTTAATAAAGAAGATTGACAGTACCACAATGTGGGATTAGTTTCAGAGTTAACTAGTGCCCGTCCACGAATCCAAAATGAACATGATGTGTGTCCAATACAGAAATGAGCAATTTTTGTCCTGTCAAGGCCGCACAAGGGTTTTCGGTGAGGCGTACGTCTGTACGCCCCAGCCGGAAACTCGCGGAGAACGCCGAGCAGGACAAAAAGGGCCATTTATGGATGGACACTAACAAATGTTCATCGAAAAAAAGAGACAGGAGGCCGTATGAAATGTTTTGAATATAAGATTACCAAGCATTCGGCTGATACCTTTGACAAGATTATCTATTTTTGTTCCAAGTCCGGCCAATGCAGTATTGATGAAGTCTCGAAAGATCAGACAAGAATTTTGACTGACATTCTGAACACCCAGGGAAGGGATGGTTGGGAGCTTGTCCAAATTTCTTTTGGCAAAGATGGCATGATGTTTTATTGGAAACGTAGAATTAAAGACGAGGAGAAATAGCCACGAAGACCCTTACGTTGCAAAGGTCGAGGGTGCTGCAAATCCAAGGCGTAAAGGGTGAAGTTATAGTATTTTACCGCAAACCCTTTAAAACGAATGAGTTGCGGCGCCATCGGCTTTCCCTTTGGGTAAATAACATGGCTGTTTCACTATTTTCATGACTTCACCTGGGGTCAATTCCATCAAAGCAGAGAAAAAGTCTGGAAATTCTGATCATTACAGTCATCAAACTCAATTTGCCATGTTATTTGTGCAACTAAAGGGAAGATGCCGGAATAAATGAGAAAGGAGGGTTCTATTATGGGATATCTTATATCTGCATTTTTATTTTTAACGGTTTCAGGTGTTGCATTTGGCGCCACAGGCTCTTTGGTTACTTATCAGGTTAATGGTCAATCTTATGAAGGATATTATATTAATCCTTCCAGCCAGGCGCCTCTGGTGCTGCTGATTCATGATTGGGACGGACTGACAGATTATGAGATCAGGCGAGCCAATATGCTTGCTGAACTGGGCTATGCTGTTTTTGCTGCAGATTTATTTGGTGCCGGAGTACGACCCGTTGAGTTGACAGACAAACGACAGCATACCGGAGAACTCTATAAAAACAGAGAGAAAATGCGGACATTGATGAAAGGGGCCTTGAATACGGCGAAAGAAAGAGGCGCCAAGACCGAGAATGCTGTTGCAATAGGTTATTGTTTCGGTGGCGCGGCAGTGCTTGAATTGGCTCGATCCGGGGCAGACCTTAAAGGTTTTGCTGTTTTTCATGGTGGCCTAAAGACACCAAAAAGACAAAATTATGCCAAGACCAAAGGGGAAATTTTGATTATGCATGGTTCAGCGGATTCGAACATTACCCTGGACCTGTTCGCCGGGTTGGCTAAAGAACTGGAATCTGCCGGCATTGCACACGAAATGATAACCTACGGTGGTGCAAAGCACGCTTTTACCGTTTTTGGTGGAAACCGCTATCAAGAAGATGCGGACAAAAAATCCTGGAAGCGTTTTCAGGAATTTCTTTCGGATAAACTGAAAAATTAAAATTAAGTAAATGTTCACGGGGTTTGTCCATTTCATTTTTATGGTATATGTAATCAGTAAGAATTGGCTTCAGGTTGTGTGAATGGCAAATTTATGCCATATTTGATTTCGATTAAAAGCCAGTTGTTGATTCCCTCGAAGACATTTGTTAATTACACTTTCTGTGTGCCCTGGATCCGTTGGAAACTTATTGAACAGTTGCGAAGAGGTTTTATATGCGCTTGATTCTCATTTGCTCCCTCGTTATTGTTGCTTTGATTGTTTTTACTCCACTCCCCGGGAACGCTATTGATGGAAAATGGAATACAGTCGGTCTTCGAGCCGGAGCAGGTGATTCCAGAAATGACGAGTCCTTTTCCCAGTATGAAGCGTATGTAACTTTTAGTCTGCCCTGGAAATGGAGACCAGGGCATGATTGGGTTATCGGATCATTCATCGGGGTTAATGCCGGTGCAGTCACTTGTGAAGGTACTGGTTTTATTGGGTCTGTTGGGCCTGGCGTATACATTTTGACACCCGCTGAAAGTGTTACTCTGTCGGCGGGAATCTACCCCACTTATATCGGCCAGTCAATTTTCGGGAATGAAGATTTCGGAGATACTTTCCAGTTTACTTCCGCTGTTGGCGTCAATTTAAATTTTTACCAACACTGGACCATTGGGTATCGTTTCCAGCATATGTCAAACGGGGGCATATCCGATCAAAATCCAGGTCTCAATACCCATATGATGGAAATGGGTTATTGCTTTTGAGATCGGTAAACCCGGCAAGACGGCTTGTCGGCATGGATCCTAAAAATACAGCTTTGCATAAAGCTGTAGGCCCGTATAATGAAAATTAACCTCGCCTTTGAAATCAATCCCGGGATAATCATCTCCATCTGCTTCAACCTTAATATTAAGTGAATCGAAGCCAAGACCGAATCCAAAATGTTTCCAGGGAAGATACTCAATGGCGACATTTGTTTGTAGGATTGAACCTGAAAATTCACCAATCTCCAAATAGAATACCTGTAAACCGGATCTGAAATACCATTTGGGTGTAATTTCAAAGTCTGCCCGCACTCCAAGGACAGGTAGCGGTGCAGTAAAACTCTCTGATCCACCAACATCAATAAGCCCGGTGGCGTTCAATCCAAAGTCAATTGGCATTACATACAGTCCAAGTGAGCCCGCAAGATCTATCCGATCATCTTGGAAAAATGAGTAGCTGTAAGCAGCCTGATAAATATCAAAGTCAAAAAAGCTCTCTACATGAGTACCAGCCTCGATAACTTGTTCATTGCCATCCTTATCCTTATAGTGAATATCTTCTCCAATCGTTCTGGAGCCGTCACGACGAAATCCGAACCATTGGAAGTCAAGCCTGTGTCGACGATTATCCGTAAAGCGCCATGAGGCTCGCACTCTACCTGCCGAGTCTGTGCTATCTAACCCAAGGAGGTCTTCCATGTCGACAGAAACGCCCAATCCTGAACCAAGGCGAACGTTGGTATCAGTATTTGCAATAAAATACCCAAGATCAAGGCTGAATTTTTCCCATGATGTGTCTTCAGCCATTGCAGGTTGGATAAAAAGTAACAAACTGGCAGCAACAAATAGATAACGGAACTTCCGTTTAATCCGCATGGTTTTCCTCCTTCACCTCATCAGGCATATGTTTTGTGTTCCCGAACCGGGTATTTGTGAGAGAACGCTCAATAGAAATGGGGGGTTGATATTCAGTTTAAAGCGTCCTCGGAAATTAAGGATGATTTTTGGTGTTCATTTTTGCTTCTATGATGAATGGCGTTCATTTTATTTTTTATATACCTTAACGTTGCAAAAGTCGAGGGTGCTGCAAATCCAAGGCGTAAAGGATGAAGCCCCGCAGACAAAACGGGATAGACCTCCGTATTTTACCGCAAACCCTTTACAACGAAGGAGTTGTGGCGCCATCGGCTTTCCCTTTGGGTAAATAACATGGCTGTTTTCACTATTTTCATGATGTCACTTAGGGTCAATTCCATCAAAGCAGAGAAAATGTCTGGAAATACTTATCACTATAGTCATTAAATTCATTTTGCCATGTTATTTATGCAACTATAGGGTATATTAAATGCTCCATGTTGGCAATATAAAAATTAATAGAAGATGTGAGTTAAAAATAATCTGTCACAGTACACCACCTTCCGCGGCCATGGCAGAAGTATTGTGGGGAACACCTTTAAAAATCCGTGTTGACTTGCCCGTATTGGAATTCGAAACTGATTCTTGGAGGTTGCATGTATTTAAAATGGATCGATGGAACCCTCAGCTCTTGATATAAACCTGATTGATCGTAAACAAAATTTTCAGTCTGTATGGACCATCGGAATTGATGGGAGTATATTCCGATACTGGAAAACAAGTGTTGCAATCTTTTACGACATCCGCTAGAATATTTTTTTGGATTTACTTTAGATGTGATCTCTTACCATCACCCGTCCGCTGGAAACGTCAACCCGTTAAGGGGGGATGCCTATGACTGTATCTATGGTCAGCAAGAAGCAGGAGAACTTCCACTAGCCCGGAACCCGGAACTTTAACACCCGATCTTTTTTATGGAGGTAAATATGGAATTTTGTATGCTTGGCACTTCCGGAATTAAAATATCCTCGATCATTATGGGAACATGGCAGGCCGGCAAGGAAATGTGGGCCGGCATCGACGATACTGAATCGATACAGGCGATAAAAGCTGCCTATGATGCAGGCATCACGACATTCGATACGGCAGAGGTGTATGGTAACGGCCATTCAGAAAAAATCGTTGGAAATGCCCTTCAGGACGTGCGCGACAACGTCGTGATCGCCACCAAGGTATTTTCAAATCACCTTCAATACAAACAGGTCATCGATGCATGCCATGAATCTTTAAAAAATCTTAATACCGACTATATAGACCTTTATCAGATTCATTGGCCCCCAGGGTCTTTTGGCGGCAAAAAAGTTCCTTTGGAAGAAACCATGGGCGCCCTGACCGATTTGAAAACACAGGGTAAAATTCGCGCCATTGGTGTATCCACTTTCTCCAGATCCCAGTTGGAAGAAGCTGCAAAATACGGAAAAATCGACAGCCTCCAGCCGCCGTATTCGTTGTTTTGGCGCAAAGTTGAAAAAGATGCGTTGCCGTACTGTCTCGAGAATAACATCACGTTGCTGGCGTATTCTTCCATGGCCCAGGGGCTGCTCACCGGAAAATTCGGTCCGGACCATAAATTTGCAAAAGGTGATCACCGTTCCAGAAACAAACTGTTCCAGCCGGAAAATTATAAGCGGGTCCAGAAGGCATTGGAAAAGCTCCGTCCCATAGCCAAGGCAAATAACATAACTTTGGGGCAACTGGCTCTGGCCTGGATCGTTTCCCAGCCCGGAATATGCGCTATCGCCGGTGCCCGCAGCGCTGAACAGGCCGTTCAAAATGCCGGGGCTGGAAACCTTCGCTTGTCTGAAGAAGATCTGTCGGCCATGGATGAAATCGGAAAAACGGTCACCGATCCATTGGATGACGATCCATTGATGTGGAAATGGTAAGACCCTTTGTGTTTTAGACCCCTATGTTCGGAAGATCGTACCGGGGCAGATCCGGTCGAATAATATATACTTCTAAATCCTTATAAGGAGGTTGCCATGCTGTGTAGTCTTTCAAAATTAGACAATAACAACCTGGAAGCTGTTCAGACCCTGGAAAAAGAACTTGGCAAGATGCTGCTGTCTTTTTCCTGTCATGATGTTGAGGCCGCAATCATCGACGATGAAACACTTTCAAAAATCAGTGATCTGGAAAAGAAACTCGGTGTCGTTCTGGTCGCCGTCCAGTAGAAAACAAAATTACCCCGCTGCGCCCCCTATATTCCCGTGAAGGTGCCGGGACGAGCCTACAGATAGGTGCTTGAATCCGGGTTTTGTTTACGCTCAATTGAGGTTTTATTTAATCGGGAAGATGAGGGTTTTAGGCACGTTTTACACCAACATCCCAAAAGACACAGGATGAACCTCCTACACCCGGTGAGTCTCCTGGAAAGCCGAAAGGGGTAACTTGATGAAGCGCCGATATATCCGCTGGATTGTTCTGGTCATGGTCATTGGGGCTGCAGCCGTTATCGTATGGTTTCTCACCCGGCCAAAGCCTGTCCAGGTTGTCGTCATGCCCGTGGCTCGTGGCATTGTAGAGCTGACCGTAGCAAATACACGCGCGGGAACTGTGAAAGCCTGCCGGAGAGCCAAGCTCTCTCCAAGTGTCGCTGGTCAAATTGCTAAACTTCGAATCCGTGAGGGAGACACGGTTAAAGAAGGAGACCTCCTTCTCGAAATCTGGAATCAGGATCTGGTAGCCGAAGTTCAACTGGCCCAAAGGGAATCCGAGGCCAAGAGGGCACGTGCGAGGGCGACATGTTTGAAGGCCGAAGTCTCCCAGCGGGAAGCCAACCGTCTTGTAAAGCTTTACGACAGGGGAGTAACTTCCGAAGAAAAGACAGACAAAGCCGTGACCGATGCCAAAGCCCTCAGGGCTGATTGCAGAGCAGCAAAGGCATCCGTACTTATGAGCGAAGCCCGTATCGGCGTTGTCAAAGCAAATCTGACCCGTACCCGCCTTATCGCCCCTTTTGACGGGGTTGTCGCAGAAATCAACGGAGAGCTGAGTGAATTCGTAACACCATCGCCCATCGGAATCCCCACGCCTCCGGTGGTGGACCTTATCGACAATACCTGCTTTTATATAACGGCACCCATCGATGAGGTCGACGTCCCCAAAATTGCACCCGATATGACTGCCAGGGTGACTTTGGACGCCTTTGGAGATCGCCGCTTTCCCGGCAAGGTCCGCCGGATCGCGCCCTATGTGCTCGATCGCGAAAAACAGGCCCGCACCGTGGACGTGGAGGTGAAATTCACCATACCCGAAGACATCCGGGAAATGATGGCGGGCTACAGCGCGGATGTCGAAATCATATTGGATGTTCGGGAAAACACCCTGCGCATCCCCACCGCAGCCGTTCTGGATAGGGGATCGCGTATTTGTGTATCTCGCCGGCAGTAATGTGATCAAAGCACGTACTTTCAAAAGCGGAATTTCCAATTGGTACTATACCGAAGTCCTTTCCGGCCTCCAGCCGGACGAACTGGTGGTGATCAATGTGGATGGCGCCGGAATGAAAGACAATGCGGCCGCTGTTATATCCAAAGAGGAGCGATGATTCATTTAGCCGGTATTGAGAGGACATTTCTGGTGGGTGACGAAACGGTTCACGCACTCAGCAGCATGAACTTTACGGTCCGTCAAGGGGAATATGTCGCCATCATGGGCCCTTCGGGATCCGGCAAATCGACCCTGCTCAATATTATCGGGCTTTTGGACAGACCGGACAAGGGGATCTATACCCTGGAAAACCTGGACACCACCGAGTTGACCGATAACCAGCAGGCATCGGTGCGCCGCCACAAAATCGGTTTTGTCTTTCAGTTTTTCCATCTGGTATCCCGGCTTACCGCTGCTGAAAATGTGGAATTGCCGATGATCCTTGCAGACGTGGATCCTGCTTCCAGAAAATCCCGGGTCCGGGCCGCCCTCTCTTCCCTCGGCCTCAGCGACCGCACCAAACATCGCCCGGACCAGTTGTCCGGGGGACAGCGTCAACGGGTTGCCATTGCCAGAGCCACCATTATGCAGCCGGATATCATTCTAGCGGATGAGCCCACCGGCAACCTGGACCGGGTTTCCGGGATTGAAGTCATCCGGATACTCGAAGACCTCCATAATAAAGGCATGACCCTGATTATGGTGACACACGATCCCGATCTGAGCAAGCGGGCTGTTCGGAGAGTACAGCTGGCAGACGGAAAGATCTCAACAGATACCGGGGATTCGATGAATAAATGAAAACCGGAGACGTCATTAAATTCAGCGTCCGGGCCTTGTTGGGGTACCCAACCCGGACGTTTTTGATGATTCTTGCCATGGCCATCGGTGTGGCGTCGGTTATTCTGCTCACCGCATTGGGAGAAGGCGCCCGCCGGTATGTAACCAACGAGTTTACCTCTCTGGGAACTTACCTGCTGATTGTATTGCCGGGTCGGTCTGAAACAACCGGCGGCCCCCCTCCTCTGCTGGGGGAAACCCCCCGGGATCTTACACTGGAAGACGCTCTGGCCCTTACCCGGCATTCATCCATCCGCCGTGTAGCACCGATCACGGTGGGTTCCGCCCCGGTTTCATGGAAGCATCGAGATCGGGAAGTTACTGTTCTCGGTTCCACAGCAGCGCTTTTTGAAATCCGCCATCTCTCAATGGCCCAGGGCAAGTTTATCCCCGCCGGGGACCCCACGAGGGGCCTGGCGGTCTGTGTGATAGGGTACAAGCTCAAAAAAGAACTCTTTGGGAATCAATCCCCCCTGGGCCAATGGGTCCGCATCGGCGAACGTCGCTTTCGGATCATCGGGATGCTGGCCCAAAAAGGCCAGTCACTGGGACTGGACATGGGGGACGTGGTGGTTGTGCCCGTCGCCTCTGCGCAGATTTTGTTCAATACCTCGGCACTTTTCCGAATTCTGGTACAGGCCAACGGCCGGGATGCGGTTCCCAGAGCCAAGGAAACGATATTGACCACCATCCGGGAACGCCATGAAGGCGAAGACGATGTCACCGTTATCACCCAGGATGCCCTGCTTTCCACTTTTGATCGGATTTTAGTGACCATGACCTTGAGTGTTGCGGGCATTGCCGCCATCAGCCTGTCGGTTGCCGGCATTCTGATCATGAACGTTATGCTGATTGCTGTTTCACAGCGCACTTCGGAAGTCGGACTTCTCAAGGCCATCGGCGCTCCGGGAACCCAAATCCTTCGACTTTTTCTGGCGGAATCCGCTATTCTCTCGCTCATCGGTGCGGGTTTCGGGGTTATCCTGGCATTTATAGGCACTTGGGGGCTCGCCAGGGTATTTCCCAAATTTCCGTTCACGGTCCCTGTTTGGGCCCTGGGTGCAGCGGTCTTTGTTGCCCTTCTGACAGGCCTGGTATTCGGGGTGCTCCCCGCAAGACGGGCGGCAAAACTCGATCCGGTGGAGGCGCTGTCCCGAAGATAGAAAGTACCTATTACAAGTGCCTAAAGTTTGAAGTGATCTAAAGTGCCTATTTATCCCGTATTAAACGGGGAAATTGAGGTAGCGCTAACGCGCTGTCATTAAAATATAATTGGCAGAATTCCTTAACCCTGGCCCAGACCGATCACCAATACTCTCTACTAAGAAAGTCATGTTTGTAATGGTTCATAAGTCAGATCAATATATGAACGATTCGCACCAGGGCGGGCTTTAGCTCACTTTAAACTTTAGTTCACTTCAAATTCTTCCAGCGATTCTTCAGTCAGAGCCAATTGTCTCTGACTCACGCAATGGGGGACAGGTAAAGGCCCAGAGGACATTATGCTGATCAGTGATTCCACAAAGTTGGCCATGGGTGCTATATTCAGCCAGAGGATGCGCAGTTTTCTCACCATCCTGGGTATTGCCGTGGGCATTGCATCGGTGGTGCTGCTCACCTCCATCGGTGAAGGCATTCACCGATTCGTTCTCTCGGAGTTTACACAGTTCGGCACCAACCTTATCGCTGTTTCGCCGGGGAAAACCACTACCGCCGGCATGTCGGGAGCCATTATCAGCAACGTGCGCCCTTTGAGCATCGATGATGCCCTGGCCCTTGAGCGAAATCCCCGGATCCTTGGAATGGTTCCCTTTGTCCAGGGAAACGCCCCGGTGAAATTCGGAAAGCGGAGCAGGCGGACTTACGTCTTTGGTGTCGGTTCCCAGGTGCCCGTTGTGTGGCAAATGAAGGTCGCCCTGGGTCGATTCCTTCCGGATGACGATCCCCGAACCGCCCGGGCCTTTGCCGTGCTGGGCAAAAAGGTGAAGGATGAGCTTTTCGGTTCGGCGAGTCCCCTCGGCCGTCGTATCCGGATCGGCGGAGAGCGATTCCGGGTCATCGGCATTATGGAATCCAAGGGACAGATGCTTGGATTCGACCTGGATGACGCCGTCTACATCCCCACCGCTAGAGCACTGGCTATGTTCGACCGGGAAAGTCTTATGGAAATTGATCTGATTTATGCCGGGAGCAGTAACCTGGATGACATTGTCAAAAGCGTCAAAACTCTGCTCATAGACCGGCACGGATCAGAAGATTTCACCATTACCACCCAGGAACAGATGCTGGATGTACTGGGGTCCGTGCTGGACATACTCACCCTCGCAGTGGGCGCTTTGGGAGGGATTTCACTTCTGGTGGGAGGGGTCGGAATTCTCACGATCATGACGATCAGTGTGAATGAAAGGCGGGCTGAGATCGGGCTGTTTCGGGCCATAGGTGCGAACCGGGGACAGATACTCACCCTTTTCATCGGCGAAGCCGTTGTGCTGGCGAGCATCGGAGGCTTGGCCGGACTGATGATCGGTGCCGGAGGCGCATGGCTCCTGGGGGCGACGGTTTCCGCCCTCCCCACCCACACCCCGTGGATGTATGCATTCCTGGCTGAAATCCTGGCTGTGGTTATCGGACTTCTGGCCGGGGTTCTGCCAGCTCTCAAGGCTGTAAACCTGGATCCGATCGAGGCATTGAGGGCTGAGTAGCTTAATTTTTAATCCCCGTGAAGGTGCCGGAACAGGCCGGAAGATGGTGCTGGGGCGGTTAAATTCAAAGGTTTTCCTGCTACAATGTATCATTTTTGGCAACATCCTTGACATTTTAGGTTAAATGTTCGAAAATACATTAAATTTCAAGATAGTCGCTTTAACCTTAAACAAAAAAAGAGGATGTGCGATGGATACAATAACCCCATTTCTCGGATAGAGAGGCGGGGTTTTTTTAGGTTTTTGACCCCAGTACCAACAGATGAGCTATGGGGCGGCAGGGCAGCAGGATGAATAAAATCACGAAAGGTTGAAAGCAAGAAAGAAAACTGGACACTGAACCCTAAAGGGAAAGGGGTGTTAAATGAGAGAACTTGTTCCAGTGGAATTAATTGCAAGCAAAATTTACCTGATACGGGATATCAAGGTGATGCTGGACCGTGGTCTGGCAGAGCTTTATATCGTCGAAACCAGCCAGCTTAAGAGGGCTGTTAAAAGAAACATCGATCGATTTCCTTCTGATTTCATGTTTGAATTAACAAAAAAAGAGCTGGAAAGTTGGAGATGCCAATTTGGCACCTCCAAAAGTGATAAAAAGGGCTTGAGATATAAGCCCATGGCTTTTACCGAGCAAGGCGTGGCAATGCTCTCCAGTGTACTACGGAGTAAACGTGCGGTTTATGTTAATATTCAAATTATGCGAGTTTTTACCCAGCTTCGGAAAATGCTGTCAACCCATGAAGATTTAAAGAGAAAAATCGAGTCTATGGAGCAAACATACGATGAACAATATCAAATCGTATTTGAAGCTATAAAACTGCTTTTGGCTGAGGAGGACAAACCAAAGAAAAAAATCCAATTCAGAGGAAAAAAGAAGAAAAAAACTTACATTAAAATTGCTAAAAAGAATATACTATCCCTGGATGGTTCAGTTACACCAGAGAAGAAAAGAAATTGGGAGGCCACCGGGAACCTGGCCAGACACGGAAACACCAGAGTGAAGCAAGGGAGTTATACCCCGTGAACACGCACCTATTATTTGATTTAAAAGGAAGAACAATATGGTTTGGATAATAAAAGGGTGGAAAAATTATTCCCTGGTTTTGGTTTTATTCGCATTTTTTGCCATTTCCGGTTGCGAAGGGACGGACACGCGCAAGCAGATTGATGATACGGTTGAGGAGTTTGCCGGAAAGAAAAAAATTGATCAAATGGACCAGATGAAAAAAGATATCGATAAAGCCCAGCAACAACAGGCGGATCGAGTTAAAAAGATTGATGAAAGTGCTGGAGAAAAATAGAAACTTATTCCTAAGGGCTCGCGATTGTTGAGCTTGCCGAAGATGCGAATATGAACAAAAGGAGACTGTTTCTCAAAATATCACTTGAATTCATTACGGGAATAAGCCTTTTGTTCAGCCCTTTCTTTTCATGGATTCGCCTCGTTCATGCCAAAATTCAAAAGATTATCCTGCCGAAAGATACCCCGCTAGACGAACTCGCCTACAAAAATCCAGCCGAGTTGGATACCCGGAACCTTGATATTACGCCTTTGGAAGATTTCAAGACCATGGGAATCACCGACCAAAAAACAGACCTTGACACCTGGCGCCTTAAAGTTGAAGGACATGTTGAGGTGCCCCTTAGTCTGACCTATTCACAGATTCTCACTTTTCCGGCAATCGAACGGGATGTCCTTTCCAATAAGGTTTTTTTAGCCTATGAGGTAAACGGAAAACCCCTCCCGCAAAAGCATGGTTTCCCGTTGCGTGTCGTGGCCGAAGACCGTTTTGGATTTACCTGGGTAAAATTTGTGCATAAAATTACTGTGGACTAGACTTTGAACTCAGGAAGTAGGAAATAGGAAGTAGGAAATAGGAACCCAGAGCCAGGAAATAGGAACCAGGAAATAGGAAATAGGAAACAGGAAGTAGGAAACAGAAAATAGGAACCAGGAAACAGGAAACAGGAAATAGGAAATAGAAAATAGGAACCAGGAAATAGGAAACAGGAAATAGAAAATAGGAAACAGGAAGTAGGAAACAGGAAATAGGAACCAGGAACCAGGAAACAGGAAACAGGAAATAGGAAGTAGAAAATAGAAAATAGGAACCCAGAACCAGGAACTAAAAACCAGGAACCCAGAACCTCGCCCTAATGAGGACTTTCTAAAAAGATGAAATATTGCAGTCAATGCGGCTCAAAGCTGGCATATCGTATTCCTGAGGACGACGATCGGGCGCGATTTATATGCGATGCCTGCCAGACCATCCATTATGAAAACCCCAAGATGGTGGTGGGCTGTATTCCCACATGGAAAAACCGCATTTTATTGTGTCGGCGTTCCATCGAACCGTGTTACGGCAAGTGGACGATTCCGGCAGGATTTTATGAACAGGGCGAGACGGTTGAAGCCGGTGCAAAACGGGAACTCTATGAGGAGGCCCGGGCCACAGTCGAATTTCTCGAACCCTATGCCTTCTACAATATTCCCCGCATCAGCCAGGTCTATATGATATTTCGGGGTCCGTTGAAGGATAATAATTTTCGACCAGGGCACGAAAGCCTGGATGCCCTGCTGTTCAGGGAACATGAGATTCCCTGGGATGATCTGGCGTTTACCGTGGTAAAGGAAGTCCTTCGCCGATATTACAAGGATTTATTAAATGGTGCCTTTCCCTTTTACATGGGTGATATCGTGCCGGATGGGATTAAGTCAGTATGACGCTTCTCCAATTTAGTTGGAGAAGAGGGTCCAAGGATCCCAGGGGTCATGGATTTGAAGTCTCCAGGTGGCAAGGGTTTGTTTTCTAAAGACTTTATCAGCGCCTTTAGCATCCTTTCAAAATCATCTTTCTTCCTTTGGGAGTTTTGCTGTTATTGTATATATCTCTAAACAGAGTTCTATGATTTTTGCCAGACCTTCAACCCGTTTATCATCGGCGCCAGGCTTCCAGTTGCGACACTTCAGTCCGCAGCCTTGTTAGAGTTTCAGGGGAGTTGAACAGTTTCCGGCACAGTTCGCATTTACTATAGGTTATGATCTCCCGTGCCTTCATGCCGGTAAAGGATGCGATATTGGTTATCCCCATGGTTCTAATGAGATTGTGCAACCGGTCTGTTTCACTTTTAGTAAAAAGCTGTTCCATTGTATTGTCGTTCAGGCTCCCAAGGTAAAAAAAATTTGTTTCCGGAAAATGGGTCCCTGCATCGCAACAGGCGTACATGTCAAGATCCGGAGTAAGATAGGGGTTCATGTCGCAGCAGTTTGCCTGATAATCGGTCAGAATACTCCTCCGCTTGAAAGACTCCGCACGGCCTGCATAGATGACGGGTTCGGGGAAAAACTTGAGGCAATGATCACGGAGAAACTGTTCATGCTGATCATCCTCTTTGGAAAAATCGGTAATAAATGAAATGAAATAATTTAACCCGATCTTTTGGCAGCTGAGTGCTGCATTCAACACATTGTTCCCTGTTTATATTTTTCTGGTGCCACCTTGAGTAACTCAATCTCAATTGGCAAAGCCCATTTTTTTTCAGTTCTGAAACAAGGCGGTCGGAGGACTCTGCTGTCTTTGCCCAAAAACTGTTGGTAACAATTCTCGTATATATTCCGATTTGTCTGCACAGTTTCACAAGCTCTGCGATTTTATCAAAATACAGAAACGGTTCACCAGCGGAAAAACTTATTCCGCCAACACCAGCCTGGGCCATCTCGACAATGAGCTCTTTTGCCTTATCATGATCCATCTTCCTTTCGGCAGGAAGATCTCCCGTGGCCACGCAGTGCTCGCACCGGATATTGCATCTTGTTGAGTATCCAAAAGCTAATTTGCGCATATTTAATAATAATCCTCTCGTAAAAAGTGACGGATTCAACTATAGATGGGTAAGTAAAAAGGTTCCTATACCCCCGCCAAACCTCGGCGGGATAAAAAGGCGTATTACTTTTTCAGGAACGAGGCCATACATGTCGTATGCCGAGTGTCTGAAAAAATAATAGAACCCAGTAGATGGGACTTTTTACGACGCATCAATATGTAGCATCAAACCCAGGAATAAGCCATGTTCAGTTTATGACAACTTCATTCTTTGCACACCCTTGACTTGTTTGGTTAAATATGTGAAAAAACATCAAGTATCAAGATAGTCGCTTTAACTTTAAACAAAAAAAGAGGATGCGCGATGGATACAAGGACCCCAGTTCTCAGATAAAGAGGCGGGGTTTTATAGTTTTTAGACCCCGGTTAAATAAAGAACAAAAAGATTTAACTGGGCAAGCAGGATTAACAAGATATTCAGGATTATTTTTTATCATGTCGATCTTGTAGATCCTGTCTATATTTGCCCTTTGCATAAAACAGGTGATATAATGAATCGAAAAGTAAAACAAATCGAGATGCAAGACGAGTTCAAGGATTGCCCTGAGTGTGGCTATAAAGATGGTTTTCACAGCATCTTTGAAAAAGACGGCAGTACAACCAAATGGCTTTTTATCTGCCCGAGTTGCCACAGTGTATTTGATATCGGCTTTACCGTACCGGGCTGATCTTTTCAGAGTCAAAAAAAGGCTTGATTCGTCAACAAATGAATGTTTTTTATGTTGAATAAAAGGATGAGGAATAGGCAAACGTGGGCAGCAACGCCTTGATATCGTATGATAAATTGTGATAATCACTATTCAAGGTTTGACCCCACTCATTGCAAGGTTCCCTGAAGGAGGAACGACATATGGTCAGTCAGGTTGAGATCAAGAATATGGCATTGTTCTGCGATTTCGAAAATATCGCGTTGGGCGTGAAAGACTCCAAGCATGCAAAGTTCGACATCCAGAAAGTCCTCGAACGCCTGCTGCTCAAGGGCAGCATCGTCGTCAAGAAGGCTTACTGCGACTGGGAGCGCTACAAGGAGTTTAAGAAGGTCATGCACGAGGCCGCCTTCGAACTCATCGAGATCCCCCATGTGCGTCAGTCAGGCAAGAATTCGGCGGACATCCGAATGGTGGTCGATGCCCTGGACCTCTGCTATACAAAGAGCCACGTGGAGACTTTTGTCATTATCAGCGGGGACTCGGATTTTTCGCCGTTGGTGAGCAAACTGCGGGAAAACAACAAGGTGGTCATCGGCTGCGGGGTGAAAAAATCCTCCTCGGACCTGCTGATCGCCAACTGCGATGAGTTCATCTATTACGACGACCTGGTTCGGGAGGAAAAGGCCAAAAAGAAAAAGAGCAAAAAAACAACTTCTAAACCGAGCCCGGGCCCGGCGCCCAAAAAGGGGGCCCATAAAACGCCAGAAACTAAAAAACAAGATGCCGTGGAATTGGTCATCGAAACCGTCGAAGCGCTCATCGCCGAGCGGGGTGAAGCGGACAAGATCTGGGGCTCAATGGTCAAGCAGACCCTGAAGCGACGAAAACCCGGGTTCACCGAATCCTATTACGGCTTTCGGACCTTCGGCCAACTCATCGAATACGGGCAGAGTTGCGGTCTGCTGGAGCTGGAAAAAGACGAACGCTCCGGCGGCTATATCATCCATTTGCCGGCCCACGAGGAGTGACCCTGTGCACCGCTGTCATCGTGATTGATTCGCCAGCGGAGCCTGAAGTTCAAAGAAGTCAAAGGGCTCAGGGAGACCACGGTGGAATTCTGCCGGCGAAGCTTGGTGAAAAATTAAATTGGACGCGGATAAACGCGGATGAACTCAGTTTTTTTGACAGGATTAACACGATATTCAGGATTTTTTTACCAGATAAATCTGTTGGTTAAAAGGAAACCTATAATTTGAGTGGCGTCCCGGAAGTCTCCTCTAATCAGGATTATTTTTTCCAAATAAATCTAAAGGGTAAGACAGAAACTTATAAATTAAGAGGCGTCCCTGAGTCACAGATTTCACTATAAAATGTTTGCTTTTGAAGCGAATAGCGGGCATAATCGCTTCAAAATATGAGTCGATAAGAAGGCTGTAATGCGTTATGTGTGGCAAAATACAAATTGGGCCCAGTTCACATGGAACAATGATGCGCTGGTTCAACCTCTTGGCCGGGCGCGTCGGTGCCAGGGTGGCTTGCTGAGTAAAGTGGACGCCCTGGGTTTGAAATTCAGCAGCGAAGCCCAAGCGGAAATTCTGATTGAAGAGACCGTTAAAACCGCTGCGATTGAAGGCCAGACCCTTCACAGGGATTCGGTTCGGTCTTCGGTGGCAAGGCGCCTGGGGTTGCCAACAGCCGGTTTGCCGGCAGTGGATCGGACCGCAGACGGACTGGTGGATGTGTTGATGGATGCCACCGTGAATTATGACAAACCGCTGATAGCGGAAAGGTTGATGGCTTGGCAGGCCTCGCTTTTTCCTACCGGTTTTTCCGGCCTCCGAAAGATACGAGCCGGCCGGTGGCGAGGCCTGGAAGCCATGCAGGTGGTATCCGGCCCCGTGGGCAGGGAAAAAGTTCACTTTGAAGCGCCTCCTGCTGACCGCGTGGAAAAAGAGATCAGAGATTTCCTCCGCTGGTGGGAAAAGGGATCGAAAAATATCGAAGGGTTGCTGCGGGCCGCAATCGCCCATTTCAGGTTTGTCACCATTCATCCGTTTGAAGATGGCAACGGCCGGATAGCCAGGGCCCTGACCGATATGGCGTTGGCACAGGATGAAAAGCTCGGGTCCCGCTTCTACAGCCTATCGACACGGATTATGGCCGAAAGAGATGTATATTACCGGGTGCTGGAGCGATGCCAGAAAGGAGACGGTGATATTACCGGATGGCTGGTGTGGTTTCTGGAGTGTTTTGAACGGGCGGTCGAGCATTCGGAAACATTGATATCCACTGTTCTGATAAAGGCCCGTTTCTGGCAACGGCACGGGCAGACTCTGTTGAATGAGCGCCAGCGAAAGGTTGTCAACCGGTTGCTGGATGCCGGCCCCGACGGTTTTGAAGGCGGTCTGACGACCCGGAAATATGTATCCATGGCAAAGGTCAGCCGGGCAACCGCTTTTCGGGAGATATCCGCCCTGGTCGAAAGGCAGGTGTTGCGGAAGAACCCGGGAAGAGGCCGCAGCGTCAGTTATGACCTCGTATGGCCGGACACGCAATAAACCGTTATCCAATATCGAAATCGAGCAACGGCTAACAGGCGGATGGGTTTTTGGCCCCGGTTAAATAAAGAATAAAAGATTTAACCGGGCAAGCATGGTGAGCATGATAATCAGGGTTATTTTTACCACCTTTTTAATATAGTTGAAATTATGAGTATATTTAGATTGTTAAAAGCGAGAATAATAGATAGGAGATCAATATTATGGAAAGCTTGAAACAAGAAGCAATGAACGCAATTTCTAAAATGCCGGAAAACGCGGATATTGACGATATTATGTACAGACTTTATGTGATCGATAAAGTGAGGAAAGGGAGAGAAGCTTTACAACAAGGTAAAGTAATATCGGTAGAAGAATTAAGGGAAAACATACAATCATGGTAATACCTCAACTTAGCGTTTCAAATAGTGACAGGAATATAAAAAATTAATAATTATAGATAAATATACATTGCTAAAATCGCTAATAAGTCTCATCCAATAGGTGGTTGTATTTATGAAAAAAAATGTCACCATTTGAAACCCTTCGGGATTGCTGATTTTACCGGATCTGTTGTGTTGCAGGGTTCTTGCGGTAGCCGACTACAGCGGCGTCACCTACGCCTTGCAGCTCCGGCAAACTGCCCCGTTAAATTTTTCGAAGAAAAGGAGCCTGCCAAGTTAAATTCATGGCAATGACAGCAAGGCATATTTAACAGAGGCATAGCGAATTTAACCGGGGATCCCTGGTATTTGGTTTTAACTTTAGATCACTTTAGCTCATTTTAGCTCACTTTAGTCACTTATAATACTGAAACCTGGTCTCTGGTATATATATATGGCGCTTTCCCATAACATTCTGGTATTGAACATCGGCTCTACCACGACCAAGGCCGCTGTTTTTGAAAACGATCAACCCAAATTCCGGAAACCATTGCTCATGGAGCTGAACTGACCGGACCTTTAAGTGAATACATGGCGCAGTTTCCCGTGTACCTGGAACGTGTTAAAAAATTCCTGGCCGATCATCACGTCGATGTCGGCCAACTGGATATCATCGTCAGCCGGGGCGGCCTGACCGCACCGATTTCTTCAGGTGTGTATCAGATTGACAAGGGGATGTGCGATGACCTGCGTTCAGGGAAATACGGTCAGCACCCGACCAACCTGGGCCCTCTGATTGCCGATGATTTGGCCGGGCCGGCGGCATTCGGGCTGTGATTGTGGACAGCCCCAGTACGGATGAATTTCACGACCTGGCCCGGATTTCCGGCATCCCGGAAATTGAAAGAAAGAGCGCTTTTCATGCCCTGAATCAAAAGGCTGGAGCCGGAATGGCTGCCAAAGACATGGGTATCTCCTATGCAGAGAGCAACATGGTGGCCGCTCATCTGGGCGGCGGCATTACCGTAGGTGCCCATTGTCAAGGCCAGGTCATTGACAGCACCATTGGCGTTGGGGAAGGGCCGCTGACGCCGGAACGAACCGGAGCCTTGCCCCTCATGGACTTGGTTCGGCTGCTGGAGTCCGGCAATTGAGCCTGGCAGATCTGCGCCGCAAGCTGACATCGGAAGGGGGAATGCTGGCCTACCTGGGAACCAGCGATATGAGCCGGTGGAAACCAGGATCCGGCAGGGCCATGAAAACGCACGGCTGCTCCTGCAGGCAATGGCATACCAGATTGCCAAGGATATAGGGCCATGAGTACCGTTCTTAATGGCAAAGTAGACGCGATTGTGTTGACCGGAGGTCTGGCCAACTCCGCCATGCTGGTGGATTCGATTGCCGACCGGGTCAAATTCATTGCGCCTGTAAAAGTCTACCCCGGTGAGCAGGAAATGCTTGCCCTTGCTGCCGGTGCCCTCAGAGTGCTTGGCGGCACAGAAGCAATCAAGCATTATAGCCTGGCGGGATAAGTTTTGATGGCAAAGGAGATTAAGGATTCAAGGAGACAAGGATTGAGGGGTTCAAG
>PVMK01115363.1_pt1 | contig 27685 bp, 25 predicted proteins | sample 1853481 | NCBI WGS metagenome assembly PVMK01 (sample SAMN08533507, study PRJNA380276) | Marine sediment metagenome, whole genome shotgun sequencing project. | reverse complement strand
CCCGACGGATTCGCGACGGTTCGCTCGGCTGCGCGGAACTGATGGAGGAGAGCCTTGCGGGCATTGCGCGCTGCAATCCGCAGCTCAACGCGATTGTCAGTCTGGATGAGGACCTGGCAAGGGCGGGGGCCGAAGCCGCCGACGCAGCGCTTGCGGGCGATTCGAACCACGGTCCATTGCACGGCCTGCCCTTCGCGTTCAAGGATCTGCAGCTTACGGCAGGCATTCGAACGACTCGTGGGTCACCGCTGCACGCAGATTTCGTGCCGGACACCGACAGCCTGGTAGTCGAGCGAATCCGAGCCGCGGGCGCCATCGCGATCGGCAAAACCAACGTGCCCGAATTCGGCGCAGGCTCACAGACGTTCAACACGGTATTCGGAACCACCCTCAATCCCTACGACCCCCGCAAAACCTGCGGCGGTAGTTCCGGCGGGGCGGCCGTCGCGCTGGCCGCGCGCATGCTGCCATTGGCCGACGGCAGCGATCTCGGGGGCTCGCTGCGCAACCCGGCGAGCTTCTGCAACGTCATCGGTTTCCGGCCTACGCCGGGACGCGTCCCCAATCATCCGCAGCGCAATCTGTGGTTCGACGTCAGCACATCCGGCCCGATGGCCCGCAGCATCGATGACCTGGCCTTGCTGCTGTCGGTGATGGCGGGTCCGGACCCGCGCTCACCCACCGCGCTGACAGACCCCGGGGCGGGATTCCGGGCCATTGAACCGCTGCCCCTGGAAACGCTGAGGGTCGCGTACAGTCCGGACCTGGGCGGCTTGCCGGTGGCGCTGGAGATCCGCGAGCGCATCGCCCGGGTCGCTGCTCAGCTCAGCGACATGGGCGCGGTCGTGGAAGAAGCGTGTCCGGACTTCAGCGATGCAACCCGGGTATTCCATGTGTTGCGTGCCCAATCCTTCCGCGCCAACTACAGCTATCTTCCGCCCGAAGACCAGGCGCAATTGAAGGATACGATCATCTGGAACATGCAGGCGGGGCAACGGTTGACGCACGAAGACCTGGATCAGGCATGGGCGGCGCGGACCGCGTTGTTCGATCGGGTTGCAGAGTTCTTCCGGCACTACGACTTTCTGCTCGGCCCGACGACCCAGGTCCTGCCATTCGACGTCGAAACGCCCTGGGTCCGGGAGATCGACGGCGTGGAGATGGCAGACTACCTGAGCTGGATGCAGAGCTGCGCGCAACTGACGGTCACCTCCTGCCCGGCTCTGTCGCTGCCGGCGGGATTCAGCGCCGACGGCTTGCCGATCGGAGCCCAGCTTGTCGCGCCGGTCCGCGAGGACCTTCGGCTGCTACGATTCGCGAAAGCACTGGAAGGTGAAATCTCGAGCGCCGCCGAGGCGCCGGGGATATGCACGTGACTGCACATGCTCCGATGGAGCTTCGAAGATGCTCCGACGATGATTGACGAGCTGCAATCCATCTGGCACACCAGGATCCCCATATCCAAAGCGATGGGTATCCAGGCCACAGGCTACGACGGCGTGACGTTGAGCGCCCGGGCGGGCCTCGCCCAAAACATCAACGTGCACGGCACCGCTTTCGCCGGAAGTCTGTATGCAATCGCGGCGCTCTGCGGCTGGGGCATGACCTGGTTGAAGCTCAAGGAGCAGGGCCTGGAGGGCAGCATCGTCATCGCCAGCGGACACATCGACTACGCCAGGCCGGTAAGCGGCGACATCGAGGTTGCCTGCCGGTTTGATGCCGAGGCCCAGCTCGCGGCAATGGACAAGCTGCGCGCCACCGGCAAGTGCCGGTTCGAGCTGGCGGTTGAGATTGGCGCAGGAGCGGCGCGCTTCAACGGCAACTATGCCGTGCTGTTGGAGGAGGCGGTCCTGCTGGAGGAGGCGGGCGAGCAACCTTAATCTGGATCGCGCCAGCGCCAACGGGCGATCCGGTCGCCGGCGAACGATCCAAGATACAAGTCGTTGCCCACTTCCAGCGCGACGCTGACGCCACCCATCGGCGCACCCCGGTGGGCCAGCACCAGCTCGCCGCGCATGCTCTCCGGATCGACAGCGACCACCTCGAACGCGGCACCGCAACCACCATCTACCACGCCGCCACCACAAGCCAGGACTTCGCCGATCGTGTCAATGACACCCGCCACGAGCAGCCGCCCATCGCTGGCCCAGGTCAGATTGTCCGGCCGCTGCAGTCCCAATCGTCCCACGGTCTCCCCGGTAGCCAGCTCGATCTTGCGCAACTCGCCGCCGAGGTAACTGGCGACGAAGAGAAAGCGTCCATCCGGTGAACGCTCGATGCCGTTGGGAAACGGCATGGCGGTACCCGCCAACCGCGAGAACCCGGCGCCCGGGCTCCAGGCATCGACCCTCCCGGTGTCGAACCCGAACAGTCCCTTGAACATCGACCAGTTGCGACTGGACTTGGGCATCATCTGAGTGGCCATGAAACCACCACCGGGGAGCCCGATGAGGTCGTTCCAGAAAGCATCTTCCGGGCCGGTCACGCAGCCGCGCCAGGAAAGCGTTCCATCCGCACCGACGGCGAAGTATTCGACGGTTTCGGGGCCACCATGATTGATCACTACCAGGGCGGTCTGCCCGTCATCACGGGCCACCAGATCGATTCCGTGGGGCGCGAACTCGACCGCAACCGGGGGCTCGCAATCCGCCTCTCCCCAATCGCGCTGGTCCGGCAATGCTGCGCCCGGAAAGAGCACATCGATAGCGCCGCTCGAGGGCTGGTAACGAACCAGGGTGCCGTTAGCTAGACCCTCCTGGGGCGCCTGGCTGACCACCAGCCCCCCACCATCGGGCAGCAGCACCAGGTCTTCGGGGTTGTGGAATTCGCAGATCGGTTCGATGCGATGGGCCGCCACGCAATCCTGGATGGGCGTGACCTCGCTGGAACACCCGGCGAGCCAGCACGCGACCGAGCAGCCGAGAGGCAACGCCCAGCGCCGGTCAAAGATCCTCATAACGCTCCGGCTCACCAATTTCGAATCGCAACGTGCTGCGCACGTTCTCTGCGCGCTGAACCTCACCCTTGATCACCATCGGCTTGTAGCGCCAGGCGCGCACCGCGTCCAGCGCCGCCTCCTCGAACACACCCACGGGTTGCGCGTCCACCACCTCCACCGCGTCCACGGCGCCGTCCACCGTCACGGCATAACGCAGCTCGACGTAGCCTTCCACGCCCTGGGCCTTCGCTTCACTGGGATAGATCGGACCCTCCCCCGCCATGAACAGCGGCGGGCGGGTCGGCGCAGCCGCACAGCCGACCAGCAGCAGCGCAAAGATCCAGGCAACAGGCTTCATGCGGCGCAAGCTCCCCGCAGGACGAAGAACTGCCGGTCTGCCACATCGCAGCGGAGCGGCTCGGCGTCGTCACGCAGCAGCCTCGCGCCGTCAGCGGCATACTGCAGGATGTAGCTCTTACGCACCTCCCGTGTGGTATTCGGTCCGGTGCGATGCGGCGTGAGACTGGAAAACACGGCGACGGAACCCGCTTCGAGCTCTATCGGCACCGCGCCTTCCACCTCCTCGAGGCAACAGTAGCCCAGCGGGGTGCTGCGATGTGCCAGCGTGCCTTGTCGGTGCAGGCCGGGAACTACCCAGGGACAGCCGTTGTCGAGGGTCGCATCGGTCAGCGCGACCCAGCAGGTCAGGTACTGCTGGGGCTCGATGTAGGTGTAGCCGTTGTCCTGATGCCAGGGAAACTCCCGATCCGCCCCCGGCTTCTTGTACACCGACTGGTCCCAGTAGAGCCGTACATCCGGGCCAATCAGGTCGTGCACAAGATCGCAAAATACGGGATGCGCCGCGAACTCGCGCAGCACCGGGTCACGCCTCACCAGATGGGGATGAAAGGTGATCTCGCCGGCCCGCGCAATGCCATGGCTACCGTTCGCCCGGGTCTTCAGAAACGCTTCGACCTCCGCCTCCAGCGGGTCGATCGCAGCGGTCACCGCCACGAGTTCGGCCAGGCTGAAGGCCTGCCGCACGGCAAAGAATCCTTCCTCGCGGTACTGGTCGGCTTGCGTGTCGGTGACGCGCCGGTACGGCCGCCCCGGCTGTTGCCAGTGGAACGCCGTGTTCTTCGCATGTTTGTGGTACTTCAATTTGCTCCCGTTTTTCAGCTCGCTGCTACTCGAAACGGAGCCGGGCAAGCTCCGCCGGATCAGTCTCCGCTACCCGATACGCCCGCAGACGCCAGCCGAATTTATGGCGGCCTGGCCCGATCCGATAGCCTGCTAGTGTGTCCGGTCCACAGGCCCCGGTGCCTACCCCACGCTGCTTATAGTCGAGATTGAGGTTTATTTCATCCCGTGGCTCGAGATCCACGGTATGGCGCGCGCGAAACAGATCCGTCTCCCGGTACCGGCTCACCGAAAACTCCGCGGGGATTCCCAGTGGCGCGCAGAGTAATCCCAGCTCGCCGTCGTCAACGGCCAGCCAGCGAGTGCCCGTGTGATTTCCATAGCTGCAGGGGACGATGTAGGGCACATACTCATCGTCGACGGTGCTGGCGTAGCAGCCCAATGGATAGCCGAAACAGCGATCCGCATAATTCTCCTCGGGACCCCGTCCGAAGTAGCGCACCCGGGTGAACCGCCCGGGCAGGCGCAGATGAAGCCCCAGACGCGGCAGGTCGTCCCACGATTTGGGGACATCCACCAGCTCCTCGAGCAACACCTCACCGTTACCCAGAATCGTCAACGTTTCGGTCTGCCTCAGCGAGTGGTCACGACCCAGGTGATGAATGGTGCGGCGGGACCGCACGGCCCCACCGCGGCGCGTCACGCGGGTGTCGCCTACCTCAGTTCTCAGACGATCCAGCCCCCAGGCCCGCCAGCGAGACAGTGCGCCGCCCGGGCGTTGCTGAAGCTTGATGCCGTCGTTGTCGGTAGGCGCGCGCCAGAGATTCAGCACCGGCCCGCGCTTGATCAACACGCGGGAATCGAATGCCAACCGGCCGAGCCCGCCGTCAACCAGGCGGACCGTGGTCTCCCCGCAACGAATCTGTCCGTCTTCGATCCGCGCAGCGCCACCTGCGCGCCGCCGGCGCGGTCGGCGCGCCCGCTGCAGCGTCCACTCATCCCAACCCAATTGATGTTCTGCCGCCGCCCACGAGGCGTCGCGCCGGAGTTCGTAGAGCAATCGCACGCCGAGTTCTTGGGTGGCCTGCAGCGGTACATTGAGCTTCGGCAGCGGCACTTCGCACGATTTCCCCGGGCCCAGTGCCGGCAGCGCCAGACGCCGTTCTTCGACGACCTCGCCGTCGATCAACCAGACCAGGCGAACCGCGATGTCTCGGCTATCCGTGAAGTCACGGCGACTGGTGATCCGCACCGCCTCACGCCCGACCGGCACCGCGCGCAGCGGCTGGCCGAGTCGATGATGCTCCCAGATACCCGGATGCGGGGTCCGATCGGGCCAGACCAGCCCGTTGATACAGAAATTGGCGTCGTTCGGTTCGTCGCCGAAGTCGCCGCCAAAGCCGTAGTACGGCGTACCGTGAGCATCGATACGCGTGAGACCCTGGTCCACCCAGTCCCAGATGAAGCCGCCCTGCAGTCCATGGTGGGTTTCGATGGCGTCCCAGTAGTCCTTCAGGCTGCCGTTGCTGTTACCCATGGCGTGGGAGTACTCACACATGATCAGAGGCTTGTCCCCCGCATAGCGCTGCGCCCAACTGCACAGCTCGGCAATCGACGGATACATCGGGCAGATCAGATCGCTGGCGGGAAAGTCGATGTCGTGCCCGTCGCGGCCCGAGTCAGGCAGAGCAGCGCGACCGTGAAACTTCGACCAGGCCGTCAACAGACCCCCTTCGTAGTGGATCGGCCGGCCCGGGTCCTCGCGGCGGCCCCAGGCAGCCATCGCATCGTGCACCGCGCCGTAGCCGGATTCATTACCCAGCGACCAGGCGATGATGCTGGGATGATTACGATCGCGCTGGACCATTCGCTGAAAGCGACTCATGAACGCAGCCGCATAGCGTGGATCGTGCGCAAGGCTGCGGATTCGGGCATGGCATTCGATGTTGGCCTCGTCCACCACGTACACGCCGAGCTCATCGCAAAGGTCGTAGAACTGCTCGTCATTCGGATAGTGCGCGGTGCGCACCGCGTTGAAATTGAAGCGCTTCATCAGGCACAGGTCTTCGCGCATCTCCTCGAGGGTTACGGTCTTGCCGCGCTCCGGATGGTGGTCATGGCGGTTCACCCCTCGAATGTAGACCGGTTTACCGTTGATCAGCAGCTCGCGCGCACGAACCTCCACGCGCCTGAAACCGATCTGCTGGCTGACCGCTTCGACGACCGTGCCGTCCGGCGCGATCAGCTCCCCGGTGACCCGATAGCGATGCGGCGCTTCGTGCGACCAGGTTTTTACCCTCGGGAACTCCGCCTCGAACCGCACCTCACTGCCCGTAAACAGCATCGCGGAGACCGAGCGAGCGCGCTGCGAGTGGTGCCGGTAGGTGGGCACCTCGCCCTCGAAGCTCCGGGACCCCACCCGGGCACGAAACCGCCAACCGGGTTCAACAACCCCGCCAATCACCGCAACCATGCTCAGCGTGCCCCGGTCGAGACTGACGTTCAGCCCCGCCTGCAAGTGCAGATCGGCGATGTGAACCCTGGCCTGGCTGTACAGCGACACGCGGCGGTGCAGTCCGGCCATCCACCAATGATCCTGATCCTCGAGATAGCTCGCGTCGGAGAAGCGGATGACTTTCACGGCAAGCACGTTCTCGCCGCCCCTCACCACCTTCGAGACATCGAACTCAGCCGGCAGACGCGAGTCTTTCGACAGGCCGACGAACGCTCCGTTCAGGTACACGATGAGCACGCTCTCCGCACCGCCGAAGCGCAATATCACCCGGCGCTGCTTCCAGCCCCTCGGCAGCCGGAATTTCGAGCGATACATGCCTGTGGGATTGACCTCTGGAACCGCGGGCGGCTCGCCAGCAAAAGGCATGATCACGTTGGTGTAGTGCGGCGCATCGAAGCCCTGGGTGGTCCAGTTGCCCGGCACGTCGATCGGCGCCCAACTGCGGTCGTCGAAGTCAGGTGCTGCGAAGTCCACGGGTACTCTCGCCGGCCGATCCGCAAGCTTGAACCGCCACACGCCATCCAGCGAGATCGACCAAGGAGACGGTCCGCCTTGCCGCGCCATTTCAATGTCCGGATACGGCACCAGCGGTACGCGCATGGGCAGACGATTGATCTCGACGCACTCGGGTTGCAGTTCCCACACGGGCTCGATCCGAGAATGACCAAGGGTTAGCCTAAACGGGCTACCGCTCTGGCGCGAGGGCGATGCTATTCTGTCTACCGAAAACGCCCTGGCGCGAGGGGACTCGCGCCTATGCGAGGGAACTCGCGCCGTGGCTCATAGTGGAGCTTCGCGCGCTGGCGCGAGGGGACTCGCGCCTATGCGACAGAAAGTTCTGATTCTTTATCTCGCTGCATCGAACCTGGACGCCCGGGTCATCGGTTGGTCGTCATTCGACGGTAGCGCGGCGGTGGAGACGATGGCGGGCGACACGGACGAACCTCCCTACAACACCGGTCTCGCAGCGCTGCGCGACGGTTGGCGGCTCATTCAGATGTCACCGCTGATCCCGCACAATGCCGGAGACGAATTCACGACGTCCTATCTCAAATACGAATTCCTGTTCGAACAGTTGGTGGACACGGATGCCTGAGCCGAAGTTGCTCAAAACGACCGACATGGCTCGCTTCGCCGCGCGAGGATTTCTACGGTTCGATGCGCTGGTGCCGGACGACATCAACACGCAGTTCATCGACGAGGTCGGACGGCCACCCGACGCGGGCATCAAGCTGGCCGGCGAGAAGCTGATGAAGGCGTATGCCCGGCTGATGGGCGCATCCGAGTTGCCCCTGGTGCCTGCCGGGACGCCCCTGGCCGACGCCTATCCGCAAGGCTGCGCGCTGGATCGCATGCTGAAACTACCGGACGTCGCCGGCGCGATCCTGAGCCTGGTAGGACCCGACTGCCTGGTCGACCACCATTTCCTGCACATTACCTTTCCGCCGGCCTTCTACGAGTCCATGGGCGTCCCCCATGCATCCCAACCCACCCATCAGGATTCCACCATCGACCCGCGCCGCGCGTTCGATCTGCAGATCATGTATTTCCCGCACGAGGTGTCGCGGGAGATGGGCGGAACCCGATTCATTCCCGGCACCCATCTGCGGATCGTGAGCGAAGCGGCCGTGTCCCGTTATCAGAACATGCGCGGCCAACAGCACGTGGTCTGCCCGGCCGGAACGCTGCTGTTGCTGCATCACGGGCTGTGGCACGGGGGCGGCATGAATCGCTCCGAACAGCTTCGCTATATGTTCAAGATCCGACTGGCGCCCACGGTCCGACAGGAACGGCTCTGGGACACTTCGGACCTCGACCAGCAGGACAACCGACAGCGACCGATATTCTTCCTCAAGGAGCGGCCGGATCCGGAGCACATTCATACCATTCTGACCACCCCGGAACCCTGGTTCGAGGCAGACACCGGCCGCCTCGAATACCTCAACCGAATCCGATTCTGGCGCCACCTGACCGGCGATAGCACCTTCGACGCCGACTACTGGGTGACGCGCGTAGAAAACGAACCCGCATGACCGAGCAGCGATCACCGCAAGCTTCGCCAGACAAAAAGGGCTTGAGTGTCTGGCAGATTGCCACCAGTACGGTGGCTGCGGCATTCGGCGTTCAGACCAAGGCGAACAAGGACCGGGATTTCAGCACGGGCAAGCCGGTCCATTTCATCATTGCCGGGATCGTGTTCACCGCGCTGTTCGTCATCGCGATAATCACCGTCGTAAACCTGGTATTGAGCTGATGCCGATCAGGGCTCGCTGAGCCGGCGCTGCGTTTCGATCGGCAGGGGCAGATCCACCGCCGCATCCAGATTGCCCTTACCCGGGACGTAGTTCGCCTCCAGGCGGGTGCCACACGGATCTTCGAACAGCACCGAGTAGTAGCCCTGCGCCCAATCGTCCTCAGCCGGCGGTTTGATCACCTTGGCCCCGATGTCCAGGACGTGTGCCGCGAGGGCGTCGACGTCTTCGCGCGAGCGCGCTCTGAAGCAGATGTGATGCAGACCTGCACGATACTGATCGAAGGCGAGCTCGCGGTGCGCCGCGGCGGCCGCCCGAATCCCGAAGCCGGTGCGGCCGCCCACGCAGTAATACAACTGCGGCGTGTCCACCAGGCACTCCATCTTCAGGAACGCAAGCAACTTCCCGTAGAAGGGTCGACAGCGCGCAAAGTCCTGCACGGTGACGTAGACGTGCGCAATCCCGTTGATGTCGATGCTCACGTGTTCCTTCCTTGGTCTTGGCCTCGGACCCGGTCGCGCCTGTCAGCCAGCCAGCTCCATGACGATCCGGGTCATCGCCGTGCCATTTCGTTCCAACGCGGACACCAGCCGGAACTGGCCGCGAGCACGGCGCAGGTTGTGTTCCGGGTCGTCGACCTTGAAGTATTGATTGCCCACCAGGTAGTCGGTCAGAAATCGCACGCCGAGCATCAACGCCATGACGCGGGGTGCGCGAACCATGGCGTCGCGTTCCATTCCGTCGGGCTTCCAACCGCTGCCAGCCAGGAAACCTTCAGCGATCGCACGAAACAGATCCAGTGAAATATCGATCGTCGGCGCGTCCTCCACGGCGCTCGCCGCGGCCGAGCGAACCAGGTCACCGAAGTCCCAGAGCCGGTCACCCACCATCACGGTATCGAGATCGATCACCGCGACCACCTGATCCTGCTCCGCGTCGAACAACACGTTGTTAATCTTGCAATCGCCATGAATCACGATGTCGTCCGCGGTCAGACGCCGGTCGGCAAAGTGGCGCCGCTCGGCCACGAACGCCAGGTCATCTGAAATCGAGGAGAGGTCGCCGGTGGCCGCGCTGCTGAACTTCGTGAAGTACCAATCGATATCGTGGAAGTGCGGAATTGCCACATGCAACTCAGCCCGCGGAAAGTCGCTGAGCCGGCGTTGGAAATCGCCGAAGGCGCGCCCGGCTTCACGGGCCTGGTCGGCGTTCTCCACCTGCTGCAACGTACGCGCGTCGTCTACGTAGTGGAACATGCGCCAGACCCCGCCCTCCGCGTCACGCCAGGCCGGCTCGTCTTTCAATGTTCGGATCAGTCCCGGCACGCCACCGCCCGCCGCTTCGAGATGGGCGACGACCCGCGCCACATTTGCCGCGACGTCCCAGGCCTCGGGAAACACGTCCTGATTGATTCGCTGCAGCACCGCGCGCGCGCCCGAGCGGACGATGACCAGATAGGTGTCGTTGATGTGCCCATCGCCAAACTGTCGAATCGACGAGAGCGGAGCAGCCAGCTGAAATTCAGTCGCGACGCTTTCAAGTTCAGGCATTCAGTGCGTCCACCAGCCGCTGGAGTGTCGGGAGCACGACGATGTACAGCTCCGCATGAGTCTTCGACGCCGCCGCAAGCGTAGCACGCGCATCTTCAGGAACCGACCCACCAGCAAGTTTCTCCAGCAATACGCCAAGTCCGCGCAACTGTTCCACCAGCGGTCCGAGTTCTGCCGGCGCCAGCCCACCCGCCGGCAGGTCCTGCCAGGCGCGAGCCAGTTCGAGCCACGCATCGACGTCTTCCGACCGGAGCGCTCCCGAGTGGAACCCGCCGGCGGCGAGCTGCCGGTTGATCGCGCGGCCGCGCAGATTCTCAGGGGGCAGCACATCCACGAGACGATCCAGCGGCGTCGTGGTTGCGTAGGGGCGCACATCGGCGAGTTCGCGCCCGTCGACACGCGCGGCCAATGCGGCCTCGCCCAGCAATCGGGCATACCACTTGACCGGTTCGAGCACATCGAGCAGCGGCGTCCACACGGCGTCAATGCCGAGCCTCGCCAGCGCCTTGCGCTGGAAACTCACGAGATCCACGCCCGAGACGTCACTCAAACGCCCGACCACGGCTTCGAGGCGGCGATACATGTCCTCGCAATCGGTAACATCAGCCGCCGACCAGAGCCGCTCCGCAATGGCCGGCAACCGGCTCCAGATGCGCTGATCGAGCAGTTCATCGGTCACCAGTTCAGCCCATATGCATGCTTCTCCGCCGAGCACCCGGCCAGGATCCCGGCCGCCCGTCTGAGTACCCTCGCCGGCCTTCTCGGCGAAGCGCCGGGACCATTGCAGACCCTTGCGCACATGCGTCAGGCGCGAATCGTCAATCATCGCCTGCTCCGTCGCATCGAGTTCTTCTGGGGTGGCCTGCGGATCGAACCGGTAGTGAATGTCCGCCGGATAAAACAGATCCAGGTAGTAACCCGCCGAAAACACGCAATCGAAGCCATGCGCCAGCGCCCGATCCCGGGACCGGGCACCGCGCCATGACTGAATCACCACCCGGTGCGAGAGGGCCGGGTCGATCACCTCGTCCCAGCCGATCACGCGCCGACGCAGCCAGCGCAACTGTTTGCTCAGGCGTTGATTGAAATGGGCGTGCAATCCCGCATTGTCAGGGATGGCCTGATCCTTCATGAAGCGGCGGATCGGCAGGCTGTCATGCCACCAGCTGCCCTCCACCTCGTCGCCGCCGATGTGCAGAAACGCGTCGGGAAAGATCGCCGCGACTTCGCGGAACAGGGTCTCCAACGCCGGATAGAGGAACTCGTTGGCGGGATCCAGAGCCGCCTCGTGGACCCCGAACCGTTCGCTGGGCTGCAACGGAGCATCGCGACTCGCGAACTCCGGATACGCGGTCAACCAACTCGTGACGTGTCCCGGAACGTCGATCTCGGGAACCACCCGGATGCCCAGCTCCGCGGCCCGCGCGACCAACCCCTCGAGCTCCGCGATGCGATAGTACTGGCCACGTCCGCCAATCTCCGGGAGCTTGGGATAGGCGGTGCTCGGAAATCGGAAGCCCTGATCGTCCGTAAGGTGCAGATGCAGCACATTGAGCTTTACGAATGCCATCGCCTCGAGGGTTCGATGGAGCGTCTCGATGGGCATGAAGTGGCGCGCAACATCGACCATCAGACCACGCCAGGGAAAACGCGGCGCATCCTCGATAATCACCACCGGAAGTTCGATGTCCCGGGCCTCCGTGCGGCCGAGTTGGACCAGCGTCGCGAGCCCGCGCAGCACGCCCCACTCCGTTGGCGCATCGAGACGAACCGAGCCTGTGGCATCAACCTCGAGCCGGTAGCGTTCTTCATCCCCCAATTGCGGATACGCAGGCGCGGTGGTTGCGCAATCGATGCTGAGCGCGGGAAGTTGCGTCCGCAGCCGGTCGACTTCAGCACAGAGACGCGGGCTGTCGGTTCCAAGCCAGGTCACCTCCCCACGTGCCACCCGGACCGCGCCACCGGCGAACGCGACCTGGCGCGGCCAGGGCATCAGATGCGGTTCCGAATGCGCCAATCCGTCAGCTATCCGTCAGCTATTGCGGGAGATTCTCGCGACTCTGGTTGACCCCAGGGGCAATGTCAACGCGGCCCGGCTCGTTCGCCCGCACGCGACGCCCCACGCCCACGCCCATGCAAGGGAGTCTTGAGCCCAAACAGCCGTTCTGCGACCATGCGCCCCCCGAAATCCAGACCTCACCCCATGGACATTCAAGAACGCATACGCGCCGTCATCGCAGCAGAAGCGAAGGCCATTCAATCAATTCAGATCGACGACACCTTCGAACAGGCGGTGCGCATACTCGAGGCCTGCCCGGGCAAGGTGCTGACCACCGGCATCGGCAAAGCCGGCCACATCGCCCGGAAATTCGCCGCAACCCTATGTTCCACCGCAACTCCCGCCGACTTCATCCATCCCGCCGAAGCCGCGCACGGCGATCTGGGGCTGGTCGATCAGAACGACGTGCTGATCGCTTTTTCAACCAGCGGCAAATCGCTGGAGGTGCTGGAGATTCTCGAGCTTTCACGGCACCTTGGTGTTACGCACATCATCGGGGTAACGTCACATCCGGACTCCGAACTGCGTCAGCATTGCGAAGTGGTACTGGACATGGGGGAAATCGAAGAGGCCTGCCCACTGGGACTCACGCCTACCTCGAGCCTGGCCGTGATGCTGGCGATCAGCGACGCGGTCGCCATGGCGCTGATGGAAGTGAAAGGCGTCACCGCAGAGGTCTGGGGCAAGCGCCACCACGGCGGCTACCTCGGCCGCAGAGCGCGCACCGACAACATGCCGCACTGAGGATCACCAGCACTCTCCCGGAAACTCTCCACATCGCGTGATCGCTTCCAGCTCCTACGTCCGGCCCGAAGCCCGAGCCCTGCTGAAGCTCGGCCTGCCCATGGTGGCCACACAACTGTTCATCATGGCGATGGGTTTTCTCGATACCGCCATGGCGGGCCACTACAGCTCCACCGACCTGGCCGGGGTGGCTCTGGGCGGCAACGTGCTCTGGCCGGTATTCATGCTGATGACCGGGCTCACGATGGCGGTCACGCCGATCGTCGCCCAGCTACGCGGCGCCAACAACGTGGGCGATGCCGGCGCGCCCTTGCGCCAGGGTCTCTGGATCGCACTGGCAACGTCGTTGTTGACGGCGGTCATCGTCAGCAACGCTGAAGGCTTGTTTCGCGTCGCCGGCGTCGACGACGAGGTTGCACGCGTCGCCATGGGATATCTGCGCAGCGCCGCCTGGGGACTGCCACCGGCCATGGTGTACGTATGTCTGCGCTTCGGTTCCGAAGGCCTCGGTCACACCCGGCCGCCGATGGTGGTCGCGGCGCTGGCGCTGCCGATCAACGCCGCGGCCAACTACATTTTCATCTTCGGAAAGTTCGGTGCCCCGGAACTCGGCGGCGTCGGTTGCGGCTGGGCCACCGCCATGGTGTGGTGGGTGGAGTTGATGATGATGATGTGGGTAATCCGGCGCCCGTACTATCGCGCGACCGGCTTACTGACCCGGTTCAACTGGCCGCGGCTGCGAGAGATCGGCAGCATTCTCAAAGTGGGCATACCCATTGGCATCACCATGTTCGTCGAGATGGCCGTGTATTCCGTGATCGGCTTTCTGATCGCCCGCATCGGCGTCACCGAACTCGCCGCCCATAGCATCGCCGGCAACCTCAATTGGATGACCTACGTGATCCCCATGAGCCTTGGCTCTGCCGCCAGCATCCGGGTCGGTTTCTACGTCGGCGCACGCAATACCCAGGGCGCGCGCCAGGCCGCCGCCACCGCCTTCTTCATCTCGCTCGGCTATGCGCTGCTGGTGAGCGCATTGCTGGTGCTGCTGCGCCTGCACCTCGTGGGCATCTACACCAACGATGTGGCGGTGATCGCCGTCGCAGCCAACCTGATGATCTTCATCGCGGCGTATCAGATCGTCGATGACACTCAAGCGACCATGGTCGGCGCGTTGCGCGGCTACAAGGACACCCGGGTGCCCATGCTGTACTCCTTGTTCGGATACTGGCTGATTGCGCTGCCGTTGGGCGTGGTGCTCGCATCCGGCCTGCTACCGTTGCCGCCCCTGGGCGTTTACGGCTACTGGGGTGCCATGACCTTCGGCCTGTTGCTGGTGGCGCTGATGGTCGGGGTCCGGTTGTGGCGAACCAGCCGCGACGACTCGCGCATCGCACGACTGGCAGCCGGTTGATCGATTAGAATTCAGTGTAGTGCGCCCCCAGGAGGTTTTATGGTCGCGAAGTCCGACAAGCCCGTCGCCACCGGCATTCAGCTCACTCCGCTGGACGAACCCTTCAGGCAGGATCCGTACCCGATCCTCGCCGACCTGCGCGAACGCGACCCCACCCATCGCGACACCGAGTTGCACCGGGTGTTCCTTACCCGGCACGATCAAGTGCACGACGTGCTGCGCAGCAAAACGATGTGGGTGGACGCGCGCAAGGCCCGCGACGACAGCTTCCACGCCATGTTCCTGCGCCCCAACGAAGAACAGCCGTCCATGTTGGGGATGGACGACCCGGACCACCGGCGGCTGCGCAACCTGGTCAGCAAGCCGTTCATGCCGAAGTCGGTGGAGACCTGGCGACCCCGCATTCGCGCGGTGGTGGATCAGGTGCTCGGTGCCATCGACGGCGTCGTGCCTTTCGATCTGATCGCCGGGTTCGCGGGTCCCGTGCCGACCGTGGTGATCGCCGAAATGCTAGGGATCGACGCGGCCGACTACGCCAATTTCAAAGCCTGGTCCGACGCCGGTGTGCAGGTGGCCTTCAATCCCTTCCCGGAACCGCAAGCCCAGGCCGTGGCCGACGCGGCCCAGGCAAATCTGGACGCGCTGTTTCGTGTCGAGATCGCCAACCGGCACGCCTCCCTGGGAGACGATCTGATCAGCGACATGGTCCGCGCCGAGGAAGCCGGCGAGACGCTCACCGATGAGGAAATCATCCGCCAGTGCAACCTGCTGCTGGTGGCCGGCAACGTCACCACCACGGACCTGATTGGCAACGGCGTCAAGGCGCTGCTCGAACACCCGGACCAGCTCGACAAGCTGCGAAGCCGCCCGGAACTCATCGCGAACGCCATCGAAGAGGTGCTGCGCTACGACACCCCGGTGGTGAACTCGGCACGCATCGCGGATCACGATATGGAGATCGGCGGTTGTCCGGTACGCCGGGGTGAATCCGTGTACGTTTCCCTCGCGGCCGCAAACCGGGACCCCGGCACCTACCCCGATCCAGACCGATTCGACATCGAGCGCGAAGATACTCACCACCACGCGTTCGGCGGCGGAAATCACCTCTGCCTGGGCGCTCCCTTGTCCAGAATCGAGGCGCAGGAAGCGATTCTCGCCCTGTTTGAACGGTTCCCAACGCTGCACATCGCCCAACGCGGTTACACCTACCACGCGATTCCAAGCTTTCGGGGCTTGAGCGAGTTCTGGGTGGAGCCTTAGCTCGGCTCGTCCAACCGCCTGAGCGGTCCGGAGAAGAAGCACAGCCCGCCGATCAACGCGAGGCAAACGCCCGCAATCCCCATGGCCGGCGCAACCCCAATGCGCTCCGCCAATGCGCCCAACAGCACCGGCCCCAGCACGCCCAGGCCGATCGCGACGTTCCAGGCGCCGAGCACCCGCCCACGTAGATGATTGTCGACACTACGCTGCAACAGCGAATGCTGCACCGTATCGATGAGCGCGGCGGCGGCGCCGATCAACGCAACCAGCCCGAGGCTGAGCGCAAACAGCGTGGACCACGGGAGCGCTGCGACCAGCAGCCCGAACACGACCACAACCACCAGCAATAGCCGTCCTCGGCCTCCAGAGACCGGCACGATCGACAACACGCCAACGCCCGTCATCGATCCCAAGGCGGCAGCGGAAAGCAACGCGCCGAGCCCCTCCGCACCAAGCCCCAGAATGTGATCGGCAATGACCGGCATGAACGCGCTGTAGGAGAAGCCCAGGATTTCGGTCACCGCCATCAGCGCCAGCAAGCGCGTAACGCTCGAAATTCTGGACAATGCCTGAAACCCTTCGACGACATCGCTGAGCAAATTGCCCGAACGCGCGGCGCCCGATCCAGGTTTCGACGGCACTGAGCCGAACAGGACCGCCGCACCGAGCATCGGCGCGCAGGCCAGCAGCAAGGTCCAACCCGAACCCAGCGCCGCCAACACGAAACCGCTGGCGAGCACGCCGACCGCTCCCATCGAACGCGCGGCGAACGACAGCGTGCTGATCGCGTGCGCCAGATCTCGAGGTTCCGCATTGTCCGCCGCAAGGGCCTGGGTGGACGCCAGTTGCGCAGCGTTGCCAAGCCCGCTGACCGCCACCAGACAGAGAATCAACAGCGGCTGGCCGTCACCCAGCAGTACCACCGCGGCCATGGCGCACACGTTCAAGGCGCGCACAACCGCTGTCACCGCGAGTACTCTGTTGCGCGCATAGCGATCCGCGATCGCGCCGCCAATGGAGCCGAACAGCAGGTTCGGCAAGGCGCGCACGGCCCAGGCCAGCGCCGTCAGAAACACCGAACCGGTGGTCTGCAGCACGAACCAGCCAACGGTGATCTGCTCCATCAGCTGACCGAGGGAATACAACATGCCCGCGCCCACCAGGCGTCGGTAACCCGGGTTGCCGAGGACCCGCAGCGCGGGGTGGCGGCTCGACGGCCTCTTGAGGAGAGTGGCGGTCAAGTGCTGCTCATTCGAACCCGCCGGACGATGCCGTACAGGCTGATCGCCAGCCAGGAGAGCTCGATGACGAAAGCCGATAAATTAAAGTCGAAGATCAGCGAGATGGTTACAAACCCTGCGCCCAGCGCGTTCAGCACCGAGTAGCTGATTTTGCGCACGTCGATACGGTCCAGCTGTACCAGGGCGTAGGTTGCGAGGATTGCGACCACGCCCGCGTTGCCGATCAGGTCGTGCCACTGATAGTCCATTCTCGACTCCCTCGCCTGTACAGGTGCGTGTATTCTAAGTGGCCTTGTCGGACGAGCGTTCATCGACATGCTCAAAATCGCCGAACGCTGGTACGAGCGGCGCCGAATCAGCGACGACATCACGCTGATCTGGGAGCCGCACGTACACTCCTTCCTGCGCTGCAACATCTGGCATGTGCGCGGTCGCGACGCCGATCTGCTTGTGGACACCGGGCTTGGCGTGGTCTCGCTGAAGGACGCGATTGCCGATCTGATCGACAAGCCGCTGATCGCCCTGGCGACGCACATCCACTATGACCACGTCGGTTGCCTGCATGAGTTCGACCAGCGGGTGATGCATGCGATCGAAGCGCCACGAATGGTCGACTACCACGAGTTCACCGGCCTGAAGGTTGAGGACTTTCCAAGAGGGTTCCACGAGATGCTCGCCGAGGACGGGTTCGGCGAGTTGCTGGTGAACGCAGCGCCCCACGACCATTTTTCAGTGGATGACTACCGCGTAACCTCCACCGAGCCTACCCGCACCGTTGAGGCGAGCGACGAAATCGATCTCGGCAATCGCCATTTCGAGGTCATGCATCTGCCCGGCCACTCGCCCGGCAGCATGGGCCTCTGGGAGGCCGACAGCGGAATTCTGTTCTCCGGCGACGCCATCTACGACGGCCTGCTGCTCGACGAGCTGGAAGACAGCAACATCCCCGACTACCTGGACACCATGAAACGCCTCAAGGATCTGCCGGTGTCGGCGGTGCATGGCGGGCATGAACCCAGCTTCGGCCGTGAACGGCTCGTGGAGCTGGCCGATGCTTATCTAGCCTGGCGCGGCTGAGCGCCCAGCATCAGAACCGACATCAGCGAGATGAGCTTCACCTGAGCCTGATTTTCGGGCGGCCCGGCTCCGCGAACAGCTCCGATAGCGGGAGAGCGAAACAGGCATCGCCGACCTGAAGACGATGGAGTAGCATCGATCCACTCTGGGGGACATCGGCGGGGCGCATGGTCGCCAGCAACTATCACAACGGCAGCTTCTGGTTCGACAGCCTGGACGAGCCAGTCAACCCCGCGCTGCCGGATGCGTTACCGGATTCCGTGGATGTCGCCATCGTCGGCGCCGGGTTCACCGGGCTCTGGACCGCCTACTACCTGAGTCAACAGACTCCGGACCTCGATATCGCCGTGTTCGAAGCCGACACCGTGGGATTCGGCGCGTCCGGACGCAACGGCGGCTGGTGCCTGGGCACATCGAACGGCCTGGAAGGCATGCTGGACAACCCCAAACTGCGGGATGCCGGACTGGCCATCGCACGGGCGATGTTCGATACGGTCGACGAAGTCGGCCGAGTCTGTCAGGCAGAAAACATCGATGCCCATTTCGCCAAGGGCGGCAGCTTGAACGTCGCCACCCTGCCCTTCCAGGTGGAGGCGCAGAAGCGACGTGTGGCGCAGATGCACGCGCTCGGTTTCGGTGTGGACGACTACCGCTGGCTGGACCCGCAGGAGAGCAACCAACGCATCGGCATGACCCCCAACCACGGCGCGGTCTACTTTCGCCATTGCGCTTCGCTGCATCCCGCCCGCCTGGTCCGCGGCCTGGCGGACGTGGTGCGGCGACGCGGTGTTCGCATCTACGAGCGCACCCCGATCAACGCAATCGAACCAGGCATCGTGCACGCTCCGGGCGGACCGATTCGCGCAGACCGGGTGGTCCGGGCGACGGAAGGTTACACCGACTCGATAAAGGGGCAGCGCAGGCTGATGCTGCCGTTGTACTCGATCATGGTGGCGACCGAGCCACTCCCCGACGAGATCTGGAATTCGATCGGTTTGCGGGAACGGGAAACCTTCGGCGACCCGCGCCGCGTGGTGATCTACGGGCAGCGCACATTGGACGGCCGGCTCGCGTTCGGCGGGCGGGCCAGCTACTACTTCGGTTCACGCAAACGCCGGACCATCCCACGCGAAGATCCGCTGGTCGCCAACGTGGAGGGCACGCTCAGATCCTTGTTCCCGATCCTCGACGGCTATCGGATCACGCACGGCTGGGGCGGCTTCATGGGCGTGCCGCGGCACTGGCGGCCATCGGTGAACTTCGATCAGTCGACCGGCTTGGGCTGGGCGGGTGGGTATACCGGTGAGGGCGTTGCCGCCTCCAACCTGGCCGGCCGGATCATGGCCGACCTGGTCGCCGAGCGTCGCACCGAAATTACCGACCTCGCGTGGGTGGGGGACGCGCCGCGCAAATGGGAACCCGAGCCATTGCGTTTTCTGGGGGCCAAAAGCATCCAATGGTTCGGCGACCGGGCCGACCGTAAAGAGTTCGAAACCGGCCAACCGGCGGGTTTCTGGGGCCGGATGTTCAATACTTTTGTCGGATGAGCCCCGGATGAACATCGGAATGACCTGATGTCCTACGCGTTGCTCGACAATCCTGTCCTGGCGGCCCTGAACTACAGTCAAGACGAGCTGGGCCGGTGTAGCGAACGAGCGGCTGTCTACCATCCAGGCATTTCACCGCTGGCCGGCATAACCGGACCCCTCACGCCAGCGCTCCGGGAGCTCGCACAGCTGGTGCCGGAGGACAGCGGGGTGGGCGTGGTGTACGTCGAGGAGGAATTACCCGAACTGCCCGAATGGCGGCCGTTGGGCGTCATGTGTCTGCATCAGATGGTCTGCGATGAGCCGACTGCAGAAACAGAAGAGTTCGACGACCTGGCGTTGTCGGACGTTCCCGACATGCTTGAACTGGCGCAGGCGACCGACCCCGGTCCGTTCCTGGAGCGGACCATCGAGATGGGTCGCTACGTTGGCGTACGCAGGAACGGCCGCCTGGTCGCCATGGCTGGCGAACGCATGAAACTACCGGGTTGGGTTGAGATCAGCGCCGTCTGCACCCACCCCGACGGGCGCGGCCACGGCTACGCCTCCCGGCTGGTCGCTGCTTTGCTGAGCGACTGCTTCGCAACCCAGCAACGCGCCTTCCTGCACGTCCGCAAAGGCAGCGCCAGCGAAGCGAGCGCCACCGCCATCTACGAACGACTCGGATTCCGCCATCGACGCGACCTCTACGGTCATTTTCTCAAGCGAACCGGAGCAACCCCATGAGCAACGCAAATCGTCCGGTCATCGTAACCGGTGGTGCCAGCGGCATCGGTGCGGCGATTGTGGAACGCCTCGGCGACGCAGGTCACCCGGTGGCGAACTTCGATCTCAACGCGCCAGATCCGGTAGACATCACGGACTACGCCGCGGTCGAGGCGGCGATCTTGGCCTTCGAAGATTCAAACGGGCCGCTATACGGTCTGATCAACAACGCCGGCTGGGACATCGCAAAACCCTTCCTGGACACCGATCCCGAGTTGTGGCGCAAGGTCATCGACATCAACCTGACCGGACCGTTGAACGTGACTCACCTGGCGTTGCAACGGATGGTCGCAGCCGAGCGAGGCCGGGTAGTTTCCATCGCTTCCGACGCCGGCCGGGTCGGCTCGTCGGGCGAAGCGGTTTATTCGGCCTGCAAGGGCGGCATTATCGCGCTGATGAAAACGCTCGCGCGGGAGCATGCCCGCCAGGGACTCACCTTCAACACCATCTGCCCGGGCCCAACCGACACGCCACTGCTGGAGTCCTTCGACCCGGAGGGCGGTTTGCGCGAGGCGTTGCAGCGCGCCATTCCCATGCGACGTCTGGCCACCCCTCAGGATTTCCCGGGCCTCGTCGAGTTCTTCCTGAGCGACGACGCCGTGTTCATCACCGGCCAGACGATATCGGTCTCGGGCGGCCTGTCTATGCATGGGTAGAAGGCATGGGTAGGAGACACCGCTAACACACGATCAACTGGAGCAACCTATGGACTTCGAAGACATCCTGTACGAGGAAAGCGACGGCGTCGCGACCATCACCATGAACCGGCCAAAGGTTTACAACGCGTTCCGACCGCAGACCGTAATCGAGTTGCTCGCAGCATTCCGAAGCGCCGGTTGGAACGATGACATCGGCGCGATCGTGTTGACCGGAGCTGGGGAGAAAGCCTTCTGCACGGGCGGCGATCAGTCGGACCACGAAGGCGGCTACGGCGCGGGCGAAATCCATGGCGACATCGGCATGCCGGTCGACGAGTTGCACGCCATCATCCGTGATGTGCCGAAACCCGTGATCGCCAAGGTGCGTGGTTACGCCATCGGCGGCGGCAACGTGCTTGCGACCCTCTGCGACCTCACCATTGCGAGCGAGACTGCGATCTTCGGTCAAGTCGGCCCGAAAATGGGTTCCGTCGACGCGGGCTTCGGCACCGCATACCTGGCGCGGGTGGTAGGCGAGAAGAAGGCCCGCGAGATCTGGTATCTGTGCCGACGATATCCTGCACAGGAAGCGCTGGAGATGGGGCTGGTGAATAAAGTCGTTCCGGACGACCGGCTCGATGCCGAAGTGGACGCGTGGTGCGCGGAGCTCGTCCAGCGCAGCCCGACGGCCATCGCCATCGCCAAGCGGTCGTTCAACGCGGACAGCGATCACATCAAGGGCATGGGCGGGATGGCCATGCAGGCCCTGAAGCTCTATTACGAAACTGACGAGTCAAAAGAGGGGGTAAAGGCGCTGGCCGAGAAGCGCGACCCGGATTTCCGCAAATACCTGTAGTCGAACAAACGGGGCTTTCAATCCGCGCAACCGTCGCCGTAGAATGCCCTGGACACGGATAATCAAATGGAGAGAGAGATGGGATTGCCGTCTACACAGGGATTTCGTATACCTCTGGGTGTTAGCTTGGTCTTCATGCTGGCATTTTCCAGTACGGCCTTGGCCCAGGATCAGACTCCTGCGTACAGAGCCTCCCCAGACGAAATAGTCGAAGTAATCGTCACGATCGGTACGCGCGCCCCGGGACGAACCGCCGCCGACTCGCCTGTACCCGTCGATGTGCTCAGCAGCGAGGCGATGGCAAATACCGGTCAGACGGAAACCGGCCGCATGATTCAAATGCTCGCCCCGTCGTTCAATTTTTCGAGCTCTTCGATCAGCGACGGCACCGATGCGCTGCGCCCCGCGACGCTGCGTGGGCTCGGTCCGGACCAGACCCTGGTGCTGGTCAATGGCAAGCGACGCCATGGCAGTGCGTTGGTTCACGTAAACACATCGGTTGGACGCGGTACCGCGGGCACTGACTTGAATGCCATCCCGGCGGCTGCCATCCAGCGTGTGGAGATTCTGCGCGATGGTGCGTCAGCACAATACGGTTCGGACGCGATCGCAGGGGTCATCAATCTCGTTCTGAAGGACCAGGACAGCGGCGGCGACATCACAGGGTCATACGGCGAATACGACGAAGGCGACGGCGAGACCTGGGTGGTGAACTTCAATCAGGGATTCTCCATCGCCGACTCCGGCTTTCTGAACATCACCGGGGAGTATCGCGACCGAGGCAACACGAATCGCGCGGGCAAAACGGGCGTGTGTCAGTTCGTCGGAAGTTGCGCCGTTGCTGGAGACGGTACGCAGGTGACCAATGATCCGCGTGAGATCATCTTCGATCGACAGAACTTCCGGATCGGTGATGCCGATTCGGAGCAGTGGTCTGCGGTGGCCAACTTGTCGATCCCTTTTGGCGAGGGCTATGAGTTATACGGTTTCGCAACCTATGCGGATCGAGACAACGAGTCGGCCGGGTTTTATCGGCGTGCCAACCAGCAGGATCGCGATCCCACGTTCCTCGCCGACGGGGTGACCGAGGTGAATGGCGGTGCCGCCTTCATCCCGGACGGCTTCCTGCCCAAGATCAATACCTCAATCACCGACTATTCGATCAATCTTGGCGTCAATGGGGAATTTCGCGACTGGACCTGGGACCTCTCCGCAGGCTACGGCGAGAATGAATTCGAGTTCGAAATCCGGAACTCGCTGAACGCCTCGCTCGTCTCCGCCACGGGCGGCAGTCCCCGCAGTGCCGACGCCGGCACTTTGAAGCTCGATCTCTTCACCGTTGATTTCGACGTCTATCGAGGGATGGGCTGGGGCGGGTTGGCGTTCGGCGCCGCCTACCGCGAAGACGGCTACAAGATCGAGCAAGGCAGCCTGGTGTCGTGGGTCGATTTTGACACCAATCCCGACGGTAGCTCGATAGGTGTGCTCGACGCCGCCGGCGGCATCCAGGTCTTCCCGGGCTTCAAGCCGGTGAACGAAGTGGATGAAGATCGGGATGCGGTCTCGGTTTATGCCGATGTCGAGTATGACGCCATCGAGCGGTGGCTGTTTGGCGGTGCGGTGCGTTATGAGGATTACAGCGATTTCGGTGATACCTTCAATGTGAAGGGTACGGCCGCATTTCAGGTGAACGACATGTGGCGGCTGCGCGGCGCGATATCCACCGGCTTCCGTGCGCCAGGCCTGCAACAGCAGTTCTTCAACAGCACCAGTACTCAGTTCGTCAGCGATCCCGGCGGTAGCGGCGCCCTTATCGCCCAGGAGCGGGGTACCTTCCGCAACGACAGCGCGGTGGCCGAGGCTATTGGCATCCCAGATCTCAAGGAGGAAGAGTCGAACAACTACAGCGCCGGGGTCGTGTTCGAACCTAATGACCACTGGACGGTGACGGTCGACTACTACTACATCGAGATCGATGACCGGATCGTTATCAGCGGCGCCATCGGCACCGGTCTGGACCCGGCCCTGGATGCGGCATTGGCCGCCGCCAACGCGACATCGGCTCAGTTTTTCCTCAACGCCGCCGACACCGAAACCGATGGCGTGGACATTATCGTGGACTACGGCACCGAACTCTGGGAGGGAGACCTGTCCATTTCGCTCGGAGCCAACTTCACGAACACCGATGTCACAAACATCAAAGCACCGGATAGCCTATCCTCTATCCCAGATATCCAGGACCTGGTGTTCACCTCCCAGGATCAGTCGATCATCGAAGATTGGCAGCCGGAGGATCGCCAGACGCTGACAACCAACTACTCTCGCGGCCCCTGGAGCGGCACCCTGACAATCGCCCGCTTTGGCGAGTACACCATCGAGGAAGGTGACGGTTCCCGGCAGAACTTCGACGCCAAGTCCCTCGTCGATCTTCAGTTTCGCTACGCGTTCGACAACGGACTGACATTGAAAGTGGGTGGCAACAACATCTTTGACGAAACACCCGACACCAACAAGATCGGTCAGTCGCGCTCAGGCACCATTGTCGATATCAACGGTAACACCATCGTGGACTCCGCTGGCGTGTTCAAGTTCTCCCGCCGCGCAGCCCCCTTTGGCTTCAACGGCGCGTACTGGTACGGGAGCGCAAGCTTCAGCTTCTGACGGGCGAACGACTCGACGGGAGTTGAATCTCTACCACCGCTCTCCGAACGGGCGTATTTCTGACAGGAACGTCCAGGCCGATTTATCCTGGCTGTGCAGGTACCAGGCATTCTCAGCAATGGACGCGGGTTGAATGAAGAAGTCGTCGGGGGCCTCGGCAAAGGCCTTGCGGGTCCAGCGCAGATCGATCACCGCATCGATGATGATGTAGGCGACGTGCACCCCTTTGGGCCCCACCGAACGGGCGATCGATTCGGCCAGGATTCGCTGCGCAGCCTTAGTCGGGGCAAAACCGGCGAAAAAGTCCTTGCCGCGGGTCGCCGCGGTGTTGCCGGTGACGATGATCGAGCCATGCCCAGCATCGATCATGGCGGGCGCGACCGCGCGCGACAGATACAACAGTCCCATCACGTTGACCTGGAAGTTCTGTTGCAGGATTGCCGGGTCGATAGTCATGAAGTCGCCACGAGCGCCGCCAACCGCATTGTGGATGACGACTTCAGGGGCGCCCAGGTCTTCGTTGACGGCACGGACGGCTGCGTTCACCGCCGCCTCATCGCTCAGGTCGCATACGTAACCCCTGGCACCCGGCAGCTCGGCTTCGAGCGCATCCAGCCGCGCCTTGGTGCGGGTCAACATGGCCACGGCGTAGCCGCCCTCGTGAAAGCGCCGGACCATGGCGGTGCCCGTTCCTGGACCCACCCCCGTCACCAGACAAACCGGTTGGTCGGTCATCTCTGCTATTCCCCCGTGAAATTCGGTGATCGTTTCTCCATGAACGACGCCATGCCTTCGGCGAAGTCCTGCGAGTTCGCGGTGCGTTGCCGCATCGCCGGAATTTCGTCGATTGCCGCTTGCTCGCCGGCGTCCAGGTAGACCTGGGCGCCGCGTTTGATCTCCTGCACGGCCAGCGGCGCGTTTGCGCAGATCTCCCCGGCAACCTCGCAGGCACGTTGAATCTGCTCTCCGGCTGGCACCACCTCCTGGACGAAGCCGAGTTGCAGGGCGCGCGCGGCATCGAACTCGTCGGCCCGCAGCAGATGGTACATGGCGTTTCCCCAGCCGGCCCGCTGTACGTACCGCAAGTGGGCGCCGCCGAACACGGCGAGGCCCCGCTTGGGCTCCATCTGGCAGAATCGGCAGTCGTCGGCCGCGATGACGATGTCCGCAGCCAGCATCATCTCGATGCCGATGGTGAACGTAACCCCCTGCACGGCCATGACCAGCGGCTTGCGGCAGCGCCGCCGGAGTCCGAACGCGTCGACCCGGTCGTCCGGCGTGCTATCCCGTTCACCGGATTGCATCGATGCAGCAAACCGCGGCAGATCGAGTCCAGCCGTGGTGTGTTTTCCGGCGAAGGTCAGTACGCCCACCCACAGTTCAGTGTCCTCATCCAGCGTAGTGAGTTGATCCGACAGGGAATCGAACATCTCCGGCGTAAAGCCGTTCATCTTGTCGGCACGATCGACTTCGATGTGAAGCAAGTGCCTGTCGCGCTCGCCGCGGACCACTCCATCACTCATGCCATTGCTCATAACTGGGCCTCCTGCTGCCGGACGATCTCCTCCTCCACGTCACGCAGCTTGTCTTTACCGAAGTAGAGTTCATCGCCAACGAAAAAGCTGGGCGAACCGAACACGCCGCGGTTGACCGAGTCTTCGGTATTGGCTATGAGCTGCGCCTTTACGTCGGGATCCTGGATGCCGGCGACGATCGTCTCGACGGGCAGTTCGGATTCGGCAAGCGCCGCAGCAAACACCTCCGGATCATCCATCTTCTTCGGCTGCGCCCACATGTGCCGATAGACCTCGTCGACGTAGCGTTCGAAGAAACCTTCACGCTGGGCGACTATGGCCCCGCGCATGAGCTGCAGCGTGTTCACCGGGAAGAATGGATTGCGCTCGTAATTGACAATGCCATGGGCCTTCAGAAAACGCGCCGTTTCCAGCCCCTGGTACTCGCCCTTGTTCCTGATCCCCTGCAGCGACACGGCAGGTGACACGTTGTTGGTGGCTTTGAACACGCCGCCGAGGAGCATCGGAACATAGTTGACGGCAGCGCCGGTACGCGCCTCGAGTGCCGGTAGCACCAGATGGCTCAGATACGCGTTGGGGCTACCGAAATCGAAATGAAACTCTACGGACATGCTCATGTCTTGCTCCGGTGTTCGAATTCGTCAATCGACCGCTGTTGTGGCGGCCACCACTAGATGCGGACGTTTCTTGTCCGACTTCGGGGGGTCGGCACATCGCACCGACCGCGGACGCGGTCTGCCCCGTACCCCGAATCATAGCCGGAACCGGCGATGCGAAAATGCCCTTATCATTGGCCCAACCGTGCGACGTCGCATGGCACGCAAGAACAGCCAGGATTGAAACCAGGAATGTGTGGAATTGCGGGCTTTATCTACCGTGAGCGGCGCCCGGACACAGCTGAACTGACCGATATCGTCAACGCGATGGCGGCCCGCCTGCATCACCGCGGACCCGATGCCGGTGGCGCCTGGACGGATGCTGAAACCGGCGTTGGCCTCGGCCACCGGCGGCTATCCATCATCGATCTTTCGGCGGCAGGCGCGCAGCCCATGCAATCGGCCAGCGGACGTTATGTCATTGTTTATAATGGGGAAATCTACGGTACCGCTGCCATCCGCAAGGAACTCCAGGCCGCCGGCTACCCGTTTGCAGGCCATTCGGACACCGAAATTCTGCTCGCGGCCATAGAACGCTGGAGTCTGACCAAGGCGCTGGACCGCGTACACGGCATGTTCGCCCTCGCCGTGTGGGACCGGGAAAAGAAACAGCTGTCGCTGGCGCGGGACCGGGTCGGCAAGAAACCCCTCTACTACGGCTGGTGCGGCAACACGTTTCTGTTTGGCTCGGAGCTGAAAGCGCTCCGGGTGCACCCGGAATTCGACCACGCCATCGACCGTGACGCCCTGGCGCACTATGTCCGCTACGGCTGGATCTCCGAACCCCTGTCGATCTATCGGAACATCCGCAAACTGCAGCCCGGCGCCTGCATCACC
>PVMK01115252.1_pt1 | contig 27696 bp, 38 predicted proteins | sample 1853481 | NCBI WGS metagenome assembly PVMK01 (sample SAMN08533507, study PRJNA380276) | Marine sediment metagenome, whole genome shotgun sequencing project. | reverse complement strand
ATGGAGCTGGTCTCGGGCAAGGCTTTGAGCGAGCGGCTGTCGAGTGACCGCATGAGGGCGGAGGAAGTGCTCCGCCTGGGGCGCCAGATGGCGGATGCTCTGGTGCACGCGCACGACAACGGGGTCGTCCACCGAGATTTCAAGAGCGGCAACGTCGTGATCACTCCGGAGGGCCGCGCCAAGGTGCTCGACTTCGGGCTCGCGGCCCGGGTCAGCGACACTGAGCTCACCGAGGCCACAACCTACTCCGTGGACTCTTTGGAGCTGTCCGGCAAGATCGTCGGCACCCTGGCCTACATGGCGCCGGAGCAGCTCAAGGGAGAGCCGGCCGATGCCCGGAGCGATATCTGGGCGCTGGGCATCGTGCTCTACGAGATGGCATCCGGGGTGCGACCGTTTCAGGGCAAGACCGGGTTCGAGCTGAGCTCCGCCATCTTGAGCACGACGCCCGAGCCGCTGCCGCCCGGACCGGGAAGAGCGCTCCCGACGCAGCTGCAAATGGTCGTTGACCGCTGCCTGGAGAAGGACCCGGCGCGCCGTTACCAGAGCGCCGGCGAGGTGCGCGCGGCGCTGGAGACGGTGCAGTCCGGCGGTACCGTTCCCGGTTTCGAGCGGTGGAAGTTCGAGGCGCCTCCCCGCAGCTGGACGCTGGCCGTGGCGGCGCTGGTGGTCATTGTGACCGTGCTAGCGATCCTCGACGTGGGTGGTGTCCGACGGTTGTTAATGGGAGGGGGTGGCGGCGAGGTGCAAGCGGTCAGGATGGCGGTGCTGCCCTTCGTCAACCTGTCCGGCGACCCGGAGCAGGAGTACCTTTCTGACGGCTTCACCCAGGAAATGATCACCCAGCTCGGCCGGCTCCACCCGGAGGGTTTGAGTGTCATCGCGCGCACCTCGGTGATGCGCTACAAGGGTGGCGACACCCCCATCGACGAGATTGGCGAAGAGCTGGGGGTGGACTACGTGCTGGAGGGAAGCACGCAGCGCGAGGAGGGTCGCGTTCGCATCGCCGCCGATCTGATCCATGTCGGAGACCAGACGCAACTCTGGGCGGACAGCTACGAGCGCGAGCTGTCAGGGATCCTGGCACTGCAGTCGGAGGTGGCGCAGCGGGTGGCGGAGGCGCTGGTCCTCGAGCTGCTGCCGGCTAAACAAGCGCAACTGATGTCTGCTCGGATAGTCGATCCCGAAGCCTATGAAGCCTGCCTCAAGGGCTTCCATCACTATCAGAGGCTGACGCCGGAGGATCTCGACACGGCCCAACACTACTTCGAGCTCGCGCTGGAGAAGGACCCTGAGTATGCGCAAGCCTACGAAGGTCTGGCACGGGTCTGGGGCGTTCGCGGGCAGATGGGCCTGGTGGCGCCGGCGGAGTACGGGCCGAAGGCGAAGGCCGCGGCGTCGCGCGCTATCGAGCTGGATGACAGCTCGGCAGGAACTCACACGCTGTTGGCTGGGATCAAGACCTGGACCGATTGGGATTGGGCCGGCGCCGAAACCGAGTGGCTGCGCGCTCTCGAACTCGACCCCAACCGCGGCCATTCGGGCTACGCCCACTTCCTGGCCATCACGGGACGTCCAGGCGAGGGCCTCCAGCATAGTGAACGGGCGCTCGAGATCGATCCCTTCAACGCGAAAATTCACGGTTTCCACGCGATGACTCTGTATTTCAACCGCCGCTACGACGATGCCCTGGCTGCCGTCCGCACCACCTTTGCAATTCAGCCTGAGCAGTGGGTGGCCAGCGGCGCGCGGCAGTCCGTGCTCCTCCGCGAAGGGAGGCGGGACGAGCGCCTGGCAGATCAGCGGCGACTCATCGCTCACGACCCCGAGCGTGTCGCGGCGTTTGAGGAGGGCCTGGCGGAGGGCGGTTACGAGGGTGTACAGCGGGCCATCGCCGACCTGCTGGCGGCGCGGCGCGAGGCGTCCGGCGGATTCGCGCCCCGGTCCACCTGGATCGCTCTGCGTTATCTCGACGCCGGCGACCACGACCGGGCCATCGATTGGCTGGAGCGGGCCTACGGAGATCGAGATCCCAACCTGCCGTACGTCACCGGGCCTGTTTGGGACCCCCTCCGCTCCGATCCGCGTTTCAAGGACCTGCTGCGCCGGATGAACCTGCCGACTGCCGCTTTTTGAACGCCACTGAGCATAAGGCACCTCCCGTGAACGCGCCCCGGCGCGCCGACTGTGGGCTCCCGGTGGAGGACGCGAGTTGGGGGGCGGAAAATTCGAAATTCGAAATTCGAAATTCGAAATTTCATGGAGTGGGCGAGCACTTCACGGTTGCATCGAGGCCAGTTGAGAAATTCTCTGTGTTTTCCTCTGTGTCTCCTCTGTGCCTCTGTGGTTCTTCGGGTGGCTGAAAAATCCGAAATCCGAAATCCGAAATCCGAAATTGCGACGCCCCCGCTCCCCCGAAAAGCCCTTTTGCCGCTTGACACCACCGGGATTCTCCAGTATTCTTCCGCGGCTCTGGCTCTTGGCCGGAGCCCAACAACTCTGGAAGCCTTCAAGTGGTGTCATCACTTGGTTTTATGAACCCTAAGCAGGGAGCAACCATGCCCACAGTCTCGCAATTGGTCCGCCAGGGCCGCAAGATATCGACCGAGAAGACCAAGAGCCCGGCGCTGCAGGGGTGCCCGCAGAGACGGGGAGTGTGCACCCGGGTCTTCACAACCACTCCGAAGAAGCCGAACTCGGCCCTCCGCAAGGTGGCTCGGGTGCGTCTGACAAACGGGATCGAGGTGACCGCATACATTCCTGGCGAGGGGCATAATCTCCAGGAGCACTCACAGGTGATGATCCGCGGCGGCCGTGTGAAGGACCTTCCGGGTGTCCGCTATCACATCATTCGAGGCACCATGGACAGCCAGGGCGTCGAAGGCCGGCGTCAGCGGCGTTCCAAGTACGGTACGAAGCGACCGAAGAACTAGGACAGGAGACAAGAGAATGCCTCGGCGAACAACCATCGACAAGCGCGTGGTCCTGCCCGACCCGGTGTACAACTCGCGTCTAGTGACGAAGTTCATCAACAACGTGACGAAGCAGGGCAAGAAAGCCGTCGCAGAGCGGATCTTCTACGGTGCGCTCGGTTTGATTGAAGAGCGGACCGGCGACGATCCGGTCAAGATCTTCAAGAGAGCGGTCGACAACGCGAAGCCGCAGGTCGAAGTGAAGTCGCGCCGGGTGGGAGGTTCCACCTACCAGGTTCCGATCGAGGTACGGACCGACCGCCAGCAGGCGTTGGCGATCCGCTGGCTGATCGGATTCGCCAAGTCTCGCCACGAGAAGACAATGATGCAGAAGTTCGCAGGCGAGTTTCTCGATGCCGCCGCGAATCGCGGCGGCACGATCAAGAAGCGCGATGACACTCATCGCATGGCGGAGGCGAACAAGGCCTTCGCCCACTATCGCTGGTAGCGGAGAAAGATTAGAGACAACGTCAGCAGCTCGCAGGAGATCTTTGAAAACATGCCCCGTGTCATCCCACTTGCTCAGGTCCGGAATATCGGCATCATGGCCCACATCGATGCCGGTAAGACGACGACTACTGAGCGTGTGCTCTATTACACAGGCATCAACTACAAGATCGGCGAGGTCCACGACGGGACCGCAACCATGGATTGGATGCCACAGGAGCAAGAGCGGGGCATCACCATCACGTCTGCTGCGACAACCTGCTTCTGGCGCGACCACCGCATCAACATCATCGACACCCCGGGGCATGTCGACTTTACCGCCGAGGTGGAGCGCAGCCTGCGCGTGCTCGACGGCGCGGTGGCGGTTTTTTGCGCGGTCGGCGGGGTCGAACCGCAGTCGGAGGCGGTATGGCGGCAGGCCAATCGCTACCACGTGCCGCGGGTCGCATTCATCAACAAGATGGATCGGGTCGGCGCCAATTTTGCCGGTGTGACCGAACAGATTCGAGAGAAGCTCCGGGCCAACCCGGTGCCGATTCAAATTCCCCTCGGCAGCGAGGAGGAGTTTGCCGGGGTGATCGATCTGGTGCGCCTCAAGGCTTACCACTACCACGAGGAGACCCTTGGTGCTGAGTACCACGAGGAGGAGATCCCCGAGGATTACCGCGCCGAGGTCGAGGAGTACCGCGAGCGCCTCTTCGAGGCGGTCGCCGAGACCTCTGAAGAGCTTCTTGACCGATACCTGAGTGAGGGCTCGCTTGACGAGAGCCAAGTTATTGCCGGATTGCGTGCTGGGACGATCAGCGGCATGCTGGTGCCGGTACTGTGCGGTTCGGCCTTCAAGAACAAGGGCGTGCAGCCGCTGCTTGACGCGGTCGTGGACTACCTGCCGTCACCGCTCGACATTCCACCCGTGGAGGGGCTCACCCCGGATGGCAAGGGGACCGCTGTCCGCCGCGCGGACGACGAAGAGCCGTTTTCGGCCCTGGTCTTCAAGATCATGACGGATCCCTTTGTCGGGCAGCTGTCGTTCATCCGCATCTACTCGGGAAACATTGCCACCGGTTCCTCGGTGATCAACGCCGCCACCGGCAAATCCGAGCGAATCGGCCGGGCGCTCAAAATGCACGCAAACAAGCGTGAGGAGATCTCCGAGGTCTTTGCCGGCGACATCTGCGCGGTGGTCGGTCTCCGCAACGCGGGCACCGGTCACACTATCTGCGACCGCAAACACCCCATCGTGCTCGAGGCCATACAGTTTCCCGAACCGGTGATCTCCGTCGCCATTGAACCGAGGACGAAGGCCGATCAGGACCACCTCGGTGCCGCTCTCGACAAGCTGACCCACGAGGACCCGACCTTCCACGTCACCACCGACGAGGAGACCGGGCAGACGATCATCTCCGGGATGGGGGAGCTCCACCTGGAGATCATCGTCGACCGCCTGACCCGCGAGTTCAATATCGGCGCCCAGGTCGGCCGCCCGCAGGTAGCCTACCGTGAGGCGATCACCGAGGAGGCCGAGGGTGAGGGGCTCTTCGTCCGCCAGACCGGCGGCCGCGGCCAGTACGGCCACGTCAAGATCCGCGTTTGGCCGCTCACTGATGGAACCAACTTCGAGTTCGAAAACCAGATCAAGAGGGGCGTCATCCCTCGCGAGTTCATCCGTCCCGTGGAGCTCGGAATCCGCGAGGCAATGGATCGAGGGGTGCTGGCCGGCTTCTCGTTGACGGGCGTAGGCGTCGCCCTCTACGACGGTTCCTTCCACGAGGTCGACTCCTCGGAGTTGGCCTTCAAGGTTGCGGGGTCCCTGGCTTTTCAAGATGCAGCCAAGGATGCCTGCCCGGTGATCATGGAGCCGGTGATGGAGGTCGAGGCGGTGACCCCCGAGGACTACCTCGGCGATGTCATCGGCGACCTCAACCGCCGTCGCGGTCGGGTGCTCGGCATGGAGTCGCGTGCCGGATTCCAGGTGGCGACGGTCCACGTTCCCCTATCCGAGATGTTCGGCTACGCCACCGACCTGCGGTCGCAGACACAGGGGCGGGCCACCTATAGCATGCAGTTCGACCATTACGACGAAGTGCCTCAGCGGAAGGCTGACGAGATCGTTGCACGCGCCACGGGAATGACGGCGTAAGGAGGCAGGGAAATGGCCAAGGAGAAGTTCGAGCGGACGAAGCCGCACGTGAACATCGGGACCATTGGTCACGTGGACCATGGGAAGACGACGTTGACGGCGGCGATAACGAAGACGTTGGCTGCGAAGGGGCTTGCGGAATACACGCCGTTTGACTCGATCGACAAGGCGCCGGAGGAGAAGGCGCGGGGGATCACGATCAACACGGCGCACGTGGAGTACCAGTCGGAGAACCGGCACTACGCGCACGTGGACTGTCCGGGTCACGCGGATTATGTGAAGAACATGATCACGGGTGCGGCGCAGATGGACGGTGCGGTGTTGGTGGTATCGGCGGCAGACGGTCCGATGCCGCAGACGCGGGAGCACATCTTGCTGGCGCGTCAGGTGGGCGTGCCGTTCATCATCGTGTACATGAACAAGGTAGACCAGGTGGACGACGAGGAGCTTTTGGATCTCGTGGAGTTAGAGGTTCGGGAGCTGTTGTCGGAGTACGACTTTCCTGGGGACGATATTCCCGTCATACGGGGATCGGCGTTGAAGGCTGGGGAGTCGGACGATCCGGACTCTGAGGAGAACAAGTCGATATGGGAGCTGTTGGAGGCGATGGACTCCTACATACCGGAGCCGGTGCGGGACATTGACAAGGATTTCCTGATGCCGATCGAGGACGTGTTCACGATTTCGGGACGCGGGACGGTGGTGACGGGTCGGATCGATCGCGGCAAGGTAAAGGTTGGCGAGGAGATGGAGATCGTCGGGATTCGGCCGACGATGAAGAAGGTGGTAACGGGCGTGGAGATGTTCCGCAAGCTCTTGGACAGCGGCGAGGCCGGCGACAATGTTGGTTTGTTGCTGCGGGGGACGGAGCGGACGGATGTTGAGCGCGGGCAGGTAGTGGCGAAGCCCGGGTCGATCAAGCCGCACAAGAAGTTTCGCGCCGAGGTGTATGTGTTGACGAAGGAGGAGGGTGGACGTCACACGCCGTTTTTCCGGGGATACCGGCCGCAGTTTTTCTTCCGCACGACGGACGTGACGGGGGCGGTGAACCTGGACGAGGGCGTGGAGATGGTGATTCCCGGAGACAACACGAACCTGGAGGTGGAGCTGATCACCGACATCGCGATGGAGAAGGGCCTGCGCTTCGCGATTCGCGAGGGCGGCCGGACCGTCGGCGCCGGCTCTATCACCGAGATCCTGGAGTAGACGATGGCGAACGACAAGATCCGCATTCGGCTCAAGGCCTACGACCACCGCCTGCTCGACCAGTCGGCGACCGAGATCGTGGACACAGCGCAGCGAACCGGGGCGCACATCGCCGGTCCGATCCCGCTGCCCACCCACATCCAGAGGTTCACCGTGCTGCGGTCCCCGCATGTCGACAAGAAGTCGCGCGAGCAGTTCGAGATCCGCACCCACAAGCGGTTGCTCGACATACTCGAGCCGACCCAACAGACCATCGATGCCTTGATGAAGCTCGAGCTGCCGGCGGGCGTCGATGTCGAAATCAAAGCCTACGGTGCGAGGTGATCTGATGGTACGCGGCATACTCGGCAAAAAGGTCGGCATGACCCAGATCTTCGACGACGATGGGCGAGCAGTGCCCGTCACTGTCGTCGAGGCCGGGCCGTGCGTCGTGGTGCAGTGCAAGTCCGAGAACTCCGACGGCTATGAGGCGGTGCAGATCGGCCTCGTGGAAGCGAGCCCCAAGCGCAACGCAACCAAACCGATCACAGGTCACTTTCAGAAGGCCGGCATACCGCCGACCCGGTTCGTGGCCGAGGTTCCGGTCGATGCGGACGACGAGTCGAAACCCGGTGATTCGGTGCTTGCGGATATCTTCTCGGCCGACGACAAGGTACAGGTCGTAGGCAAATCCAAGGGCCGCGGTTTCCAGGGGGTCATCAAGCGCCATCATTTCGGTGGCGGTCGCGCCACCCACGGGTCGATGCATCACCGGGCGCCCGGGTCCATCGGCCGATCGGCTACCCCCTCTCGGGTTTTCCCGGGTCAGAAAATGCCGGGTCACATGGGCGACAAGCGAGTCACGATCAAGAACGCCCAGGTGGTCAAGGTCGATATTGAGCGAAATCTGCTCTTCCTCAAGGGCGGCGTCCCGGGTGCTCGCAACAGTTACATCCGGATCGTCAAGGCCCAATGAGGGGATGGGTGGTGTCATGAAGGTCGAAGTCAAGAACTGGGACAACGAGGTGGTGGGCTCGATTGACCTCCCGGACGAGGTCTTTGCCCGCGAGGTCAACCAACATCTCGTGTGGGAGGTCGTACGGGCCTATCTGGCGAGCCGCCGTCGCGGCACCCACAAGACCAAGAACCGTGGCGAGGTCGAGGGCACTCGCGCGAAGCCGTGGAAGCAGAAGCACACGGGCCGCGCCCGTGCTGGTTCGCGGCAGTCGCCGCTGTGGCGCTCGGGCGGCGTCGCTCATGGACCGCGGCCGCGTTCCTACGTGCAGAAGGTGAACAAGAAGGCCCGCAAAGCGGCGCTCAGGGGAGTGCTCTCGCAACGGATGGCCGAGGGTCGGCTGCTTGTTCTGGGCTCGCTCGAGCTCGAGGCGCCCAAGACCAAGGATTTTCTGAAGCGATTGGACAGTCTCGGAGTCAAGGGCGAGAAGGTGCTGCTGGTCGATGGTTTGGAAAACCTCAACCTCCACCTGGCGAGCCGCAACCGTCCCGACGTGAAGATGATCGATGCCGGCTCGCTCAACGCCTACGAGGTCCTCAACCACCGTTGGATCGTGGCCTCGGAGCCGTCCGTGCGCTCGCTCGCGGAGGTGCTGTCATGAAGCCGCGCGAGATCATCCTGCGGCCGCTGATCACCGAGAAGACGACCCTCATGCAGGAGCGTGAGAACACGGTCTGCTTCGAGGTCGATCGCCGGGCCAACAAGATCATGGTTGGAAAGGCGGTCGAAGAGCTCTTCGACGTCCGGGTGACCGGGGTCCATATCGTCAACCGCAAGGGCAAGCCGACTCAGCGCTACGGGCGAACCGTCAGCCATCGTAAGGCGACCCGCAAGGCCTACGTCAAGCTGGCCGAGGGCTCGAAGACGATCGAGTTCTTCGAAGGAATCTGAGGAGTCTGTCATGGCGATCCGATCGTACAAACCGACATCTCCGGGACGGCGCTTCGTCACCAGCCTCGACTTCGAGGAGCTGACGACGAACAAGCCGCACAAGAAGCTTACCGAGGGCAAGAAACGCTCCTCGGGCCGCAACAGCGAGGGTCACATCACCTCACGGCACCGCGGCAGGGGCCACAAGCAGCGCTACCGGATCATCGACTTCCGGCGCAACAAGTTCGAGGTGCCGGCCCGGGTGGCGACGATCGAATACGACCCCAACCGGTCGGCGAACATCGCGCTGCTGAATTACGCGGACGGCGACAAGCGCTACATCCTCGCCCCGGTGGGCCTCAAGGTCGGCGATACCGTCATTGCCGGCATCAAAGTCGACGTGCGACCGGCGAACGCCATGCCGCTGGGGAACATCCCGCTCGGCAGCCTGGTCCACAACATCGAGCTCAAGCCCGGCAAGGGCGGTCAGATGGTGCGCGCGGCGGGGGCCTCAGCCCAGATCATGGCGAAGGAGGGCAAGTACACCACCGTGCGTCTGCCGTCGGGTGAGATGCGCATGGTGTTGTCGTCCTGTATGGCCACCATCGGTCAGGTCGGAAACGCCGATCACGGGAATCTGTCTCTCGGCAAGGCCGGGCGGCATCGTTGGTTGGGCGTGCGGCCGCAGACTCGCGGCACCGCAATGAACCCAGTCGATCACCCACACGGCGGCGGCGAGGGCCGTAACAAGGGCCGCCATCCGGTCTCTCCCTGGGGATGGCCCACCAAGGGCGCGAAGACACGCCGGCCCAAGGCTTCGGACCGGCTCATCGTGTCGCGTCGGAAGAAGAAGAGGTAGGGGGGAGATATGTCACGTTCAATTCGCAAGGGACCGTTTGTCGACGAGCATCTGGCCAAGAAGATCGACAGCATCACGTCGGCGGACGACCGCAGGGTCATCAAGACCTGGTCGAGGCGGTCGACGGTGACCCCGCTGATGGTCGGCATCACCATCGCCGTCCACAACGGTCACAAGTTCGTGCCGGTGTTCATCACCGAAAACATGGTTGGACACAAGCTCGGTGAGTTTGCTCCAACCCGGACATTCCGCGGCCACTCCGGCCGGCGTGAAAAGGGCGCGTAGGTGGGGGCGGTATGGAATCTCGAGCTCAACTGAAGTACTATCGCTCGTCGCCGCGCAAGGTACGGCTGGTGGTGGACATGGTGCGTGGTCAGGCGGTGGAGCCGGCTCTCACTTCGTTGCAGCTGAGCCCCAAGTATGCGGCAAAGGATGTCGCCAAACTGGTGCGGTCGGCGCTTGCCAACCTGGAGCAGGCTCAGCCGGGCGTCGATGTCGACCGGGTGTTTATCAGCAAGATTTTTGTCGACCCCGGCCCGAGTCTTCGCCGCGGACGACCGGCCTCGAAGTGGGTCCGGATGCACCGGATCCTGAAGCGGATGTGCCACATCACCGTTGAGCTTGCGGTGAAGGAATAGGAGCTAATAGTGGGACAGAAAACTCACCCGTACGGCTTTCGCCTCGGCTACAATAACACTTGGCGATCCCGCTGGTATGCGGATGGCGGAGACTACGCGAACCTCCTGCACGAGGATCTCCAGCTGCGGCAGGAGCTTCTCGAGCGCCTCGAGAATGCGGCGGTCAGCGCGATCGACATCGAGCGCACGGCATCGAAGCTGCGCGTCAACATCCTTTCGGGACGGCCGGGCATCATTATCGGTCGCAAAGGTGCCGAGGTGGACAAGCTCCGCGACGATCTCATGCGCCGCTATGGGCAGGACATCCACATCAACATCCAGGAGATCCAGCGTCCGGAGATCGACGCCCACCTGATTGCCGCGAACGTGGCGCGGCAGCTCGAGCGGCGGATCGCCTTCCGGCGGGCCATGCGTCGGGCGATCGAGAATGCCCTCCGCTTCGGCGCCCAGGGGATCAAGATCCGTTGCGCCGGGCGTCTCAACGGCGCTGAGATCGCGCGCGCCGAGTGGTACCAGCAGGGACGCCTGCCACTCCATACCCTGAAGGCTGACATCGACTACGGTTTCAAGACCGCCTACACCACGTACGGAGTGATTGGGGTCAAGGTTTGGGTGTACCGGGGTGAACGCCACCGCGCTCGCGCCGCCCGCCCCCGCGTCTAGGGAGATTTCGTCATGTTGATGCCGAAGAAAGTTAAGTACAGAAAGCAGCAGCGGGGCAAGAATCGAGGCATCGCCCTCCGCGGAGCCAAGGTGTCCTTTGGAGACTATGCCCTCCAGGCGATCGAGCGAGGGTGGGTCACGGCCCGCCAGATCGAGGCGGCGCGAATCGCGATGACCCGGCATGTCAAACGTGGCGGCAAGATCTGGATCCGGGTCTTTCCCGACAAGCCGGTGACCAAGAAACCCCTCGAGACCCGCATGGGCAAGGGAAAGGGCAACCCTGAGGAGTGGGTGGCGGTCGTCAGGCCGGCACGGATCCTTTATGAGATGGAAGGCGTTTCGGAGGAAATCGCCCGTGAGGCGATGCGCCTCGCGGCCCACAAGTTGCCCATCAAGACGCGTTTCGTGACCAGGAAAGAGCAGATATGAACGCCAAGGAAATTCGTGATCGCTCGGACGATGAGCTTCGCAAGGCGCTTGGGGATCTCGAGGAGCAGCTCTTCAAGCTTCGCTTTCAGAAGTCGACGGGGCAGATCGAAAATCCCATCAAGATCCGCGAGGTCCGAAAGGACATCGCTCGGGTGCTGACGGTGATGGGCGAACGTCAGGCCGAGGGGAGTGTGTGATGAGCAGTGACGTCAAAACCCCGCGCAAGACCACCAAGGTGGGTCTGGTAACGTCCAACGCCGCCGACAAGTCGGTTGTGGTGAAGGTCGAGAATTTGATCATGCATCCGCTGTATTCGAAGTTCGTACGCACGTCGTCGAAGTTCATGGCGCACGACGAGGAGAACGCCTGCAACGAGGGTGACCGGGTGCTCATCGAAGAGTGCCGGCCGCTGTCCAAACGCAAGCGCTGGCTCGTCCGCAAAGTCATCGAGCGGGCGCAGTAGCTGGGAGGTCGCGATGATCCAGATGGGAACCATGCTCCAGGTCGCCGACAACTCCGGCGCGCGTCGACTGCAGGCCATTCGCCAGCTGGGCGGGTCTGCGGCGCCCCGCTACGCCGGCCTCGGCGACATCATCGTGTGCTCGGTCAAGGAGGCCGCACCCGAATCTGAAATCAAAAAGGGCACCGTGGTCAAAGCGGTTGTGGTCCGCACCAGGTCCCGAGCTCGCCGGCGCGACGGGTCGTACATCTGCTTCGACGAGAACGCAGCAGTCCTCGTGACCGCCGAACGGGACCCGGTGGGCACTCGTGTATTCGGTCCGGTGGCCCGCGAGCTGCGCGAGAAACGATTCATGAAGATCGTGTCTCTGGCCCCAGAGGTTTTGTAGGAGCGAACATGAAGATCAAGAAGGGTGACACCGTTGAGGTCATTTCCGGTAAGGACGCCGGCACACGGGGCCGGGTCCTGGTTGTCGATCGCCCCCGCGAGCGGCTGGTGATCGAGGGCGTGAATATGATCAAACGTCACACGCGGCCCAATCCGCAGAAGAACGTGAAGGGCGGGATCGTTCAACGTGAGGCGCCAATCCACGTCTCCAACGTGATGGTGGTCTCGCCGGACAGTGGACAACGCTCGCGGATCGGCATCCGAATTCTGGACGACGGACGGAAGGTCCGCGTTGCCAAGGTCGACGGCGCGATTCTCGACCGTTAGGAGGGACGATGGCGCGCTTGGAAGAAAAGTACCGTAGGGAGGTCTTCCCGCAGCTCCAAAAGGAGTTCGGGCTGACCAACCCGATGCAGGTGCCGAAAATCACCAAGATCACCTGCAACATCGGCGTCGGTGAGGCCAGCCGAAATGCCAAGCTACTCGACGTGGCCATGGAGCAGCTCACGAGCATCACCGGCCAACTGCCCGAGATGCGAAAGGCGCGGAAGTCGATTGCGGCATTCAAGCTTCGTGAAGGTATGCCCGTGGGTGCGCGGGTCACCTTGCGACGGGAACGAATGTACGAGTTCCTGGATCGCCTGATCTCCATCGGGCTGCCGCGCGTGCGCGACTTCCGCGGCATCTCGGCAAATGCGTTCGACGGTCGCGGTAACTATACCCTCGGCATTCGCGACATTCTGGTCTTTCCGGAAGTCGACTATCAGAAAGTCGAAGGCGTCATGGGCATGAACATCACCATTACTACGACGGCACCCACCGACGATCAGGCGCGAGCGCTCCTGGCCGGACTGGGGATGCCGTTCAAGAGCCGATAGGAGGCACCGTGGCACGTAAGGCAATGATCGCGAAAAGCCTGAAGAAACCGAAATTCAAGGTTCGTCAGCGCAACCGCTGCCGGGTCTGCGGTCGACCGCGGGGTTATATGCGCAAGTTTCAACTGTGCAGGGTGTGCTTCCGCAAACTGGCCCTCGAGGGGTATCTCCCCGGGGTCACCAAGGCGAGCTGGTGAGGAGTACATCATGAGCATGACTGATCCAATTGCCGATCTGCTGACCCATATCCGGAATGCGACCACCGTGCGCCACGACCGCACCGACGTTCCGGCCTCGAAGATGAAGCTCGAAATCGCGAAGATTTTGAAACAGGAAGGGTACATCCGGACCTTCAAGGTGATCGAGGAGGGTCCGCAGGGGACCATCCGCATCTACCTCAAATACGGCGACGACGGTGAGCCGGTGATCCACGGATTGCAGCGGGTTTCGCGCCCGGGCTGCAGGATCTATCGAGGGGTGGAAAGTCTGCCCAAGGTCCGCAACGGGCTCGGCGTCGCGGTGATCTCGACCAACCGGGGCGTCCTCACCGACGAGCAGGCGAGGGGTCTGCAAGTGGGTGGCGAAGTTCTGTGTGAGATCTGGTAGGAGGCGTCATGTCACGGATTGGAAAACAGCCGATCCCCGTGCCCAAGGGGGTTGAATTCAAGATTGCCGAAGACCAGGTTTCGGTAAAGGGCCCGAAGGGGCAGCTTCAGGTGAAGCTGCCGCCCGGCATCTCGGCGGCGATCGAGGACGGAACCGTCAACATCAGCCGTGCCGATGACGAGGGTCAGACTCGCTCGTATCACGGTCTGGTGCGCGCCCTGTTGGCGAACGCCGCTACCGGGGTATCCGAGGGCTGGTCGAAGGAGCTCGAGATCGTCGGCATCGGTTACCGTGCCGAGAGCAAAGGCAAAACCGTCACCTTCAGCCTCGGGTACTCACACACCATCGACTTTGCGGTGCCCGACGGGATCGAGGTCGATGTCGATGCGAAGGCTAACAAGTTGACAGTGAAGGGCTTCGATCGCCAACAGGTCGGCCAGATCGCGGCGGAAATCCGTGCACTGCGGCCGCCCGAGCCGTACAAGGGCAAGGGCATCCGCTACTCCGACGAGCGGGTCCGCACCAAGGCTGGCAAACAGGGAGTGACGACCGTATGAACCGGGTACAGACCGTAGTGAGACCGTAGTGGGGAGTTCTGAGATATGAGGGTTACAGATCGCAAGCAGCGTCGGGTAAAGACCAAGCGCCGTTATCGTGCGGCCGTCCGCGGAACCGCCGACAGGCCGCGTTTGTCGGTGTACCGGAGTCTGCGCCACGTCTATGCACAGATCATCGACGACGACAAGGGCGCGACCCTCGTTTCCGTATCCACTCTCGAAAAGGCGACCTCCGGGGGCCTCGATGCCACCGGCAACCGTGAGGCCGGCAAGGTGCTCGGGAAGTTGATTGCCGAACGGGCGAAGGAGCAGGGCGTGGAATCCGTGGTCTTCGACCGTGGAGGGTTTCGGTATCACGGCGTGATTCAGGCATTTGCCGATGGGGCCCGCGAAGCGGGATTGAAGTTTTAGGGGTAGCCGACAATGATGAACCGAGAGTCCGAGTTCGCTGAAACAGTCGTGTACATCAACCGCGTTGCGAAGGTTGTGAAGGGCGGGAAAAACTTTTCCTTCTCCGCGGTCGTGGTTGCCGGTGACGGCGCCGGCAAGGTTGGCTATGGCACCGGCAAGGCCCGTGAGGTGCCGCCCGCGATCCAGAAGGCCAGCGAGCAGGCTCGCAAAGAGATGGTGAAAATCCCCCTGGTCAGTGGCACGGTACCCCATCTCGTGTGGGGGCGTTGGGGAGCTACCAAGGTTCTGCTGCGTCCGGCATCTCCTGGTACCGGCGTCATTGCTGGTGGTGGGGTGCGTGCGGTGATGGAGTCGGCCGGTGTGGCCGACGTCCTGACCAAGATTGTCGGCAGCCGGAACCCAATCAACGTGGTACGAGCCACTTTCGACGCCATCGACCGGTTGATGACCGCGGGCCAGGTGCAGCGTCTGCGCGGCGTTCCAGTTGCTGCCGCGGCGGACTCCGAAGCCGCACCTGAGAACGTGCCAGCCGAGGAGCACGCTGACACAGTGGCGGCCGAGGAGGTTGAGAGCTCATGACCGCAGAAAAGAAGGACCCCAAGGCCACCGAAAAGGCTCCGGTGGAAAAAGCGCCTGCGAAGAAAGAAGCCGCCAAAAAGGCAGCTCCGAAAAAAAAGACAGCTCCGAAAAAGGAGCCGGCAAAGAAGGCCGCCCCGAAGAAGGCAGCTGCCAAAGAGCCGGCCAAAAAGTCTGCGCCGAAGAAGGCGGCCACCAAGGCGCCGGCAACGAAGACTGCGACCAAGGACGTCCCAAAGAAGACCGCTGCCAAGAAGGCCGCCCCGGAAAAGCCCGCGGCCACCAAGACCGCGGCGAAAGCTCCCAAGAGCACGAAGATTCTCAAGATCACGCAGGTGAAGAGCCAGATTGGATATGCGAGGAAGCAGCGGCGGGTTCTGACCGGGCTCGGTCTCGGTCGCATCGGCCGTACCGTCACCAGACACGACGACCCGTGCATCCGAGGGATGGTTGCCAAGATCATCCACCTGGTCTCGGTCGAGGAACTGGAGGGCTGAGCCATGGAACTTCATAATCTGCATCCGGCGCCGGGCGCCAAACGCCCGCGCAAGCGGGTCGGGCGGGGTCCAGGCTCGGGCAACGGCAAGACTGCAGGACGCGGTCACAAGGGCCAGAAATCACGCAGTGGATACTCGCGGCGCTATGGCTTCGAGGGTGGTCAGATGCCCCTCGTACGGCGCATTCCCAAACGCGGGTTCACCAACATTTTCAGGGTCGAGTTCCAGGTCGTGAATCTTCGCGATCTCGAGCGGATCTTCTCCGACGGCGACACCGTCTCGCCGGAGGCCCTGGTCGAAAAGGGTCTGGCCCGAGGAGGCAAGCGGCTGATCAAGGTGCTTGCCGATGGTGATCTCACAAAAAAGCTCAACGTCCAGGCCCATAAGTTCTCCAGTTCGGCGCGGGCCGGCATCGAAAAGGCCGGCGGCAGTTGCGAGGTGGTGACGTCGTGATCGAGAGCTTCCGCAATATCTTCGCCATTCCGGATCTCCGCAGACGCGTGATGTTCACGTTCGCGTTGCTCGCGGTCTACCGGCTGGGTTCGTTCATTCCAATTCCGGGTATCGACCCGGTGGCGATTGCCGAGTTCACGAAGGCGGCCGAGGGCACCCTGCTCGGGTTCATAAACCTGTTTTCGGGCGGTGCGCTCGGGAGGATGACGGTCTTTGCGCTCGGCATCATGCCGTACATTTCGGCATCGATCATCCTCCAGCTGTTGACGGTGGTGTGGCCGTATCTCGAGAAGCTTTCCAAGGAGGGCGAGCTCGGCCGCCGAAAGATCACCCAATACACACGTTACGGCACGATTGTGCTGTCGGTGATCCAGGGCATGGGCATTTCGTTCTTCCTCGAGAGGACGACCGCTCCGGGCGGCGCGTTTTTGGTTCCGGAGCACCTCCAGGGATGGGGCTTTCGTATGCTGACGGTGCTCACGCTGACCACCGGCACGGCATTCGTGATGTGGCTTGGCGAGCAGATTTCGGAACGTGGCATCGGTAACGGTATCTCGTTGATCATCTTCGCGGGAATCGTCGTCGGCCTGCCGGGGGCGATCATCAACACCATCACCGATATGCAGACCGGAGCGTTGAACATCATCACGGTCGTTCTGCTGGTCGTCTTCATGATCATGGTGGTGGCCGCGATCGTATACATGGAACGCGCGCAACGTCGGATCCCGATCCAATACGCTAAGCGCGTTGTGGGTCGAAGAGTGTACGGCGGTCAGAGCACGTACCTGCCGTTGCGCCTCAACACCGGCGGCGTGATCCCGGTGATCTTCGCTGCCTCGATCATGTCCTTCCCGCAGACCCTTGGCCAGATGATCGACAATCGTTGGCTGCAGAAAATCACCGAGGCCCTTGCATGGGGCGAACCCATGTACAACCTGGTCTACTTCATGTCGATCATTTTCTTCTGCTACTTCTACACCTCGATCATCTTCAACCCCGAGGACACTGCCGAGAACATGCGGAAATACGGCGGGTTCATCCCGGGCATCAGGCCCGGCAAGCGGACCGCCGAGTTCATCGACAAGATCCTCACCCGCATCACCCTGGTCGGCTCTGTCTACCTGGCGGTAGTGGCGATCCTGCCGAATATCCTCATCGCGGGATTCAAGGTTGCGACGATTCCGTTCATCGGGCCCACGCTCGATGCGTTCCTGCCCGCGTGGTTCACCCAGGGGCTGGGGGTCAAGTTCTTCTTTGGCGGCACATCGCTGCTGATCGTGGTCGGCGTTGCCATGGACACGGTCAATCAGATCGAATCGCAGCTGGTGATGCGCCACTATGACGGATTCATGCGTCGTGGCCGCGTGCGCGGGAGGCGTGGCTAAGCGATGATCTGCCTCAAGTCTGAACGCGAACTGGAGACCATGGACAGGGCCAACGCCCTCGTACATCGGGTTCTCCGCGCGGTCGAGGAGACTGCCGGCCCTGGGGTTTCCACCGGCGAGCTGGACAAGCTTGCCGAGGAGATGATCCGGGCCGACGGGGGCATTCCGGCCTTCAAGGGTTACCGCGGGTTTCCGGCGACCCTTTGCACTTCGGTCAACGACGTTATCGTGCACGGCATCCCGAACGGAAAGAACCGCCTCCGTGACGGCGATCTCGTCAGCGTGGACTGCGGTGTTCTTCTCGACGGCTTTTACGGCGACGCGGCGGTGACCTTCGGCGTCGGCACTGTGGACCCAGAGGCGCAACGGCTGATGGATATCACCCGGAGATGCCTCGATGACGCCGTGGCCGCGGTCAAACCGGAGGGCCGGCTGGGCGATGTCAGCGCGGCGGTCCAGGTACGTGCCGAAGAGGCCGGTTTCGGTGTCGTGCGGGAGTTTGTGGGCCACGGAATCGGCCGCGCTCTTCACGAAGAGCCGCAAGTTCCCAATTACGGAAAACCGGGCCACGGTCAGCGCCTCAAGCCGGGCCTGGTCATCGCCATCGAGCCAATGATCACCGGCGGAAGCTGGCGGGTGTCGATCGACGACGATGGCTGGACAGCAAGGACAGAAGACGGTAGACTCGCAGCCCATTTTGAGTGCTCGGTGGCAGTCACTGCCGACGGTCGCCGTGTGCTCGGTCTCGAGGAGTCTATACATGCCTAAGGAAGAGGCGATCGAAGTGGTGGCCACGGTTGTCGAGCCGCTGCCCAACGCGATGTTTCGCGTCGAGTTGGAAAACAGCCACGAAGTGTTGGCCCACATTTCCGGCAAGATGCGGAAACACTTCATCCGCATACTTCCGGGTGACAAGGTGCTGGTGGAGCTCTCTCCGTATGATCTGAAGAGAGGGCGCATCGTATACCGCTACAAGTAGGGGAGGACGGCGATGAAAGTTCGTCCATCGGTTAAGAAAATGTGTGCGAAATGCAAGATCATCCGCCGCAAGGGCGTGGTGCGGGTGATCTGCGAGAACCCCAAGCACAAACAGCGACAGGGTTGATCGGGGAGGTTTCTGGTGGCACGTATTGCAGGCGTTGATCTGCCGGCTGGCAAGAGAGTCGAGATCGGTCTGACCTATATCTATGGGATCGGGCGGAACCGCGCCGTGAAAATTCTGGTGACCGCAAAGGTCGATGAGGGCATCAAGGTCAAAGACCTCTCCGAAGACGAGGTTCTGAGGATCCAGCAGGTAATTCAGAAAGAGGGAAGGGTCGAGGGTGATCTCCGAAGAGAGGTCGCCATGAACATCAAGCGGCTCATAGAGATTGGCAGCTATCGAGGCATGCGACACAGGCGGGGGCTGCCGGTGCGGGGTCAGCGGACCCACACCAACGCACGTGGGCGCAAGGGCCCGCGTCGGCAGGCCGTAGCCGGCAAGAAACAAGTCGCGAAGAAGTAATGGCAATAGCAGGCGGGCAGGAGAAATAGTATGGCCACTGAACGCAAGGGTGGGCGAAAGTCGCGTCGGGAGCGCAAGAACGTTCCCCACGCCGTGACCCACATCCACGCCACATTCAACAATACGATCGTTACCTTCGTGGATCCGAGCGGCGGCACCCTGTGCTGGTCCTCGGGCGGACGAATCGGTTACAAGGGTTCGCGCAAGGGCACGCCCTTCGCGGCACAGCTGGCCGCCAAGAGTGCGGCCGAGCAGGCCCAGGACCATGGTGTGCGATCGGTCGACGTGCAGGTCAAAGGACCTGGACCGGGACGTGAATCGGCGATTCGGGCGGTTGCCGCAAGCGGGCTCGACATCAAGAGCATCCGTGACGTAACTCCGATCCCGCACAACGGATGTCGTTCGCGCAAGCGGCGCAGAGTGTAGGAGAGGGAATTCATGGCACGATACCGAGGACCTGTATGTCGGCTCTGCCGCCGAGAGGGAATGAAGCTGTTTTTGAAGGGCGAGCGGTGCTACAAGGAAAAGTGTGCGATCGAGCGCCGCAATGCGCCTCCCGGTCAGCACGGGATGGGGCGCCGGCGCAAGGTTCGCGCCTATGGCCTGCAGCTCAGGGAAAAGCAGAAGCTCCGCCGCATCTACGGCATTCTCGAAGGCCAGTTCCGGCGTACATTCGACGAAGCGAACCGGCGCAAGGGCGTCACCGGTGACACCCTGTTGCAGCTGCTCGAGCTACGTCTCGACAACGTTGTCTACTCGCTCGGCTTCGCCACCTCGCGCACCCAGGCGCGGCAGCTTGTGCGGCACGGTCACATCGACGTCGACGGCCGTCGAGTCGACATTCCGTCGTTCCGGGTCCGCCCGGAGATGGAGATCACCGTGCGCGAAAAGAGCCGCAAGAACCCGCACCTTATGGAGGCGGTGGAATTTGCACAAGGTCGGGGTATCCCGCCCTGGCTCGAGCTCGACGCGGATGCCTTCAAAGGGAAGGTCCTCGAGAACCCGACCCGTGAAGATATCCGTTTCCCGATTCAGGAGCAGCTCATCGTCGAGCTCTACTCTCGTTAAGGCGGAGGCTACATGATCTGGCAGGATTTCCAGCGACCGGCCCAAGCACAGCCGGAAGAAGAAAGTCACGGTCCGACTTTTGCGCGTTTCCTCGCGCAACCATTCGAGCGCGGATGGGCCACCACGATGGGCAACGCGCTGCGACGGGCACTCCTCTCCTCGATCCCGTCGGCAGCGATTACCGCAGTTAAGATCGAAGGCGCGGATCACGAGTTTTCGGCCGTTCCCGGAGTGGTCGAGGACGTCACCGACATCATCCTCAATCTCAAAAGAATCCCGCTCAAGACCCACGGTCAGGAGCCGACCTTCCTGACACTGGAAGCAAGAGGTCCGGGCGAGGTCACCGCTGGGCAGTTTGCCGGCTCGAGCCAGGTCGAGGTGATCGACCCCGACGTTCATGTGGCCACCTTGTCCGCCGGCGGCAAGTTGAAGATGATCGTGCGTGTGGCTGCCGGTCGCGGATACGTCCCGGCAGAGGAGAACCAGACTGAAGATCTCGATGTCGGGTTCATCCCCGTCGACTCGGCGTACTCGCCCGTTCGCAAGGCGAACTTCCGCGTCGAGATGGCCCGACTCGGTCGGATGACCAACTATGAGCGTCTGGTGCTCGAGGTGTGGACCAACGGTACGATCACCCCGGAGGAAGCGCTCAGCCAGGCTGCCCAGCTTGTTCAGGGCCATATGGACATTTACACCTCATTGGCCGAGGTTGAAGAGCCGGTTCTTCCTCCCGAGACCGAGACCGAGCCCGAAAAGGAAGAAAGCATCCTCGACGATTCGATCGAGACCCTCGAGCTTTCGATCCGGTCGATGAACTGCCTGAAGAACGCCAACATCCGGACCCTGCGCGACCTCGTGAGCCGATCCGAAAAGGAAATGGTGGAGATCCGCAATTTTGGCGAGAAGTCCCTTAAAGAGGTGCGTTCCAAGCTCGAGGTCATGGGCCTCGGCTTTGGAATGAACCTCGATCTGTAGGAAACGGGAGACTCCCATGCGACATCGAATCCGCGGCCGCAAGCTGGGCCGCACCACATCCCACCGCAAGGCGATGTTCCGCAATCAGCTCACAGCCCTCTTCACCCACGAGCGGATCATCACCACCCTGGCCAAGGCCAAGGAGCTCCGCCCGTTGGCCGAGCGCATGGTCACCCTCGCAGGCACCGGTACGCTTCCGGCGCGCCGCAAGGTTCTCACCATGGTCCCCGACAAGGAAATCGTGCGCCGGCTCTTTGACGAGGTCGCGCCCCGTTTCACCGACCGTCCGGGCGGCTACACCCGCATCATGCGTCTCGGCCGTAGGCACGGGGACGGCGCCGAAATGGCCATCATCGAGTTTGTCGACTACGACCTCGCCGAGCACGAAGAGGGTGGGAGTTCGTCGAAGGACAAGACGACCCTGATGGACCGCGCCAAGGGGCTGTTTGGCGGCGGCGCCAAGGCAGAGGCCGAGGAGACCGAGGACGAGGCTGCGGCGGCCGGAGAAACGACCGAAGAGCTCGAGGAGGAAGCGGCCGCCGAGGACGAGGCCCAGGACGTCGTCGAGGCTGCGGCCGAGCCCGAGCCGGTCGAGGAAACGGCGACGGTCGAAGAAGTCGTCGAGGTTGCCGAAGCGCCCGAACCGGTTGAGGCCGAGCCGACCGCGGACGAGGCCAACGAGGTCGTCGAGGAGTCCGAGGCCGCTGACGCGGCGCCGGTCGAAGAAAAGGCCGAGGCCGCTGAAGAACCGGAGGCTGTCGAGGCTACCGAAACAGAAGAAGAGAAGAAGGACTCCTGAGGCGATACCCAACACAAGTGAACCGACGCCGCAGCGCCCCGCTGCGGCGTTTTCTTTTTCAGTTGAGAGTTATGAGTTGAGAGTTGAGAGTTTTCCCCAGGCCGCCCGGCGCTTTGTGGGGGGAGTGGCGGGACCCCTCAACTCTCAACTCTCAACTCTCAAGTCTCAACTCTCAACTCTCAACTCTCAACTCTCAACTCTCAACTCTCAACTCTCAACTCTTATCTCCGTCGAGATCGGTCAAAGAGTGATGGACTCACCCAGCTCGGGAATCACCGGCTCCCAGCCAAATTCCTCCTTGAGCCGCTCGGCGAAAACCTGCTGTGCCTCGTACTCGCCGTGCACCAGAACAACCTGCTCTGGATCTTGTTCGCGACGCTCCATCCATATCATGAGTTCGCCCGCGTCGGCGTGCGCGGAGAGGCCCGACACCTTCGAGATATGGGCCTTCACCGGTACCCACTCTCCGTGGATCTTGATCTTCTCCTCGCCCTCGACGAGGCGCCGGCCCTTGGTCCCCTGGGCCTGGTAGCCGACGAAGATGACTGTGTTCTTCTCGTCGGGCAGACGCAGCTTGAGGTGATGGAGGATCCTCCCGCCGGTGGCCATGCCGGAGGCGGAGATGATGATTGCCGGGCCGTCCATCGAATTGAGCTTGCGAGAATCGCGCGAGGAGGGCGTAACCTGTAGGGTCGGAGGGAAGATCGGGTTCTCGTGGTCAGCGAAGAACTCGCGCATTTCGGCGTCGTGCTCGGCGATGAAACGGGTGTAAAGAGAGGTTGCCTCGATGCCCATCGGGGTGTCGAGAAAGACCGGAATCTTCGGCAAATCCCCGTCCACCATGAGCTCGTGGAGCATGTACAGGATCTCCTGGGTGCGGTCGATCGCGAATGCGGGGATGATGATCACTCCGCCACGTTCCAGACCTGCCTTCACCTCCTCGCCCAACAGGGTGCGCGGGTCGGTGTCCCCGTGGAAGCGGTCACCGTAGGTCGACTCGACGAAGAGAACATCGGATCCCGGATAGGACTCTGGCTCGCGCAATATTGGTACGCCGTAGCGTCCGACATCGCCTGAAAAATAGACCGTCTTGCGCTTGCCGCCGGAGACCTTTGTCTCCAGTTCGACGGCCGCGGCACCCAGGATATGCCCCTGGCGGCGGTAGCGGAAACGGATGCCGGGGTGCAGCTCTTGCCAATGGTCGAAGGGCACCGCTTCGAGTTGCTTGAGCGCTGCACGCGCATCGGCCATTCGGTAGAGCGGCAGCGCGGGCTTGTGCTTGGAGTAACCCTTCTTGTTGGCGAAGCGCGCCTCCTCCTCGTTGATGTGGGCGGAATCCGGGAGGAGGACGCCGAGCAGGGCCTTGGTCGGGGGGGTGCAGTAGATGGGGCCTTCAAAACCCTGGCGGCAGAGCCTCGGCACAAAACCGGAGTGGTCGATGTGGGCGTGGGTCAGGACCACAGCATCGATGTCGTGCGCCGGGTGGGGAAGAGGCTTCCAGTTGAGGCGCCGGTTCTTGGCCGGACCCTGGAAGAGCCCGCAGTCGACGAGCGCGTGGAAGTGCTTCCAGGACATCAGGTACTTCGACCCCGTCACGCATCGACCCGCACCCAGCACTGTGATCTTCATCGAACCTCCGTCCGCGATCCTAGCGCGACCCACCCACAGACGCCACCAACCCGTGCCCGTTTCCGTGCCCGCCGTCCGCGGGCGTCGCCCGCGCCTGTGCTCCGGCGAGGCGCTGCCGCGGGAGGAGCCACCTTTGACATTGTTTGCCCACAGCCCCCTGCCGAAAAGAAGGATCAGGGCTCAAACAATGTCAAAAATGGCACCTCCGGTGAACGCCCGTTTCTCAAAGAGCTGCCGCGAGAGGATGCCAGGCACGCCACATTGCCGATGAGGACATCGACAATGTGGGAGCCAGGCACCTCCGGTGGACGTGCCCTCGCGGCCCTCGCGACGAGGTCCTCCGCAACAGCGCCACACTAACTGTGGCTTCCGGTGGAGGATATTGGCTGCGGGACGTCAAATCCGAAATCCGAAATCCGAAATCCGAAATTCTGAATCCTCCGCTCTTCAACATCAATTCTCCGGCTCACGCGCCGCGCGTGAGCCGGAGAATTGATAGTGGACGGCAGAGGAACTTCCCCGTAGAATGATCCCCTACCGAGGAGGTCGATCATGGTAACGAAGAAGAAAACTGTCGATGAAGCCATCGAAGAGGTAGCCGAAAAGTCAACCGGTGGGCTGCCTGGGGTCAAGGACTCTCTCGCCAAGGCACAGCAGTCTATGGAGAGCGCGAAGGTCACGATGCAAGACGCCTACGGCAAAGCCCGGGAAGGGGCGGGCGTGGCGGCGGATCGGGCCAAGGTGTACCTCGACGATGCCAAGAAACACCTTGCCGAGGCGCGCGAAAAGATGGGAACCCTGGCGGCCAAGTCCCGCGACCAGGCTGAGGTCCTCTACGCGAACGCCAAGGAGCAGTACGAGAGTCTGTCCGAGAAGGCGATGGATCTCTATGCCAAGACCAAGAAAAAGATCGCCGATGTCGATTTCAAGGAGAAGGGCGACGAGGTGGTGGAGTACGTCCGCACCAACCCGGGCAAGGCCATCCTCATCGCCCTCGCCATCGGTTTCGTGGTCGGCTACGCCACGCGGCCGCGCGACTGAAGCTCGAGGGGTGTGAGCATGGAAGAAAAGCAAGCCGACGTGTTGGATGAGGTGGCGGGAGACGACCTGACTGACGACCTCAACACCGCCCGGCGGATCGACGCTGATTCCATCCTGGACTCCATCGTCCCGCAATCGATCGACTGGCGGGCGACAGTGGGCCGCCACCCGTTCGGGTCGGTGGCCTGCGTGGGTCTCGTCGGTTACCTCGTGGGGCGCACCAAGGGGGCGTCGATCATGGCGGGGATCACGGCTGGCCTGTCGGCCGGCATCATGCGGCAGCTGTCTGATGTCTTCGAGGGTGACTTCTTCGATTTTTAGCCCGCTTATCTCACCGGGTTTCGTAGCGAGGGCGGCGAAGCGCAAGTATCCGCTGGGATTGTCACGAATCGGGCGACGCAGTCGTAGTAGCGCTACGTCGAGGAGCACGATTTGCGACAAGCGCGGCGGGACGCCGCGATTCGCCGTCCGCAGTAGACACCCGGTGAGATATGCGGGCTAGACGATGAAACACCGGGGAAACTGATGGCGGAGCCCGGCCGCTCCCGTACGCGCCCGATGACCCTCGGGCGGAGCTTTCTCCTGTGGCTGCTCGGCGTCCTGGTCGTCACCATGGTGGTTGTCAGCGCCCTGGTTCTGTGGCACGAGCAACGGATCCTCGAGAGCGAGCTCCGTGCGCGGGCGGATCTCCTCGCCCACATCCTCGCCCTCGGGGCGGCTGAAGGCGGATCGCCCGAGTATCTCGCGATCTTTCCCTTGACCGATGTCCGGGCCGGCGAGGTCCGCGACGAGGACGGTCGTGTTCTGTGGCGCTACGGTCCCTCGCCCGGGGAGGTGGAGGCGCTCGATGCCGGTCTCCTGAAGGTTCAACGGCGAGTCGAGATCGGCCGTGGACCCTGGGGCGGAGGCGATGCGGTCGACGTGGAGCTGCTGGTGTCGCGTGCCAGGGTTCGTGCCCACCTGGCCGTTGCGGCGGTACGCTTGCTGGCAGGTCTCGGCATCGCCCTGACTCTCGCCCTGGTGGCGGGGCTGGCCCTCATCGGGAGAATCGTGCGTCCGCTCCATGAGCTGGCCGACTGGGTGCGGGCCTTCGACCCCGACCAACCCGTCAGTCTTCCGGTTGACGGCGGTCCGACGGCCGAGGTTCGTGACCTGGCGGTGGCGTTCCGTGACATGGGCGACCGGCTGGCCGAGCAGCGACATTCTCTTCTCGCCAGCGAGCGCCGGTTCCGCGAACTCTTCACAGCCTCGCCGACCCCTCTGCTGCGTCTCGACCGGGATCTCTGCCTGCGCGATGCCAACCCCGCCTCCGAGCCCTACCTGGGAGAGGCTGCCACGCGCACCATCGGCTCCTCGTTGGCCGGGTTCCTCGAGAGACCCTCTGCTGAGGAGGTGGCGGCTGCGGTGGCGGCCGCCGGCCCGGACTCGGAGTCCGTGCTCGAAGCCTATTGGCGGCTCGAAGGTGGCGAAACGGCGGAAGTCGAACTCCACGTGGGATGGGCCGGAGCCACCGCCGAACAGGGCTATCTGGTGGCGATTCACGATCTCACCGATCGCGTCCGGCGGATGGGCGAGCGGTGGCGTCGCACCTTCGACGCCATGGTCGACGGTGTCGCCCTCGTCGATCGTGAAGGACGGATCACACTGGCCAACCAATCTCTCGAGCCCCATCAACACAAGATCGCAGACGATCTCGGTCGTCGTCTGCGAGGGGCCGCTCCCAGGATCTGGCGGACCGAGAATGTCGGGCGCCTGCTGGAGTGTTCGCTGAGCATGCCCGAGGGTTTGGAGCACGCCATCCTGGTGGTGCGAGACATCACCGAGGCGGTGGATGCCGAGGAGCGGTTGCGCGACGCGGAGAAGATGCAGGCGGTCGGCACCCTGGCCAGCGGCGTGGCTCACGACTTCAACAATCTTCTCGCGGCGATCCTGCTCCACGCGCGGCTGCTGCAGCACCAGCCAAACGCCTCTGCGGACGCGGTTGCGGCGATCCGCGACCTTGCGGAGCAGGGGACCGAGGTGGTGCGCGAGCTGTTGGTCTTCGCCCGTCACGAGAGCCCGTCGCCCAAGACCATTGATTTGGTGGAGTTGGTGCAGCTGCAGGAGAGTGTTCTGCGCCATTTGCTGCCTGCAGAGGTAGAGCTCGTTCTCGAGCTCGAGAACGAGCCGGTTCCGGTCAAAGCTGATGTCGTCGGCCTGCGCCGGCTGCTCCTCAACCTGGTGCTCAACGCGCGCGACGCCGTCAGTGATAGCGGTGGGCGGATCACTGTCCGGATAGAACATACTGCCGGCCGGGCCGTCCTCGAAGTTGCGGATAACGGCCAGGGAATTCCGGTCGAGGCTCGCGATCACCTTTTCGAACCGTTTTTCACCCAGCGCCGCCAGGGGCGCGGCGCGGGTCTCGGCCTTGCCGTGGTTTACGGGATCGTCTCCGCCCTCGAGGGTGATGTCGATGTGCAATCCACACCGGGAGAGGGGGCGCGTTTCATCATCCGCATGCCGCTCGGCGACGTGGGGGCGCTCGAACCGGTCGATCTGGGCGTGCCGGTTTCCACGGCTGATGCGAGAGTTCTCCTCGTGGAGGCGGATGGGCGTTCGGCGGCGCGGATGGTCGAGGATCTGGCCGGGGCCGGATTCGAGGTGCGGCATGCGCCGTCCTTCGAGATTGCCGCCGATTTGCTCGAGGAGTGGACACCCAAGGTGATGGTGGTCTCCGGGGCTCGGGGTTCAGATGCGGCGGCGGGTCGTCTCCGCCGGCTCCAGCTGCCGGTGCTGTTGCTCAGCGAATCGGAGAGTGGCGGAGAAGATGACTGGGGCCCACGGGCGGTACGTATGAGATCGAACGATTCACCCGAGGCCGTCATCGAAGCCCTCCTCGACCTCGGAGTGGTGCCGGCGGGCTGAGGCACCCGCACACCCGATGCTCGATGCTCGATACTCGATCCGCTCAGCCACCACTTGACAACGGCGTCCAGGAATTTATGCTTTTGTTGCATCGAGCATCGAGCATCGAGCATCGAGCATCGAGCATCGAGCATCGAGCATCGAGCATCGAGCATCGAGCATCGAGCATCGAGCATCGAGCATCCCTCAAACAAACGAGGGGCCCGAAGGCCCCTCGATGATCAGAACGGGTGATCGATCACTCGGCGGATTCACTCTCCGCCGGCGCAGCCACGCTGCTGTTCCACATGTCACGATGGATGAGCCATGTTCCATCGGTCTTTTTCCAGATCTCGATGTACTTCCCGCGGT
>PVMK01189236.1_pt2 | contig 27702 bp, 37 predicted proteins | sample 1853481 | NCBI WGS metagenome assembly PVMK01 (sample SAMN08533507, study PRJNA380276) | Marine sediment metagenome, whole genome shotgun sequencing project. | reverse complement strand
TTTTAAAGTCCTCAAAAAGGATGATGACTTCTTTAGGATTGCCGTGTTTATCGACAATATGTTTTTTATTAATGGATATCATATTTACTCCTTTCCCAAAAAGTCCATTTATTTTTTATTAGCAATTATAAGTTTATATTGGAAGATCGTCAATAAATTAGTTGTTGTTCATGATAGTAAAAGTTCGTATAAAAACAAAAACAGGACGTCCCATAAAACCGATTTAGGTTACGTCGCATTACTTTGGCGAATGAGCCGACGTGCCTGCCCCACCATGTAGAGGGGAAGCGATAGCAGGCGATAGGGTATGTTGGGTCCGGCGGCCAGGGCTGTCTGCGACTCAAGTACAGAAGGAAGATCACTATTGAACCGAACGCCAAATGATCGGTGTTTTTCGCGCAGGAACAGATGGAGCGATTTGAGAGTTCCGCTTTTGCCTGCCTTAATTTCAACTGGGATAATAAGCGTGCCTTCGGAAATCACGTAGTCAATTTCAGCCGACGAGTTTTTCTTTTCTCGAATCCAGTAAAATACCTCGGGCTCACAATAAAGATGCCGGGAAAATAGTAGATGCTGCCCGATAAACTGCTCGGAAATAGCACCGGCATTAATTCTCATAACATCCCCGGCCTTTTCATAATCGAGCAAATTCAGGCCGGTGGCCGTTGACATCAGGCCCACATCGAGAAAAAGAACCTTAAATTTTTTTGGATGGATGGTTGCCCCGAGAGGGATGCCGCTACAGGATGAATGATAGACAGGGGATGCTACTCGAGCGTGAAACAGCAGGTTCAATGCCTTTGCCAGATCTCCTGATCGCTCATTACGATCCACGTTAACATATTTGAACTTCGAGCTTACAAGAAGCGGGATTTTCTTGAACAGAAGCTGGAGCCGCTGGTGTTTGACCCTTTTTCCATATTTGTTAAAATCGTCCTGGAAGGTTGCCAGAACAGAATGTTTTATTGATTCGCATTCCTGCCATGAATTATTGTTGATATAAACTGAAACGGCTTCGGGCATGCCGCCGGTAACCAGAAAGATTCGGAGCAGATCCATTAGACGGCTGTGAAGCGGTTCAGGTATGCTGTCGCCTAAAGAAAATTCATTCAGGAAAGTTACCAACCTGTCCTTACCGGCCGCCAACAGGAACTCTTCTAACTGCATAGGTCCTAGGTGCAAATACTCGATACGTCCCACCGGCATGGAGAAAGATGGTTCTTCAAGGACAAGCTCCAACAGGGAACCGGCTGCGATAACATGCAGTTTGGGCAATTGTTCATAAAAATACCGAAGCGAGACAAGTAGCTCCGGCATTGCCTGAATCTCATCGAGAAAGAGCAGCGCAGCACCTGGCTGTATGGAAATATTGTATTGCAATTCCAACAGTTGAACAATTTTTCGAGGGTCCTTTGAGGCAAATAGCGATGCGATCTCAGGGTCTTGTTCGAAATTGATTTCCACCAATTGATCAAAATATTTTCTGGCAAACATTCGTACCAGATATGTCTTGCCTACCTGTCTGGCTCCGCGGATGACCAGGGGCTTGCGGGTTGGCTTTGATTTCCAGGTTTTCAAATATTCCAGGGCGAATCGAAACATATCTCCTCCAGAGAGAAATTCATGGGTTGTTAGGTCGTTAAAAATGATATTATCAGGGGTAACTTTATCATAAAATGAAAAAAAAGCAACCATCTTTTTGAAGGTGTCCGCAGATCCGCCTTCCAATGAAAGCTCGTCCGCCAGCCAAGCCCGCCCGGCAGTCGCTTGAGGCGCAGCCGATGGCGGACGGGTAAGGTGAGGCGGCCAGGGGCACGAGCGAACAGGTTTTATAGATTAGCGCAGATTATAAGATATGAGGCAAGGCTGGAAGCTGGTAAATAGGCTTCACATTCCACTGGGCACCGCGTTGCGGCATCTTCGACAGGCAGGGCAGGCGAAAATGCGAAAATACTTTGGATACCCCCCAGTACCATATGCCAGCCTGTCCCGGTGCTTCTACGGGGACCTGCTTGGCGGAGCAAGCAAGGAGAAAGAATAAAGGTATAAGGCGAAAGACGGAGGGCAAAATATCTGATGAGTCTCTTTTAATGATCAGATGAAGCTGCTTTTTCCTGCTGGATCCTTTCGTGTAACCATATTTTTATTAAGGCCGAACGATCTACACCAATACTTTCTCGAATTTGATCAATATCTTGAACCAGTGCTTCGGCAATATCAAGCGTAATACGCACTTTCTTTCCGTGTCGAATTATCTTGGCATTCCTCATATCAATAAGATCATGTGCATCCTCGCCATCATCAAACCGACGATCAAATTCTTCAGTATTTTTAGCCAGTTTCTTTTTATTCATAAAGTTTGGCCTCCTTTTTTCGGGCACGTCTTACGGATATGATACGTATAGCATTACTGCGTAGAGTGAAAATTGCCGACCAAAGCTTTTTGTCAATTTTCCCGATCAAGACAATCCTATTTTCGATTGGAAATGGTGTCTTAATTTCGATTCGGTTTTTATCATTCCACAATTTCATTGCAGTTTCAAAATCGATACCGTGTTTATTTTTATTCTTACGGTTTTTCCTTTCGTCCCATTCAAATTCCATGTATAAATACTATATTAATTTTGTGTAAAATTGCAACAAAATATATGAAATAGGTAATTCGTCTGATGCAACGCACCCTTTTGTGTTAGGGTAAATTCAATCACGAAAGCACGAAAAAAGAGAGGATGATGAGAGGCTTGGAGGCTGGGAGGATGGGAGGCACGAAGGCTGAGAGGCTGGGAGGCTAGGAGGCTGGGAAGCGAGGAGGCTGGGAGGCTGGGAAGAGATGTCGGGGGTCGGGGGTCAGGGGGCAGGAATTTCGAAAGAAAGGGAAGGTTTGAAAACACATGCGATTAAGATATTAATTGGAAATTATCATCAGATGATTAGTAAAAAAATCCCTTGCCATACTACGCTAAGCATAGTATGCTGTGTGTATGATTAAATCGTGGGCTAATAGTCGTTCTCGCCGTTTTTATGAAGCGGGTAAAATCTCAAAATTTCGAAGCCTTGATATTGATGCGGCAGACGAGTTGCTCGCTGCCCTTGATGCTGCAACATCTTTAAAGGATTTAAGCCCGTTAAAAAGTGTCGGATTGCACAAGCTATCCGGTAATAGAGCTGGTCAATGGGCCATGACCGTTAATGGCCCATGGCGCATCTGTTTTCGGTTTAAAAACGGGAACGCCTACGACGTTGAAATTACAGATTACCATAAGGGGTAAGCATCATGAAACCAATTCACCCAGGACGCATTTTAAAGCGTGAAATGTCGGCACGCGGTCTTCCGGCCAACAAGCTTGCACTGGCATTACGCGTACCTTCGGGTCGCATCACTCAAATTCTTAACGGCAAGCGCGGTATCTCTGCAGAAACAGCTCTACGACTTGCCCGGTATTTTGGCAATAGTGCTCAATTTTGGATTAACCTTCAATCAAGATACGATTTGGCCGTAGTTGAGCAAAATATAGGTGATAAAGTTATCGCCGAGGTGGAACAAGCGGCAGTATGAAATAGGGATGCTGATATCGGAAGAAATCCTAATGTTGCCTAAAACATAGGGGTTCATTCTTAACAGAAACCGCAAAAAGGTGGGATAAAAGGCTGGGAGGTTAGAAGGCTGGAAAAATAAGAAGGTTTGAAGGAGGGAAGATAAGAAGGTTAGAAGGTTGAGGGCTGGGATTCCGAAAGAAAGGGAAGGTTTGAAGAATAGAAGGTTGGGAAGAGAGTAGGCAGGGTCATTATGACCAAGTTTCTTCATGCGACAGCGTATTATTTATGTCCAAAGCCATTTCTCTTCCTTCGGCAAACGCAGCCAAATAAAGATCTTCTTGAGTCTCTATTGCTTCCTTAATAAGATCTCTCACCTTGGTAGACAAAGAGACGCCATCCTTTTCAGCAAGAAATTGTATATTTTTAAATAATGGCTGATCAAGAACGACATTAATTCGTGGATTTTTTGCAGGCATTTTGTTTTTTTCCTTTGTTTTTATGCTAAATGTAACACAAGTAACGCACCTTGTCAATATTTAGCGGAAGGGAAAAAATTAGGATATAGGGGACATCCTATAGTCCGCTTGTCCCTCCAAAAAGACGGCGGGCAGGCAAGAAAAAAGTGAGCATTTCAAAATAGCAACAATATCAGTATAATATAAAGGGTGATATTTTTGAGCGTACTTCACCTGATAGCTTTTTTGAAAAATTTTCGGCGAATCTCTCACAAGTACGAACCCTACCTCTGATCCCTTCGGCAAACTCCGGATAAACTAACGTTTATCCGGCCTTACCGTTTGAACGGATACGCCAATCATCCCTTATCCAAGTTTTGAGTTCAACTCCGACAACATACGGCGGCAGGTCCATTCAATGCGCTTTTTACCCATTTCAGCTCAAGGCCCCAGTTAAATGGTCCTCCGAAATTGAACCCCGGTACGATCTTCCGGACCTATCCCGGTGAAATACGCCCCAGTACGATCTCCCGGCCTGTCCCGGTTTTTCCACGGGGACCTACGGGATAAACTTCGCTCCTCATTAGCATGAATTTCACTGGACAGGCGGGGCGGGGTAAACAATTTTGGGTAATTCAGCAGTTGCTTGAAATTTGGTGAACATGGTCTTAGAATTTAACCCCGGTTAAATAATGAACAAATTTAACTGGGCATGCGTCATAAATCTTCATTTTAAGTCAAAAGCTTTTTTTTTGACATTATTGTATAACCGTTATATTTTATTTGTGCATGAGATTTAAAATCGAAATAGAAAAAAGCAGGATTTTAAAAAATGATCCGAGGCGAAAAATTAGCTTTGTGGAAGTTCAAAAAATATGGAATCATTACCATTACGTTGACTGCAGGTCTGATGATCCCGAACAATTTCGTGCAATAGGCTGGGTAAAAGGTAAATTATATACCGTAATTTTTGAAGTTGGAGAAGATAGTGAAGGTGAATACTATCATCTTGTGACTCTTTGGAAATCAACCAAACAAGAAGAAAAATTATATGAAAAACACACCTAAGAAAAAAATTCCAACGGCGGAAGAAATAGCTGAATTGGCAATGAAAGGGAAAGATGTTTCCAAGTTTTTTACTAATAAAGGTGAAATGAAACCTCCCATTCAAAGAGTAAATGTTGATTTTACTCTTGATATGCTTAAAGAATTAGATGGTATTGCCAAAGAATTAAATATTAGTCGTCAAGCAGTTATTAAATCATATCTTCGCCAAGCATTGAATCAACATTATTTGGCCCGGCAAGCTACTTCTTAACCGATTATGAATGGTGGATATCGGTGTATAGTATGTAATGGGGTACGTGTGTAATGGGGAACATCCTATATTCCTTCTGTCCCTCCAAAAAGACGGCGGGCAGGGGCCGGCCTAAATACTGTTTACAAGAATAGATAGTTCTGAAGATTTGTGGGACGTCCTTGACTAATTAGTCAAGGATGTCCCACAAAACCTAATGCATTAATATGAAAAAACCAGATAAGGAGATGGGCTATACCTTCAATACAAGTGAGAGATTTGCCAGAGCAAATTTATCGTAAACTTCAGAATAATGCTAAAAAAGATCACCGAAGCCTTTCGCAGCAGGCCATTGAAAGTGCAGTAACGCTACCTGATGAATTTGTGAGTGAAAAAGAACTAAATAAACGTCTCGGAATATCCGAAGGCATTCTTTCCGGTTGACACATCCAGCGGTCCGATGTACTGTATACATAATAAGGAGGTGTATACAGCTATGAATACCGTAACACTATCCACCCGATTGGAAAAAAAAGAAGCTAAAAAAATCGATGCTCTTGCTGCTGAGCTTGGCCTTGATCGTGGTTCTCTGCTCAAACAACTGATACGTAAAGGGTACCGGGATGTTCAAACTACAAGAGCGCTCGATGCATATCGACATGGAACAATAACACTTTCACGTGCCGCTGAAATCGCAGGACTCACCTTGCGGGATATATTTCTCATGCTTCCTGAAGAATCATTAGAGCTCAATTACGATTTAAAAGAGCTAAAAAGGGATATGGAAGCAATCTGATATGATACTCGTTGTGGATTCGTCTCCGCTCATATTCCTCGCCAAGATTAATCAGCTTTCTTTGATTTCCAATCTTTTCAATGCAAAGATTATAATTCCTTCGCAAGTGAAAAAGGAAATTATAGGTTCTAAAGTTCCTCCAGAAGAAGAACTGCTACTGACCAAATTCTTGTCAAACAGAAAGATAGTCAATCTACGCAAACCGGATATTTTTGCCGGGGCCTTGAGTTTTACCGATAATTGTGTCCTGTCATTAGCGCACAAAGAACAAGCCGACATTATTTTATCGGATGACCGATTGCTCAGGAAGGTGGCGGTTTTGGAAGGATTCGGTGTAATAGGGACCCTTGGAATTCTTTTTCATGCAAGAAAAAGATCACTTCTATCGAGAAAAAAAGTTCTGGATCTGTTTGGCCAGCTTATTGAAGAGCATAATTTCAGAATCAGCACAAGTGTATACGAAGCTGCCCGAAAAGCTATTGTTGCAATTTGAATAGAAGGATGTTGTGTGAACTTGTGAGCAGGTAAACAATTTTGGGTAAATCCTCCAAATTCATTAATTGGACAGGATTGCCCTCTGTTAAATTCGCCTTCTGCTGACCGAAAATCGGTATTTGACAGGGCAAGCAGGATTATTTATCCCAGACAAATAGTTAGTCTTGCTTGGATTTACGTTTTTTTATTTGAGAATAAATGCTTTTTCGATCCATAATGCCGAGAATAAGAATGTCATGTTCTGATATTTTGAAAACCACACGATAGTTACCAACACGCAATTTCCAGTATCCTTTCAGAGTTCTTTGCAAAGGTTTTCCATAAACTTCTGGGTGAGCGATTAGGCGTTCTTCAATAGCCCTTTTGATCATGGATTTATTTTTGTTGTCTATTTTTGGTAGGTCAATTTTTTTTACATCAGGATGATAGGATAGGTTATATGCCATTATGACCAAGTTTCTTTATGCGATAGTGTATTATTTATGTCCAAAGCCATTTCTCTTCCTTCAGCAAACGCAGCCAAATAAAGATCTTCTTGAGTCTCTATTGCTTCCTTAATAAGATCTCTCACCTTGGTAGACAAAGAGACGCCATCCTTTTCAGCAAGAAATTGTATATTTTTAAATAATGGCTGATCAAGAACGACATTAATTCGTGGATTTTTTGCAGGCATTTTGTTTTTTTCCTTTGTTTTTATGCTAAATGTAACACAAGTAACGCACCTTGTCAATATTTAGCGGAAGGGAAAAAATTAGGATATAGGGGATACTTCCTTACTTTCAACGCTATCTTTTAAAGAGAGATCGATATACATTGAATTCGGTATCTGGATAATATGCAATTTTCATGGCTTAAAACTCCTGTCTGAAAATGCGTTATGTATTGTAATACGGTCATCACTCAAAAATCAATTGAAAAGGAGAAATATACTATTATACAGAACGGCATAAATATTTGCGCATAGTATTGCAGAAATCGATGCAACTAAACCCTTTTAAAATGCATTAAAATCGGTATTCAATAAGATGATACGCAATTAAATATGGTGAATTCAAGCTGCGGGACATCCATTTGCAAATAAGCAGATCGCTGAGGGCTTGTTATCAAAGCAATATGCTTCAATAATAGCAGTTGTCAGCCTTTAAAGGGAATCATTGTTTTCGATAGTAAAATCATCATTATAAGAATAAGCCATCACCGATTCAAGCAGCTGAAAAGTTTCTTTTTTCCACAAACCTATAGCTCCAATAAGATTAACAATTGACTTTAATGGTCATTTAGACTATAAACTATTTGGCCTGGATATTTCATGAATTTTTTTTAGCAAACTTGATGAATAAAAATGTAAAGTTAAGCTAAATAATAGCAACAACTTCCATGTTACACTTTGTACCCCGAAAATTTTCTTCTTAAGCTAAAATATTTGGAAGATGCTGGCGCTATACGCCGCATATTTCCTCTGTAAGGCAGTTTTCCATTTTTATTTGCTCGCTGATCCAGCCGGTAACCTGCAACAGACTGGACAGTTCGCTTTACAGAGCACCCCTTGGGCGCTGCCTGATACGCCCATTTGCTGCGTTATCAGGGGCTTGCAGTAAAAAATTACGGCAGCACCCCTGAGTGCCTGGCAAATGAACGCATCAGACGCGTGAAAAATCTGGGTTAGACTATTATTTCAGGGAGGATCGCATGCAGAGCATTATCACTTTAACAGAGGCGAAAGCCAAATTTTCCGAGCTAATTAACAGGATTATCTTCAAAAAGGAAACGTTCGTTGTCACCAAAAAGGGCAGAAAGGTTGCGGTGGTCATACCTGTGGAGAAATACAGACCTGAAGACTCAAATGGCTTAATCGATGCCAGGGGGGCACTGGCGGAACTAGACGAAAGTATTGATGACATGGTGGGGCAAATATACGCAGCAAGGAGAACTGAAAGAGACAGAAAGGTCGAATTGTAATGTATCTTTTTGATACCGACACTTTAAGCAATATTGTGAAGCGTAGGCCGTCTGAACAATTACTGTTCAGATTACGGGATCTTCCAATGAGCCTGCAATATACTACTTCGATCAACATCGGGGAAATTTATTACGGCGCTTGCAGAACCCAACGAAGTGATAAAATTATTAAGGCTTTTGAAATACATGTATTTCCGAATATTACGATTTTGCCGTTTGATAAAAATAGTGGCAAGGCTTTCGGCCGCCTGAAAGCATCGCTTGAAAAACAGGGCATCGGATGCAGTGAACCCGACCTGAGAATTGCAGCCATTGCCATTCAACACGATTTGATATTAATTACGGGGAACGTAAAACACTTTGCCGACATCCCGGGTTTAAGTGTTGAAAATTGGATTGAATGAGAACGCGAAGGGGATCGCGGTAGGAAGAGTTCTTCGGGACGTTGGTGAAAGATTGACTTATTATTTAGATGAGTTTCGAAGGTCTCAGAACAACTTCAGTTGCCCACCCCCCACAACACCCTCAAAATGCTTTCTTTGGTAGATTCGGTTATTATTGCAGGATCTTATGAAAGGTTTTTTGTTAAAAAAGATGCTCAATACGCTGAACTCCTATGAGATGCAGTAATCATAAATACGATTTGCTCTTGCTCGTTTATTTCATAGAAAAATCGCCATGATCCGACGCGATACCGCCAGGTGTCGGGCTTAAAGCCTTTAAGTTTTTTGATATTCGACCCAAAATGTGGGATGGTTCCGCAGTTGAGGATAGACGAACTCTTGCAGTTTGCGAGCAATCCTTGTGTGGCCCGACATGATAATATGTTGCAGATCTTTCTGAAACCGTTCAGTTTCGAAAATTCGATATTTATTCAACGAAGCGTCCCTTTAGATTGCGCGCTTCATTTGAGCCTTCCTTAATCCGCCTCAATAGGTCTTGATTGGAAAGGATCTCCGCCATTTCGGCATCATCAACAAACTGCTGCTCCCGGATCTTGTTTAAGGCAGCGGTTTCGATAAGGTTGGAAAGAGAACGGTTTTCAGCTTTTGCCATTTCAAGGAAGATATTATAAATTTCGTCTTTTAATCGTAATGTTACAGTCTTAGACAATTTGGCACCTTAATTCTATTGTATTCGTTTGTATTCTAATCCGATTGCTGGTAAGTGTCAACCCAAAAAACATTTTCATCACGAAAATGTTAAAAGAAGTATAGCCATTCACTAAGGCCGGGGAGCTGGAAGGCTGAGAGGGTTCTATCGCAGAAAATCAAACCAATTTTATTAAATCATACCTTCGCCAAACATTGAATCAACATTATTTGGCCCGGCAAGCTACTTCTTAACCGATTATTAATGGTGGATATCGGTGTATAGTATTAGTAAGTGAGGGTGGAAAGCGGATTAACACAAATAACCGCTGATTAATGTTGACTTTCTGGATATAATTGAAAACCCGCCAGATGAAAATGATAATCAAAAGTGAATACCCTTTTGATCTTTCTTTTTTTCATGAGAACGAATGAAACACAGTCAGTAAAGCTGAGGCGATGGTCTGAGTATTTTTCGAAAAAACCAATTGCCTTCAACTCCTCTTCTAGGCTGGGCCGGAGGATATTAAGCAATTCAGAAGCATAGATATTTCTTGCCCTTTGAGCCGCAAAACTGTAACCAGCTCGACGACCAAGCAGGGTAAATGTTTCATTCAGGACAAAATTGCTCGTCACACAAGTTTCGCTTTTTTTTCGAATTGAATCCCAGAAAGCATTGGCCTGGTGATGATACTGATCCTTTGAGAGATGACGGGCCAGGAATGCGCCGGTATCAATATAGATCACAGTTAATCTCCATATAAATATTTGTCATGATTTTGTGCCAGATCGATCTCTGTGTTGTCTTCATATACGGCATTATCGGTCAAAAACGGATCATCATTCATCACTGCGGTGTCGGCCCTAAGGGCTCTTTCAAGGGACTCACGGATGAAACCCCCTAAAGATATACCTGTCGAGCTTGCTCGCTTGCAAGCACGGTTTTTCAAATCTTCGGGTATCATAACAGTTGTACGTTTCATAGTGCACTCCTTATCTAATACATATACATATTAGTGCCGCCATAACTCAATGTCAAGGGCGAATTGTATTAATGTAAATGGGGTCACCCATTAAAGGGCAGTAAATTCAGTCTTGATGAATTGCCGCAGCTGATCAACGTGCTCAAAGGTAATATGAGCCTGGTGGGTCCAAGGCCTTGTCTCCCGTATGAGTACGAGGTTTATAAGGATTGGCACAAGAAACGGACCAGCGTTCGTCCCGGGATTACCGGTTTATGGCAAGTGGCCGGGAGAAGCGAGGTGTTGTTTGAGGATATGATTCTGCTGGATCTGTATTACATCTATAACCGCGGACTCCCCCTGGATTTAAGTATATTGAACGAAACCATATTTGTGGTGTTGGGAAAGCGCGGTGCATACTAAGATCTGAGTAATTTATTAAGGTTTGCTGAAACCTTGGCCGGTTTTACCCTCCAAGCTTTGCATCTCCTTTTGAACCTACCCAGAGAGTTGAACTCATCAGAACGAAAAGCAGCAATGTGGGTGCTGCGCCGAAGTGTAACAACATCCAACTCAAACCGATTAAAGGCAGAAGACTCCAGCGTATCACCGCCCGAACCGTTTCGTGGTCGGCAATAACGTTTGCCACCGGAGGCGAGTACCGGTAGTAGGTATTCACAAAAGCACGGCCGATTCTATGGGGCATAAGATAAAGATCTCTGAACCTTCGAAGAAGCTGGACATGTTTTTCAAATTTTGAACCAAACGCCGCGGTAGCGATGAAACATCCCATAACGTTACCAGTACTTGCAACGCCATCCGTGTAAGTTGTCTCTTCTGATGCTATCCCTCCCAGGATCGACGATGATCCCGTTTGCCAACCCGTCGCTGTCTCCATACCCCCCGTCCTTGAGTTCCAGAGTTACCGATTGACCGTCATGGTTAAAGGTGGTGTGTTCCGAGTAGTTATACCATCCGTTAATGGTGTCGTATTTAAAGAAGGTGTCCGACGCGAAAACTTCTCCGGAAAAATAGATTTTCAATGTGGCGATGCTTCCGGGCTGGTTTACCCTTTAGCCGGTAGGAAAACAGGCCGAAGATAAGATCCGCCGGCCTGTTGGCCGTGTCGGCGATAGTCTCCGGATCGATCACTCCCATGGCTTCTATTTCGCTGATGGAAGCTGAAATCTTTTCAACGCCGATGTATGCAGAGCCATCTTCTGTTTGAACGCATTTGATGATTTCCGGCTGGTCGTTGTCCGGTATGCCGTCTAAGTTGAAATCGACGGTGTCGTCAACTTCGTTAACATCCGGAATGCCGTTTGAATTAAGATCCTCGACCAGAGAATAGGTGGTGAACTCAACAGTGTCGGACCAGTCAGAGGGCTCGAAATAGACGTCGTAGAATCGAACGCGCACATAATATGTTTGATTTGATGTTAGTATCATATGCGGTACGGGAAATACGGTCAGATGGCTGTCGCTGGTAATATCGACAACCAGGGTGGAGAAATCGCTTTGATCGCTGATCTGCCAACGGCTTTGCCTGTGAGCATTGTCGTTGGGATCCGAAAATGGGTCTGTTGTTATATTCAGGGGTTCATCGACGCCGTATTGGCCGTTATCCGGATATACAATGACCGGGGCATTCGAAGGAAGATTCGATGCCGGGACATCGACAATGGTCACCACTTTCGTCGCAGTCATTGTCGTGTTACCGACCGTGTAACCGGCCTGGATGGTCACCGGAACGTCGTTGGAAACCTCTGAAGTCGCAAGGGTGCCATTGCTGCTGACAACAGCATATTCGGAATTGCTGCTCCAGCTGGCATTGCTTGTTACCGTCTGCGCACTTCCGTCACTGAAGTTGGCTGTGGCCGTATAATCTACACTTCTGTTTTCGATGACTTGATCGTCACCATTTATGGTTATACCGGTCAGCGTCGGGGCCGATGGGGACCGATACGAAACTTCATTGGAATAGCCGCTTTCATTGCCTTCCGTGTCATAAGCAGTGAGGACAAAAAAAGAGGTTTCCGTATCACTCAGTCCCTGTATCGTGTATTCGGGATTCGCTGAATCGGCAAGCTCGGCAAGGGTGATTTTGATCGGCGAGTTCCCTTTCAGCATCGGTGCCGTTGTATGGTGCGCCCGATGAACCGGTCTTATAGTAAATATAGTAGCCGTCGATATCAGGTTCGGTATTGGCGCTCCACGCCAGGGTAACATCAGCTGCATATATGGCAGGTTGGGGGAAAAAGATTAAGGCAGATAGTATAAATGTGAAAGTACAAAAAGTTATATTGAATAGATATTTACGTAAACATCTAACCATAATCGGCGCCTCTTTTTCTATGTAGCGGACAACTTCCATAGAAAAAGGCGCCTTAATCGTGTAATACCGAATGTCTAATTCTTCGAATGAGAAGACTTCTACCGGTATTCGGCAGCCCGGCTGTCTTTGCTTTTCAGCTTAAGACCCGTGGCGTTGCGTCCCCGATTTTCAACGGGTTTGCCCTTTCGCTATCTGGTGTTATCCGATATTGATGACTAAATCCACGGGATTAATATGCAAAAAATATACCGTAAAATAGGGTGATAAAAGAGGGGGAGGCATCTACGGATGAACTTTAAAGCGGTCTCACGGTTTTTCACATGATATAGACTGTAAAAACAGTTAATTATCAGGAGGGTCGTTGTATCTGCACTCAAGATTTTAAATGGTTTTTACGGAAGGGGGTTGTTGTTTGCCCATGAAAATTTGACAAAAATGGTCTGATTTTGTGACAAAAAACAGTCTCTTGCACCCGTAAAAAGAATCTATTTTATTTGATTGTTAAAAACCTGGTCCTCCCCCGCGATGCGGGATCTTCGAAGGGCCTTGCCTGTCCCGCATTTCGGGAGTCATAGATATTGGGCTATGCCATAAGCTTGAAAGTGACTAAAGTTTGAAGTGAACTAAAGTGAGCTAAAGTTAAGGAATTCTGCCAATCATATAAAATCAGCGGCTTCCGGCTCGTAGAGCCTGCAGCTCGGAGAGAGCGAGCCGACTTCGCCATAGTAGCCTTTGGCTACGACGGCTGAAAGCGACACCATAACTTCCCCGTTTAATACGGGATAAATAGGCATTTTAGATCACTTTAGGCACTTTTAACTTGTACGGTTTAAAACAAAAAACCTGCTGTAAAAACAGCAGGTTTTATTTTTTGGTGGTGCCGAAGGCCGGACTTGAACCGGCACGGCTGTTGCCACTACCCCCTCAAGATAGCGTGTCTACCAAATTCCACCACTTCGGCAAGTGATTTTTCAAAGGTCTCAATTTATTCTGTCTGAGCCGGTTTTGCAGATTGCGGTATTTCCGACTTAGGTTGAGGGCTTTCTTCGGGCGCTGCCGGTGCAGCCTGCTGTTCTATGGGCGCTTTTTCGTCTATCATAATCGAACTTTTCATATTGTGACCGGATATATAAGCCAGTCCCAGGGATGTTAACATAAAGACGATGGCCGCCAGTGTTGTTGCTTTGGACAAAAACGTCGAAGACCCGGTACTGCCAAAAAGCGTCTGGCTGGAGCCACCACCAAAAGCTGCCCCCATATCCGCCCCTTTCCCTGTCTGAAGCAGGATGATCATAATAAGGGCGATGGAGACAATAACATGTAGTATTATTAAAAATGTTGTCATAATTATTTGCTTTAAGTTTATTTTTGAAATTGAACTATTTTACTGAACGTTTCGGGCTCAAGGCTTGCACCACCGATAAGTGCGCCGTCAATGTCCGGCATCGTCATAAGTTCCTTGATATTATCCGATTTTACGCTACCTCCATATATTATTCTAATGGACTTGGCAAGCTTATTTCCGAATTTTTTTCCAAGCATCCCGCGTAAAAACAGATGGACCTCCTGAGCCTGATCAGCGGTTGCCGTTTTACCGGTACCGATGGCCCAGACAGGTTCATAGGCGATGACCAGTGTTTCCATTTCATCCGCGGAAAATCCCTTTAACCCCTTTTGCACCTGTCTGTCAAGTACTGAAAACGTCTCTTTGGAATCGCGTTCCGTTTCAGACTCTCCGATGCAAAAAACCGGTATCAGATCTTTTTTTAAAGCGGCCTTTATTTTCTTGTTGACGGTGTCGTCGGTTTCGCCAAAATACTGGCGCCGTTCCGAATGGCCGACGATAACGTACCTGCAACCAGCTGAAACCAGCATGGACGTCGATATCTCACCGGTGAACGCGCCTTCCTCTTCCCAAAAGAGATTCTGGGCACCCAGAGAAATACGGGTGTTTTTCAGCATATCTGAAACCGGCGACAGAGCTGTAAAGGGTGGTGCAATCATCACATCGACATCCATGGTCGTCGATAAGAGCTTTACCAGCCGATCGGCTGCCTCAACCGCCTCGGGGCCGGTCTTAAACATCTTCCAGTTTCCGGCAATCAGTGGTCTGCGAAGGTCCATTCAATTTTATCCTTATTGAAGATGATTCGTAACTACTCAGGTATTTAGGTTGAAGACTGAAGGCTGAAGTATATCAATCATCTCGCAACGCTCGAATTAAACCATTTAAGACCTTCTCTGTTTCGACACCCGCCGAATGCCCTAAGTTTTGTGTGATCGCGCATGATTTGTCCCTAAAAGCCTTCAACCTTCAGTCTATCCACCTGAGTAGTTACGATGATTCTTAATTTTCAATTTATAATTGTGCTCCAATCATAGCCGCCAGATCCACCATCCTGTTTGAGTATCCGGTTTCATTGTCGTACCAGGATAAAACTTTAACCATGTTGTCGACCACGTAAGTTGTCAGTCCATCGACAATGGAGGACAGTTTTGATCCGTTGAAATCCGTGGATACCAGGGGAAGATCGTTAAATCCTAAAATGCCTGCCAGCGATTTTTCCGAAGCCTCTTTTAAAGCAGAGTTTACATCCGTAACCGTAACGCCGGTTTTTTCTAAATTTGCAACAAAGTCGACGATGGATACATTTGGAGTGGGAACGCGGATGGCAAGGCCGTTGAGCTTCCCGGAGAGCTCCGGGAGTACCAGGGCCACAGCCTTGGCGGCGCCGGTAGTTGTCGGAATCATGGACATGGCGGCGGCTCTGGCCCTTCGCAAATCTTTGTGGGGGAAATCGAGCAGACGCTGGTCACCGGTATAAGAATGAATGGTTGTCATGAGTCCTCTTTTAATTCCGAAATTTTCTAAAAGTACCTTAGCCACCGGTGCAAGACAATTTGTCGTACATGAAGCATTCGATATAATGTGATGATTTTGCGGATCGTACTGGTTCGAGTTTACACCCATGACGATGGTAACATCCGGCTTTTGAGCCGGTGCGGATATGATCACTTTACGGGCGCCGGCAGTCAGATGTTTTGAGGCGTTTTCATGGTCTCTGAAAAGACCGGTGCATTCTGCGACAATGTCCACGCCTAAATCTTTCCAGGCAAGGGACGCAGGATCTTTTATTGAGGTAACAGCCACCGATTTCCCGCCCACCTCTATGGCGCCATTCATTGCAGTGACTTCCATATCGAGCTTGCCGTGGACAGAATCGTAGGTCAGAAGATGGGCCATAGTGGCTGAATCCATGAGATCATTCACCCCCACAACCTCAAGCTCGTCATGATCGATCAAGGCTCTGAAAACAAGACGTCCGATTCTTCCAAAACCGTTGATGCCTAATTTTATGCGCATTGTTCCTCCTTTTTCGTTTATCACTATATCCAGCTATGTTCGTTTGTTTCCTTTTAAAATTCCGCTTGCAAGTGAAATGCTTTTTTTCCCGAAAGCTTCCAGGTGTTCCGCGAGCTTGCTGAGTTCCATCTCTTTTTGGATGTCAAAGGCCTTGATCAGAATGGGAAGATTAACGCCGGATATGACTTCCACCCGTCCTTCTTCGAGAAATGAATAGCTTAAATTGGATGGCGTCCCACCAAACATATCTGTAAGGATAAGAACGCCTCGACTGTGATCAACCTTTTTGATTCCTTCCGCGATTTTTTTCCGCAGTTTGTCAACGTTTTCGTTCAAATTTATGGAAACCGATACCATGGTATCCGGTCGAGTTCCAAGAATGAATTCAGCAGCATCAATAAGTGCATCTCCAAGTTGACTGTGTGTTACAATAACTATACCTATCATAATTCCCTTTCTACATGAGACCGTTGCAAAACGTCCCCTTTTGCCCAATTCCTGCGTCTGACTCAAATTTTAATCCTCGAAATACATAATGTATGCACCCCAAGGGCATTTCCTGCGGGGCACCTGTGGTTAAAATTTTCGTCTTCCCCTCCGGGGCGTAGGACCTACGGGCCGGAGGCTTGAACTTGAACCCCGGTTAAATAATAAAAACAGATTTAACTGGGCAGGCAAAAATGAACATTTTTCAAAGGTCTCTACATATCAATGTTACGATGTGAAATAATAATCTGCATATCTGTTTTTTTTATATGTTCGAATACGGCTTCTGCAATGGTTACGGAACGATGTCGGCCTCCGGTACAACCCACTGCAATGGTTAGATAAGCTTTGCCCTCCTTTTCGTACATTGGGATTAAATAGTCAAGCAGATCCAGATATTTTTTTAAAAATCTGCGGGCTTCATCGTTGTTCAAGATATAATTTTTAACGTTTTCGTTTTTCCCGTCCAGGGCTTTGAGTTCAGGAACGAAGTACGGATTTAAAAGAAACCGAACATCCATGATCAGATCGGCATCGTGGGGGGTCCCGTATTTGAAACCGAACGATAAAATATTTATCTTCATGGGCGCAAAGCTTTTACTCTTTTGCGCGATGTCACTGATAACAGATTTCAGCTCGTGGACATTGTAATGGGAAGTGTTAATAATTTTATTGGCGGTGATTTTTAGATTTTTTAACTGTTGTTGTTCAGTACGGATTCCCTCCAAAAGGCTTTTGTCTTGCGAAAGGGGATGGTGCCTTCGTGTTTGGCTGTACCGCTTCAGCAGAGTTTCTTCATCAGCGTCAAGAAAAAGGATTTCGAACTGATGCCCTTTTTTCTTTAGAGATTCAAAGATTGATGAATACCTGGAGAGAAAACTTTTTTCTCTCAGGTCCATCACAAATGCAAGCCCCGTTATTTCAGAGCTGCTTTTAATCGGCAATTCCAAAAATTTGGGAAGAAGTGCTACCGGCATGTTGTCGACACAATAGTAGCCCGCATCTTCAAATGCTGCAATTGCAGTACTCTTCCCAGAGCCGGATCGCCCTGTAATTATTATTATTTTTAACTTTTTACTGTTAATCAATGTTCGGTTCTAAAATTCTTCCTCCTCTTCTTTGATGATGGAATAGATTTCATCTCGGTTTGTGGCACGTAACAACTTTTGTTTGAAAGGGTCATTTTTCAAAATTCTGGAAATTCGAGCGAGAAGCTTTAAATGAAGTCCTGTCGAATTTTCCGGCGTTAATAAAAGGAAAAAGATATGGGCGGGCTGCCCGTCCATTGAATCGAAGTCGACGCCTTTTTTGCTCAGACCGAAACCGAGTACCAGCGAATCCAGATCCTTGACTTTCCCATGGGGGATCCCGATCCCTTGACCAATTCCGGTACTCCCGAGCCGTTCCCGTTCTATGAGTACTTTAACGAGATGATCATGGTTTATGTCGGCAATACGGGCCACAGGTGTTACAAGTTCTTCGAGAACCCCTTTTTTATCATTCGCTTTTAAATCAGACAGAATGGCTTCTTTCAGTAAAACATCAAGAATCTTCATTATAAGGAACCCGGGTTAGTTGCTGGGTTGAATCAGGCCGTAATCATCATTTTTTCGCCGATAAAGGACGTTGACCTGATCGGTCCTGGCATTTGTGAAAACCAGAAAATTGTCGGTTACAAGGTCCATCTGCATAACCGCTTCTTCCACATCCATGGGTTTATAGTCGATATTTCTGACAATAATGTGTCCTGTGGCTTCGTCTTCCAGGTGAAGACTGTCTTCTGCAAGTAGATCTTTTGTTCTGGATTTCGAGCCACTCCGATGTTTCCGGTTTTTTTGTTTGTTTTTCTTGATCTGTTTTTCGAGTTTGTCCAGAACCATATCTATGGCAGAATACATATCGTCCGTCACTTCTTTGCCATAGATGCTGAGTCTGTCACCGATGATATTGATTTCCGCCATGTGGCGAAATTTTTCAACCGAAAGCACGACTTTCGCTTCGGCGGGATTATAAAGATATTTATCAAAACGATCGAGTTTGTCTCCTACATATGATTTTAAATTTTCAGAGGAATCAAGATTTTTAAATGTAACCGATGTATGCATATCTAAAATCTCCCTAAAATTGTTTGCGTTTGTTCGATGGTAATACTTTCATTATTTCACGGTATTTGGCTACGGTTCTCCGCGCGATATTAATATTTGCCTCCTTCAAAAGTTTTGAGATTTTGTCATCGCTGTAAGGTTTTTTGGGATTTTCATTGTCGATGATCAGTCTTATCTTTTCTTGTACACTGGCAGAGGCGATGGCTTCGCCATGGACGCGCTGAATAGAACTGTTAAAAAAATATTTCAATTCATAAATACCCCGCGGGGTATGGACATACTTATTAGTTGTCACTCTGCTGATGGTTGATTCATGCATGCCGATATCTTCCGCGATATCTCTCAATACCATGGGTTTCAGGTGTGCAATCCCTTTTTTAAAAAAATCTCGCTGGAATTTCAGTATGCTTTCCATCACTTTGTATATGGTTTTTTGACGTTGGTGAATACTCCGGATCAACCAAGTTGCGGAACGCATCTTTTCCTGTATATAGTCCTTTGCAGCTTCGGAAAAGTTTCCGTCATTCTTAATGGCACTTTTATAAAAATTGTTAACACGCAGTTTCGGCATCCCGTCATCGTTGACCATGATTATAAATTCATCGTCCAACTTATAAACAAAAACATCAGGATTGATGTATTGGGCTTCTTCCTCGGTGAATTGCCTGCCGGGTTTTGGCTCTAAACTCTGGATAACTTTAACGGCGACAATAATATCTTCGATGGATACTTTTAGAGATTTGGCTATGGCCTTATAATTCTTATTTTCAAGATGATTGAGATGGTTTTCGATGATTTCGGTTACGATGGTGTCGTCCAGGTCAAAATACCTTACCTGAATAAGTATGCATTCACTGAGATCTCTTGCGCAGACACCGATGGGATCAAATGTTTGAAATAGGGATAGAACTTGTTCGATATTTTCAGGGTCGGCACCGCTCATCATGGCGAGGTCTTCGACTGTGGCATCCAGATAGCCATCTTTATTCAGGTTGCCGACGATAAAATTTCCAATCTTTTTTTCCTCTTCTTCGGGAGACGTCATAAGGAACTGCCAGAGCAGATGTTCACGCAGGGATTCTTTACGTGCCACAAATGATTCAAAATTCAGCGTATCTCTTCTTTCGGCTTCGAAATGGATTTTTCCAGAGGAATTGTATTCATCGATATAATTGCTCCAGTCGATGTCGTCCCGGATTTTTTCTTCTACTGTTATCTCTTTGGTTTCGGACGGTTCGGTGGATACTTTCTCAGGGCTTTCAACAAGCGGTTTTTCAACATCAAGATCCTGGACCTCCTCTTCCAATGTAGGATTCTCCTCGAGCTCCTGCTGGATGGCACTCAAAAGTTCAAGTCGCGACAGTTGCAGAAGCTTGATCGCCATCTGAAGCTGCGGGGTCATGATGAGTTGCTGCGTTAATCTCAGCTCTTGTCTTAGTTCAAGTGCCATTTTATAATTTAAACTCGTCTCCAAGGTATATCCGTCGAGCGATTTCGCTCGAGGCTATTTTTTCAGGGGGGCCGGATTCAATGATTTTGCCGTCGTTTAATATATATGCTTCGTCACAAACCTCAAGAGTTTCTCTTACATTATGATCGGAGATAAGGATGCCGATACCTCTATTTTTTAAATGTCGAATAATTTTTTTTATGTCGATGACCGCCAGCGGGTCTATACCGGCAAAAGGTTCATCAAGAAGGATAAAAGAGGGATTCGTGGCCAGCGCGCGTGTTATTTCAAGACGCCGCCGCTCCCCGCCTGAAAGCAAGTTTGCCTTTTGGTTTTCCAGATGCGTTATTCCGAGTTCGCCAAGGAGCAAATTTGCCCGCTCTTCTTGATCCGATTTAGAGATGGATAGTGTTTCAAGAATTGCCATTATATTTTGTTTAACCGTCAGTTTTCTAAATATCGACGTCTCCTGGGGGAGATAGCCGACGCCTTTCCGTGCCCTCAGATACATGGGGAAATTCGTGATATCTTCATCATCGAGAAAGACCTGTCCACCATCCGGCTTTATCATGCCGACGGTCATATAAAAGGTGGTGGTTTTGCCTGCGCCGTTTGGGCCGAGCAGTCCCACGACACAGCTGTTTTTTATTTTCATGCTAACGGAGTTCACAACCTGTCTTCCATTATACACCTTAACCAGATCTTTAAGAGATAATGTCGTCAATTATTTCAAACCCTTTTCCCCGGCATAAAACACGGCTTCCACACGCTCTTTACGTCCACCTTCAACAACAATACGTCCATCTGTTCTGTAAAATGTAATTTTTTCACCTGTTATGGTGTCATTTCCACTGATGATCTTTGAGTCGGCACCCGACAGGACCAGCACGCTTGTCTCTGTATTGTATACGGCCTGCTGGCTTTCTGCAACCTTGTTGTCAAATTTTATCTTGACGTTGCCATTGGCAACGATTTGATGAATCGATTCCCCGCCGATAACCGGTTTATTTTTATCGGCTAAATGTTTTTTAAAAAAAATTTTGAGTCTGTCGGCCGTGATCACGGTCTCATCCTGTTTTGCCCTGACATTTCCAATAAATTCGGCATAGCCGGCTTTGTTTTCTGAGATCAGTTTATCTGCCGTAATGTAAATTTTTTCATTGTTTTTACGGCCTTTTGTATCTGGATTGTCTGATATATCGTCAGCATGTGCCGACGGCATGGCCATGCCGGCAGTCAGGAGAAAAATTAGGGTCCAAAAGCTCAACGTCCAACGATAATTATGCTTAAAGGGTGATTTTCTCATGTAAAGTTCCTGCCACCTTTCCTTCAAAAATCGATCTATTTGTATTTAAATCCAATGACATCGAGTCAGCAACAAGATTAAATAGATCTCCTGTAATGTTAACCGGCGTTTCTGAAAAGATAATTCGTCCGTTGTGTTTGTAATACAGATTGTCGCATTTTAGCCGGTAGCTTACATTTTCCACCACAACATTGCCGAATATTTCCATGTCGTTTGAATCGGTATTTAAAATCCCTCGATCTGCTTTTAAATAAACGTTGGTTTTATCTTTAAGAAAAAATTTTACAGACAAATCATGGAAAATCGCCTGGTTTTTGTTGTTGATATAGTCTACGGAAGCGGCGTCCAGACTCCACTCTGTTATCCCGTTTCGGGTAGCTGTTTGATGCGCCTTTCCTATGGAGATGCTGGCTTTACTCTGAATGTAAGAAACAAGTTTGTCTTCTTTGTCTGAAATGTGGCGATATCCCACGAAAATCGCCGATACGACCCCAAATGTAATAAAAATGATTGAGATCAGAAAGAATTTTAACTTCTTCTTGTTGGTCATGGTTATCATTGAACTGCCACAGCGAGCCCATTTCCCGTTAGGATAAAAAGCGTTCCAAGATGTTTTCCCAGAGTCCACGAGCCTTTAGTATTGCTTCACAAGCTTCTCTGACCGCCCCTTTCCCCCCTTTTGCCGATGTAACCATATCCGCGTTTTCAAGAACGGTCTGGTGAGCATCTGCAACGGCTATGGAGAGCCCGACCTTTTTCATCAAGGCTATATCCGGCAAGTCATCACCGATGAATGCCGTTTCTTCAGCAGTTACACCGGTGCGATCTAAAACAAGATCGAATATGGCGGCTTTATCGTTAATGCCGTCAAAAATAAGGTCGATACCAAGATTTTTACAACGGTGATGAAGTGCGTTTGAACGCCTGCCGGTGATTATACACAGGTCGATTCCCGCCTCCATTAGGAGTCTTATGCCCAGTCCGTCCTTAACATTAAACACCTTGGTTTCGATAGCGTTATCATTATAGATAATACCGCCGTTGGTGAGTACGCCGTCAATATCAAGAATCAGGAGTTTTATGCGTTTTAATCGATTTAGAACCATTGACTCAACAAACCATGGCCTTCCGGATTGCGATAAGCTGGGAAAGCAGTTCATCCAACGTATCGAGCTTTAATGAATTGGGTCCGTCACAAAGCGCTCTGTCGGGTTCCGGGTGAACTTCCATAAATATGCCGTCTGCTCCGGCGGCAACTGCCGCACGTGCCAGAGTGGGGACAAATTCCCGCTGTCCACCGGAACTTTTACCTGCCCCGCCGGGGAGCTGGATGCTGTGTGTTGCGTCGAATATTACCGGACAACCCATATCCTGCATGATCTTTATGCTTCGGAAGTCCACCACCAGATTGTTATATCCGAACATGGCTCCCCTTTCTGTGAGGAGAATCCGGCGGTTTCCTGTAGAAGTCACTTTGTCCACGATATTTTTTACATCCCACGGGGATAGAAACTGTCCTTTTTTCACATTGATCGGTTTTCCTGTTTCAGCGACTTTTAAAATAAAATCGGTTTGCCGACATAAAAAAGCAGGGATTTGAATGATGTCCAAAACCCGTGCCGCATCATCAATTTCGTTGATCCTGTGAACATCCGAAATGACCGTGATGCCAAGTTCCGTCTTGATGCGTTCCAGGATATCAAGCCCCTCCGCCAACCCGGGACCCCTGAAAGAATTTATGGATGTTCGGTTGGCTTTGTCATAAGACGCTTTAAAAATAAAGGGGATATCCAAATTGTGGGTCAATTCTTTCAGAAATGACGCGATTTCATAGGTCATTTCATAATTTTCGATCACACACGGACCTGAGATCAAAACCAGCTGAGATCCCTGACCGATTGAGATATTGTCTGTTTTAACGATATTGCCCATGGTTTTTATGACGCTGTGATTTTCTTAAATTTTGATAGTGTCTATCCATAAATAGTTATCGCGCATAGGGTGAAAAGTCAAGAAACGAAAAAAGGAAAAACAGCCCTTGATTACTCTCTTTTTTACTGTTAATATCGGTGCTTTGAAAAAGAAGAAAGGCGGGCTGCAACCTATTGAAAACGAATAGAAAAAACTTAAAAACCAAAATGATCGTGCTGATCAGTCTCATTGTTGTTCTACCGATTGCATGGATATTGATGCAAAAACTCGAAGGTGAAAAGCCTTCCATCGTTCTGGACCCTCCTTCTCCGTTCATCGGCAAGACGCATACCCTTTCCATTAATGTGTCCGACGTCAAAAGTGGTGTGCGAGAGCTATGGGTCGGACTTATCAAAGACGGCAAGGAAGTTGTACTATTTGAAAAAGACCTGCCCTCGGAAGGTCTTATTGGCGGCGGGAAGACCCGTCAGGCGACTTTCAAGATCAAAATTGAGCCAAAGAAAATAGGCATAACCGACGGCAAGGCGATCTTGCGTATGGTTGCCAGGGATTATTCCTGGCGGAAATGGTTGCACGGAAACACGGCGTATTTAGAAAAAGACGTAATGATTGATACAAAGCCTCCTGAGGTGGATGTTCTGAGCAGGATACACAATGTGAGCCAGGGGGGAACAGGGCTTGTGATCTACAAGCTGTCGGAACCGTGCCTTGAAAGCGGTGTTTATGTGGGGGGAAATTTTTTCCCGGGATATTCAGGATATTATAAGGATAAAAACTTTTTTTTGGCCTTTTTTGCCCTTGATTATACACAAGGGGCAGGGACCGAACTCCTTGTAAAAGCAACCGATTTATCCGGAAACATCTCCAGAGCGGGGTTTCCATATTATATTAAAAAAAGAGTTTTCAAAAAGGATTTTTTAGAAATTTCCGACAAATTTCTTAATTGGAAGATGCCGGAATTTGATGTGGATGTTCCGCCGGATTCCAAAAATCCCCCGGTGGACAAGTTTCTTAAGGTTAACCGTGAATTTCGCAAGCGCAACAACTTGAAAGTAAAAAATGTCGGAAGGAAAACCGACAACAAATTATATTGGAACGGTCCATTTTTGAGGCTGCCCAATTCAGCCAGGAAAGCCAATTTTGCCGATCATCGCAGATATAGATACAAAGGTCGTGTAATCGATGAACAGGTCCATATGGGTGTGGATCTGGCCTCCATTGCCCATTCACCGGTCCCGGCATCGAACCGTGGGAAGGTTGCCTTTGCCGAATACTTGGGCATTTACGGGAAAACCGTAATTATCGACCATGGCTTTGGATTGTTCAGCACCTATTCACATTTAAGCACTTTTGACGTCAAGCAGGGGCAGATGGTATCTAAAGGTGAGATCATTGGGCGTACAGGAAGTACGGGGATGGCCGGCGGGGATCATCTCCATTTTGGAATACTGGTTCATAATACATTTGTAAACCCTATCGAATGGTGGGATTCGGCCTGGATAAAAAACAATATATCAAACAAATTGGAAACGGTAGGGTCTTTATACTAAATAAAATTTGTAACTACTCAGGTGGATAGACTGAAGGTTGAAGGCTTTTAGGGACAAATCATGCGCGATCACACAAAACTTAGGGCATTTGAGCTGGCTGACGAGGTAGCAGTATTGGTTTATCGGGTGACCGCAGGGTTTCCGAGAGAAGAGTTGTATGGTCTAACTCGAGCGTTGCGAGATGATTGATATACTTCAGCCTCAGTCTTCAACCTAAATACCTGAGTAGTTACAATAAAATTTGGACCCTCTTCTCCAACTAAATTGGGGTAGAACCTAAAAAATTAAAATGGAAAGCAAAGATCAGAGAGTAACCGGCGATGAAAAAATATAAGATTAACAAGTCATACCAGGACATCAATAAAAAGATCAAGACCGGAGAAGTTGTTGTTGTTACTGCCGAGGAGATCATCGACATCGTCCGGGAAGAAGGGCCGGTTGAGGCGGCACGGCAGGTCGACGTTGTAACGACGGGAACCTTTGCGCCAATGTGTTCATCCGGCGCATTTATAAACTTCGGACATTCTGTTCCGAGATTAAAAGCATCCAAAGTCTGGTTGAATAATGTGTCCGCATATGCCGGCATTGCAGCGGTGGACTGCTATATCGGGGCCACAGAGCCGTGTGAGGATGATCCGTTAAACAAGGTTTATCCCGGGGAATTTAATTATGGCGGCGGCCATGTGATTCAGGACCTGGTTGCCGGAAAGACCGTCTACTTAAAAGCCACCGCTTATGGAACAGACTGTTATCCGAATCGGATGGCGGAAAAAGAGATTTCATTGCGGACACTTCCGAGCGCAACGCTCTGCAATCCCAGAAACGGGTATCAAAATTACAATTGTGCCGTGAACTTAACCAATAAAACCGTCTATACATACATGGGCACATTGAAACCCAGAGCCGCCAATGCAAATTTCTGTTCCGCCGGTCAACTCAGCCCGCTTCTTAATGACCCTTATTATAAAACCATCGGCCTTGGGACCCGAATTTTTCTTGGCGGGACAACAGGATATGTGACCTGGTACGGCACACAGCACAACCCGTCGGTGGAAAGGACAAACAAAAGTGTTCCCAAAACACCTGCCGGTACCCTATGGGTTATGGGAGATCTCAAAAAAATGAGTCCCAAATGGCTAATGGGCGTAAGTATGCAAGGGTATGGATGTTCACTTGCCGTGGGACTGGGCATTCCTATTCCCATCCTCAACGAGGAGATCGTTCAGTACACAGCGGTTTCGGATGAAGAGTTGTTTACCCAGATCGTAGATTACGGGCATGATTATGCACATGGTATTTCAAAAAGTTACGGCCAGGTCAGCTACGCAGAATTGAAAAGCGGTTCTATTAAATTCAGGGGTGGGGAAATACCCACCGTGCCGATGTCCAGCATGGTGAGAGCACGTGAAATCGCTGAAATGCTGAAAAGATGGATTTCCAAAGGCAAATTTGTGATCGGTGAGCCGCAGTTTACATTGCCGACGAAGTAATGCTCCCAACGTTGCATCAACATCCGGACGGAATTTAAAACAGATAAAATTGATAGTTCCGTAAAAAGTAAACAGTCAATCCCCAATGTCGAATATCATACGGACTTTTATCGCTGTCGAGATTCCTGAGAAAATAATTTCATCGATTGCCAGGGTTCAAGAAGGTATAAAAAACTACGGGTTTAAAATCAGATGGGTTCGACCGGAGAGTATTCATCTTACCCTGAAATTTTTAGGAAACATCGAGGCGGCGGATACAGAAAACGTCGGCAGGGCCGTATTCCGGGCATCAAAGGAATATACTCCCCTGTCTCTACAGGTGAAAGGGATCGGCGTTTTTCCGGGTATAAAACGCCCTCGCGTGGTATGGGTGGGCATTACAGGCCAGCTCGAAACCCTTGTCGGACTGCAGAAAACACTCGATAAAAATTTAGAGGCCATCGGTTTTCCCAAGGAGAAAAGGCCTTTTAAAGGACATTTGACCTTGGGCCGGATCAAGAAAAAAATCGACACGAATACTTTTATTGAAGCACTCGATACATTCGGAAATTTTGAGACTGAAACATTCACTGCCGACAGAGTGGTTCTGTTCAAAAGCGAACTGAAAGCATCCGGAGCTGTTTACACGAAACTGATGAGCGCTCGGTTGGATGGACACGTCACATAGAATTACTTCATTGATTTCTTAGTAAAGAATCCCCCGCTAAGCGGGGCAGGCAGGGCCCAGAGGGGTGAAATCTACCGTATATGCCAGCCGGAATGATGGAATGCTGGAGTAGTGGGGAAAAGCATGGAGTGATGGAGGATTGGAGAATTGGGCTGAAAAAAATTGTTTTCCCATTTCACAACACTCCATTATTCCAATATTCCAGTTTGATCGATTAAGATTGCATAGTCGCTGTTTTCACCTGGCTGTGGGGGCCAGGTTTTTCAAGGACTAAATACAACCATGTTAGGTGATTAACGGAGGAGATAATGAGCATTTCAACGGACAAGGAGAAGGCGGTAGAAACCGCCATGGTTCAGATAGAACGACAGTTCGGCAAGGGGTCTATCATGAAGCTGGGGAGCAGCCCTATTATCGATGTACCT
>PVMK01126510.1_pt1 | contig 27711 bp, 28 predicted proteins | sample 1853481 | NCBI WGS metagenome assembly PVMK01 (sample SAMN08533507, study PRJNA380276) | Marine sediment metagenome, whole genome shotgun sequencing project. | reverse complement strand
CATGATCGAAATCATCGATATGCACAAGTGGTTCGGTGATTTTCATGTGTTACGAGGAATAGATCTGACCGTTAATAAAAAAGAGCGGATCGTTATCTGCGGTCCCTCCGGTTCCGGAAAATCGACGCTGATTCGCTGCATCAATCGACTGGAAGAGCACCAGCGTGGCCAAATTATTGTCGACGGCATTGAACTGACCAATAATATTAAAAATATCGAAAAAATTCGCGCCGAAGTGGGTATGGTCTTCCAACACTTTAATCTTTTTCCGCATCTGACTATTGTTGATAATCTTGCCCTGGGTCCGATATGGGCCAGAAAGATCCCCAAAAAAGAAGCCGAAGAAACCGCCATGTATTATCTGGAGAAGGTCCACATTGCCGAACAAGCCAAGAAATATCCCGGCCAGCTATCAGGCGGTCAGCAGCAGCGGGTCGCCATTGCCCGCAGTCTGTGTATGTCGCCGAAAATAATGCTCTTTGATGAGCCCACCTCTGCGCTGGATCCTGAAATGATCAAGGAAGTGCTGGATGCGATGATCGAACTTGCCCGGGAAGGCATGACCATGATTGTGGTCAGTCACGAAATGGGTTTTGCCAAAAGCGTGGCGCACCGGGTGCTTTTTATGGATTTTGGCCAAATTGTAGAAGGAAACACGCCCGAGGAGTTTTTCGAAAACCCCCAGCACGACCGTACCAAACTGTTTCTCAGCCAGATCTTGCATTAAAGCCACATCGTTTCTTTCCCCGAAAAATGAAGCCTAATAAGCGGATTTATGCTAAAATAGGGCCTATTAGTTGAAAGTTATTTGTTATAGGTTATTGGTTAATAGTTCAAAAAGAATAAAATCCGCTTTATTCTTCAATTTCAAATAACGAATAACAAATAGCAATTAACACCTGATTGGGCTGAAGCTCAATCAGGGCGGTACGCTTAAGTTTCCAGTGTATTCGGCCGATATAGACTCATATATCAATACATTAGGGATAGCGCGGTTGTAAAGAAATTAGTTCCGATAATATGTGCATTGCGAGGAGCCAGCGACGAAGCAATCTTTATGGAAAACGAGCGATAGCTTCGACTTCGCACGCAATGATTCAATGCAAAGATTCGCTAGTCAATCGGAACATATTTTTGCGGATTAGGGATAGGTCCGCGATGTGGAGAAACCTGATCGAATTAAAATGAATTTATATTATGCCGATGGGGACCGGCAGGTCGGTCCAATAGACAAAACTGAGCTGCAGTCACTGATAAAAGCCCGCAAAATCGGTTCCCAGACGCTCGTGTGGCAACCCGGTATGCAAGGCTGGGAAGAATTGGGCCCTTTTGTGCGGCGCAAAACTCACGGGGGCTCCGAATCGGTGCAGCCGGCACCGCCGGTGAAGCAATCGTTATGCTCTGAATGCGGCCAGGCGTTTGCTGAAGATGATATGATTCGGTTCGCCGAGGCGTGGGTGTGTGCGAGCTGTAAACCGCTTTTTGTTCAAAAAATCAAAGAAGGCGTCACACTTGCCGGTGAGATGGAATATGCCGGTTTTTGGATCCGTCTGGGTGCCTGGTTTATTGATTATATTATAATGGCAATTGCCAGCGCAATTATTTATATTCCGCTTACGGTTATGGGCGTTTTTTCTTTTGATGAACGCGCTGCATTTGCCATTATTCAACTGGTCTCCATGATTCTGAATTTTATCATACCCGCTGCCTATGAATCCTGGTTTGTGGGGAAGTATGCAGCCACACCGGGAAAAATGGCCTGTAAATTAAAGGTGGTCATGGCAGAAGGCGGTCGGGTCAGCTTTGCGAGGGCAATTGGTCGGCACTTTGCAAAATACATCAGCGGGCTGATTCTGGGCATTGGTTTCATCATGGCCGGTTTTGACGAACAAAAGCGCACGCTGCATGATCGAATCTGTGATACCCGGGTGATAAAATCAGGAGAGCTTTAATATTTTAGATTTTAGATAGCGGATTTTGGATTTAATGATCGACTAATCTGTATAGCACCAAATTCCGGTCCTTTTTAATCCGCAATCCAAATTCCAAAATCCAAAATCAAGATTGCTCCAATACTCCAGCACTCCAATAATTCGCCACTTCATAATTCTTAAGGAGCCAACTTGTGCTTTCGTGCACGCAGTGCAAAACACCGTTCAGCGCTGAGACGGTCAACACCTTTGCGCTGACCCCCTGTCCGACATGTAAAGAGCCGATACGCGCGGATGTTTACCCGGCCTTTTTTCGTAAACTACCCTCCGGCCAAACCGGAGATCCACTGCAGACTGAAAAAGAAGCCGGTTGCTTTTATCACCCCGGCAAAAAGGCGGCCGTCGCCTGCTCGTCCTGTGGTCGGTTTTTATGTGCGCTGTGCGATGTTGAGTTCAATAACCAGCATCTTTGTCCGGCGTGCCTGGAAACGGGAAAAACCAAACGCAAGATAAAAAATCTGGAAAACCATCGCGTATGCTATGACAAAGTCGCTTTGTCTATAGCGTTGATTTCGATGATATTTGTATGGTTTACCCTTATTACAGCGCCCGTCGTTCTTTTTATGGTCATCCGCTACTGGGGTGCTCCCGGAAGTATCATTCCGCGGACAAAAATTCGATTTATCCTGGCATTTGCGATTGCCTGTTTGCAAATTGCCGGATGGATTCTGTTTTTTGGCAGCTTGCTATCAGCTTAAAGGAAAATTGAATATTGATGATTGAATATTGGAGGAATTCTATCAGTTTATTATAAAATTATTCCGTTTAAATATTCATTCGTCAGTAGTCTATCATCAATCTAAAGGATTGTTTCGCCGCACTAGCTATAACGACCTTTACAACTTGTTACGAGACCATCAAACAAGAAGCTAACTGAATAATGGAAAGCGAGACTTCAAAATACCAGCGACTGCCCGGGAAGAAAGAAAGGGCTTTTTAGTCGGATATCATACCCTCTGGCAAGGTTCCGACCATGTGCTTCAGATCTATTCGCGCCTGGGGCGTAGAGGACTATAAGCGGTTTTACTTCGATGACATTCAAGCCATCATCACCCGCAAAACCGGGACATGGGAAAGAAATTCAAAATATCGTTATCGCGCCTTAGCGGGCTTGTTCGGCCTCTTTGCGGTCACCTCCGGGGGCGGCTGGAGCATTTTTCACGCGATTATAGCCGGTGTGATGCTGCTTGTTTTGCTGATAAACGTATTTAAAAGGCCCCACCTGTGAAAACGGTATCTTTTAACCGCGGTTCAGACGGAGAAACTGAACTCGCTGCACCGTCTGAAAACGACTCAGCCGGTGATGAACCGGCTCAGATCGATCTAATCGAACAGCGACAGGGGCGAATCAATCCTGAGATCTTTGGCTCAACAACCCGCCGATGTATCTGCATCCGCCCATCAAACACGACATGCGTCTGCCAGGCATGCGAATAAGCGACGCTCTGAAAGCACAAAGAAGTCATGAAACGAGGGACGGGTGCATTTAGCTTTATTTGCTTTCCTGGTGGTCGATAGTTTGTCTTATAGCGCTGCCAGCTTTATGCTTTCATACGCATGTCGCGCTGACGCTGCTGGGCATCTGCTGTCAGCGATGCTTTCTGGCATCTGTGTGATCGTGGCCCTGGTCAGGCAGCACGAGAGCAACTTTGAAAACAGCGCTCCGCACCCTGACCTGGGCGGCGCTGGGATATGTCTGCTTCTCATTTGTTGCGGGCTATGTTGTCAGCATGTGGCATCGCATTCAGGCACCCTGAAATCTGGCAGAACCAGTGGGAAATGCTTAAGCTGTTATCCAGCACATCGCCCGTGGGAAAGTCCCTTTGCTGATGACGGTGACATTATGGCGCTAAGCGGCGCTGCTGATTATCGGATACCGGGGCTTTTCATGTTAAAAGAAATCCTCAGCCAGCCATTCACAAAGCCTCAGTCTTGCCGGCGTCGGCGGCTCATACCGGTCCGCTCCGAAAAGGATTTCCTGATGGAAGATTTGCTGCACCAGCGGTGCTTCAATCATATGTTACGGGAGGCGGTTGCCCGCTGCCCGGAGTGCGGCGCTACTTTTGCCGCGAATGCGTGACCGAACACGAAGACAAAGTGCTGTGTGCCGCCTGCCTGGGAAACGTACGATGCTGACGCTTCCGGTCTAAGCGCGGTTTGGCGGGCTTGCCCGGATTATGCATTTTCTGCTGGGTGGAATGCTTCTGTGGATATTCTTCTATTATCTGGGGCAAACTTTCTGCTTGTCGCTTCCTTCCTCGTTTCACGAGGGGACGCTATGGGAAATGGGGTGGTGGAAGCACGCAATGAAACGGACAGGTCGCAAGAACATCGTAAAGAGTGCGATTCTCATTTTAGAAGAAGCCGTGCATTTACTGCGAAAGGCGCCCCCTGTTTTTTGCTTTCCGGTTACTATCATCGGGACGTTGCCGTTTATATCTGGGGCTGTTTTATTTTTGGGCCGACATGAGTCGCAGCGCCGATGCCAGGAGCTACCATGCGGTGGCTTCACTGGGTCTTGCGCTGCTTTATATATGGATGAAATGCTGGCATGTCGTGTTCGCCGCGCGGGTAAAGATGAGAAATCAGCGGAGAACCCTGTGCCGCGATGGTCCTTGCAGCGAGTGCTGACACTTGCCGCAAACTCAGCCTCGATCCATGCAACCGCCTTTTTTATCCTGCCGCTGGCAGCCCTGGTCGCTCATTCCATTTGGCTGGTGCTATGCATTTCTATCAAAATGTAACGGTCTGAAGCGCATTACGGAACTGAGACGATCTGAGAAACATTATGCCAAAAAGGCGTGGTTTCAGGCCAAGCTGTGGCCGCGGCAGAAATCATATGCTGCTGGCGGTCTATTTTTATATTCGACCGTTGTCGTTTTCTCAATACCTCGCCGGTGCGATCTATATTCTGCCCCACCTGTTTGAAAAAATATATTGGGGTTGAATCCATGTTTACCCTGAGCGGAGCGCACGCGATCAACACCACCTTCTGGGTGGTGACGATCGGCATGGCCTATTTGTGCATGAATCCGCTGGTTAAAGACCGTTTATGCCCTGCGATGTTTTTATGGGGCGGCCTTAAAAGTCAGGAGACGATCTAAAAACAGAGTTAAAAGGGCCTGATGCGCGGCCGCACCGGTGCGCCATCGGCGTGTCGTTGTGGCATTATTGGCCGGCAGCCCCATCCCGGCAACAGCAATCGAAACTCACGTGCACTCACCGGAAGCACTGGATCGCTCAATTGACGAGGTGATGGAGCGGCGCGAGTTTACCTGGCGGATGCCCCAGGGAGGTAATTGCTGAGAGATGAAAAAGACGCCCAAGGGGCCCATTGCGTCGTGTGGCGTGGATAATCGATAAAGGCTGGGCAAAGGAATAAAGGCGTCATAAAGCTGGGTTGACAAACTGATGGATTGGCTGATCGCGTCTGCTGCCCGCCGGTGAGCGCCGTACGGCGCCTCTACCGGATGCAAACTGGGTAACATCCGTGCGGGTGGCCGTCTATTGCGCTGCTCATCGGGCTTTTGTGTGCGCTGGTCATATATCCTGTGGCGCTCCTGGATGCGCCGGCAGAACGCCCAGGCTGAGATTGCTGCTGCGGCTGCTGTTGAATCCACACCCGACCTGGAAAGACGAAGACACCGCCGCCGATGACCTGCCCGCAAACCGCTGGTTGGAACTGGCGCGCGAATTAGCCGAAAAGGGGTCCTGGCGCCTGGCCATCCGGGCTTTCTATCTGGCAACATCTGGCCGACCTGGCCGAGCATGAATTGATCACGATTGAAAAGTTTAAATCCAACCGAGAGTACGAAAGAGCTGCATCGAAGGGCCCATCAAAAAGAAGGCTTACTGCCGGCCTTTTCCAAAAGCAGAGAGGTATTTGAGCGCGTCTGGTACGGGATGTACGAAAATCAGCCGGCCCTGACCTGGACCATTATGCTGCCATCCAAAAAAGGGTGATGACGATTGCCCAAAGCTAACCCCATACGGGCAATCGCTTTTCGCTGATTATCGTGTCGGGCTTTATGCTCGGAGTGGTCAAGTTGTTTCCCTGCGCTTTGAGGCCGGGGACGTATATCCGGCGTATTCATCGTTGCGCAGCGATCCGCTGGGAAGCCGGGCATTATACAGCAGCCTGGCAAAATATGGATGACGCCCGTGGTCAGCCGCAATTACCTGACCGTGACGAAAATCTGGAAGTTTAAAGAAACACAGTGCCCTTTTTTATGTGGGGGTGGCGGCATTTGACGCGGAATGCGTATCAGCGGAGTGGCTCAAGGTATTTGAGCGCCTAACAAACGCAGGCGGCCGACTGGTTCTGTCCTCTTGCCGGTTGAGAAAAAACCGGCAAGCTGGCGGATGTCAAAGGCGTCGAGCCCAAGAAGAAGTCAAAGATACAGAAAAGACCCGGCAGAAACGATGCACCGAGACGATTCTGAAAATCCATCAAAATCGCACGCAGCTGAAAACCCTTCAAAGGCTTCAAATAGCGATGAGAAAATCTGCAGGCAGCACCCGGTCGCCGGATTCAGCCTGAAAACCCCGAGCAAATGCGTTGCACTAAAAGAAACAAATGGGGGCTGGCCTTTGCGTTTGCCGAAGAGCCGGCGGATAAAGCCGCGAACGCCTCAGTGATGATCTATCCACAGGCCCACCTCAAAAGGCTGCCCCAAACGATCTCCTGGCATACGGCGCTGTATTTTGATGAACTTGATGACAGCTGGCGGGTGATTTATGCCGCAGATGCGGCCGGTCATTATTGAAAGACCCTATGGCAAAGGGCAGTCTGGTGCTTGCGGCGGACTCTTTTTTCCTGAGTAACGAAGCGCTGCGGTCTGAACGCCATCCGGAACTTTTGGCCTGGACGCTCGGTGAAAGCGCAAACGTCGTCTTCGATGAAACCCATTTAGGAATCTTTAAACATCCCGGGGTGCTGAGTCTGATTAAAAAATACCGATTTCACTGGTTTATATTTACAGTTGCTGTTTTAGCACTTTTGTTTATCTGGAAGAATTCAGTTTATTTTGTGCCCCCGCCAAAGAGAAGCCGGCCACAACCGGGCGGAGGTTTCATCTCGGATCGGGATTCCACCCAGGGTTTAATCAGCCTGCTGCGCCGCAATATTCCAGCCCGACAGCTTTTGCAGACCTGTGCACCCGGGAATGGGAACGCAGCGATGCAACCCCGAAAAGCGGTTTCGAAAACGATCAAACTGGCAAGCAAATAAAATCAGCCCTTCAAATGATTGACAACCCAGTCCCCCAAATCCATTGATCCTGTTTGCGCTATCGACGGATCAGCAAAATAATCTCAAAGGGAAGACACGATGAATGAAAATACGGAAATTTTAAAAAAGTCGCTGTTGAAAACGAAACAAGAAGTGGCCAAGGTGATCATCGGTTACGAACAGGTGGTGGATCAGGCATTGATCGCGATATTTACCGGGACCCATGCGCTCATCGAAGGCGTACCCGGGGTGGCGAAAACCCTGCTGGTGCGAACCCTGGCGCACGTGATGCGATGTGATTTCGCCCGCATTCAATTTACGCCGGATTTGATGCCCGACCGACATCACCGGAACCCACGTCTTTAACCTGCAAACCAATGAGTTTTCACTGGTAAAAGGCCCGGTCTTTTGCTACCTTTTTGCTTGCAGATGAGATCAACCGGGCGCCGGCCAAAACACAGTCTGCACTACTTCAGGCTATGCAAGAGCGCACGGTAACGATCGATCGCCAAACGCATGAGCTATCCCTCGAATTTTACGGTATTTGCCACCCAAAATCCGATCGAATATGAGGGCACCTATCCGCTGCCCGAGGCTCAAAAAGATCGTTTTATGCTCAAAATTACTATGGATCTCCCCGGAAAAAATGCGGAACTCAAACTTGCGCAGCGAATGCTTGGGTAAAGATGCGCCGGAAAATACGTTGGCCAGCGGTGCGGTCCAGCAGATCATAACTCCGGAAGTGTTAACCAAACTGCGTATGGCCCTGGAAGGGATATTGGTAAAGGAAGACCTGGTTTCTTACGTGGTCGACATTGTTCGTAAAACCCGCGCCCATGCAAGTGTTCTCGTAGGAGCCGGGCCACGGGCCACCCAGGCACTGCTGCTTTCCAGTCGGGCTTTTGCGGCCATCAACGGACGGGATTTTGTAACACCCGATGATATCAAAGCGATGGCACATCCGGTCCTGGAGCACCGTCTGATTCTACGGCCCTGAATATGAAATCGAAGGTTTAACGATCAGAGAGGTTATTGAATCGATACTCAAAGATATTGCCGTTCCTCGATAATCGGTCGAGTTGCTTGTTGCGTGTTACAAGCTTTAAAATAAAGGTTTCAGGTGTCAGGTTTCAGGTGTCAGAAAACAGAGGACAGATGTTAGAGGTCATCAGCTATAGTAAAATAGTTCATTAGCTGAATAGTCAATTAGTCAGATGATTCAATCCATTTTTAAACTATTTGACCAGTCGACCAATTAGCGAATCGACTAAACTCACGAACCAGCAGCCAGTGACCAAAAGCCACGAATCCTGACACCTGACACCTGAAACCGTTACCAGTAAAAAACATAACTTATCATTTGCTGATAAAAATGAGAATTTAATTTAAACCTTGAATTTATGAAATTGGTGCCAACATACCGCCTTTTATTTTTTGTGGGGCTTATTTTTCTGCCCTTGACCCTGTTGATGGTGATGGTTACTTCCATTGCAGTGTCCACCATTTTTGTGGCTGTCGCCATCATTATTGCAGTCGCTATGGATGCCTATCGTTCCCAGGGGCGGCTGGAGGGCATCCGCGTCATGCTGCCGGAAGTTGTTCGGATTTCAAAGGGCAGAGAGGGCAATTTTAATTTACAGATTGAAAACGAGAAGCTGAAGGTCAGACGCTTACGACTTGGTTTAGCGTTTCCGGAAGAAATTTATACACCGGCAGTTGAGCTCAGTATCGAATTGCCGGAGGATAATCATATTTCATCTATCGACTGGTTGCTTCAGGGCTTAAAACAGGGACGCTACCATCTTGATAAGTATTATCTGGAGACGGCATCCTTATGGGGATTTTGGTCGATTCGAACCAGCGTCCGGATCAACATAGAGATTCGTGTGTATCCCAACCTGTTTGATGAGCGCAAAAATTTAAGCGGGCTCTTTTTAAATAAGGGGTTAGGTATTCACGCGCAGCGGCAGGTTGGTAAAGGACGGGATTTTGAGCAACTCAGAGAATACCTTCCCGGTGACAGCTTTGAAGATATTCACTGGAAGACGACCGCCAAACGTGGGGTGCCGATTACAAAAGTCTATCAGATCGAGCGGACCCAGCAAATATATGTTATCATCGATGCATCGCGATTAAGTGCGAGGTCCCCGGAATTGAATTCCCTTTCGGGCAAAGGTGATGAGCAAATACGTGCTGACGGCTTAACCACGATGTTGCAGCGATTCATAACTGCCGCTCTGATCATGGCAATGGCCGCCGAACGGCAAGGGGATTTGTTTGGGTTGCTGACATTTGACGACAAAGTGCGGTCTTTTTTAAAAGCCAGGATGGGCAAAGCGCATTTCAATGTATGTCGGGATGCGCTCTATATGTTGCAGCCGCAAAGCGTCTCTCCAGATTTTACTGAATTATTTACCTTTATCGGTACTAAAATCCGTCGGCGGGCCTTACTTGTTTTTTTAACCCATTTAGATGATCCGATTCTGGCGGATAGTTTTACCCGATACATTGATCTAATTTCAAGGCACCATGTGGTATTGGTCAATATGATCAAACCGATGGTTGCAAAACCCCTCTTTACTTCAGAATCCGTTTCATCGATTAATGATATTTACAACGACCTGGGCGGACACATGCTGTGGCGCCGTATGCGGGAAACTCAAAAAGTGTTGCAAAGACGCGGTGTGGGTTTTGCCATGTTGGACAATGAAAACCTTTGCACGGAGTTGGTTTCACAATACTTGACACTGAAGAGAAGACAGGTTTTGTAATTGAAAATGCCTAAAATGAACTAAAATGAGCTAAAATGCCTAAAGTTTAAAGAGAAAACCCATGAATCGTAAGAAATTTGCCAAAGACCTCGAAAAACGAACTCGACAGTTTGCTGTTAGAATAATTAAGATATCAGCCAAATTACCCAATACTCCAGAAGGAAGAGTTGTTAGAAATCAAATCACAAAAGCCGGAACCTCAGTTGGCGCTAATTACCGAGAAGCCAATCGAGCAAGAAGTAAAGCGGATTTTAGAAATAAAATTAAAATTTGTGAAAGCGAATCGAGTGAAACTCAATTCTGGCTGGAGGTAATCACAGAAATAAAATGGTTAAAATGGGAAGAAATAAAGGCCGATTATGATGAGTGCAGCGAGCTACTTGCCCTGTTTACATCTATTGGCAGCAAGTAATTTAAACCCATACTAAACATTACCTTAATTTTAGCTCATTTTAGGCATTTTAGTTCACTTTAGGCATTTTTTTTATGATTATTGATCTTCAAAAATATATCACCGAGGAACGCCCGTACTGGTCTGAGTTGGAAGCGGTTCTGGACCGGCTTGAAAAAAAGCCGGAGTACAAGCTAAAGCTCAGACACCTGGAACGCTTTCATTATCTTTATCAGCGTGCATCCGCAGATCTGGCCAAAATTTCTACTTTTTCCGCCGAGCCGAACACCCGTCTTTATCTTGAATCTATAGTGGGCCGGGCTTTTGGTGAGATCCATGAAACGCGTGAAAAACCTCATCGGCTTAGACCATTACACTGGTTTTTCACTACCTTCCCGCAAACATTTCGCAAACACATTCGCGCATTCTGGATCAGTCTGGTAGCGATAATGGTTGGTGCCGCGTTCGGCGGATTTACCATTATAGTGGATTCCAGCACCAAGCAAATACTCCTTCCGTTTTCGCATCTCCAGGAGGATCCATCTGATCGGGTAAAAAACGAAGAAGACGTCGATACCGATCGACTTAAGGGTGCCAAAACCTCTTTTTCTTCTTTTTTAATGACGCATAATACCAAAGTCGCAATTTTTACACTTGCATTGGGCATGACCTGGGGAATCGGCACATTGATCATGCTGTTTTATAATGGCGTTATTTTAGGCGCTGTGGCCGTCGATTATGTGCTGGCAGGCGAGACTTCATTTCTACTGGGCTGGTTGCTGCCTCACGGGGCTGTTGAAATTCCGGCTATTTTGCTTGCCGGGCAGGCCGGCATCGTTCTGGCCGGCGCACTTATTGGATGGGGCAAACCCATATCCTTGCGAATGCGGCTGCGAAAGATATCCAATGATCTGGTGACGCTTATATTTGGCGTGGCCCTGATGCTGATCTGGGCGGGAATTATTGAAGCCTTTTTTTCACAATATCATGAACCGGTCATGCCGTATGCGGTCAAAATCCTTTTCGGCGTTTTTGAGTTGATCATTTTAGCTTTATTTTTAGGACGCGCCGGTAGAAAGTCAGAAAGAATAAATGCCTAAAGTTGGAAGTGAACTAAAGTGACTAAAGTTAATGCATTCTGTCGTTTTATATAAACGATGGAGCGCCTGCGCTGCGCGAGCGACACCTTAACTTTAGGCATTTTAGCTCACTTTAGTCACTTTAGTCACTCCAAAAAATTAGATCATTTTAGGCACTCTAAAAAAATTAGCTCATTTAATTGTGAATCATGTTATCCAGTAGAACGAATACACTCATCATTAAAACACCTGAAGGAATCGAATTTTCACTGCAGCTTGCGGGGCCGATTACGCGGTTTATGGCCTGGGCAGTAGATCTCGGAACCATTATTGCGATAATTTCGATTTTAAATGTTGTCTTTGGGATCCTGGGCATTCTGAGCCGCGATTTTGCAATGGCGGCCAATATTATCGGTTTTTTCGTTGTTTCAATTGGTTACGGAATTATAGCCGAGTGGTACTGGCACGGGCAAACGCTGGGGAAAAAGCTTTTGCGCCTTAGAGTTATGGATGAACAGGGCCTGCGGCTCCAATTCAGCCAGATTGTGATACGAAATCTGTTAAGATTTGTTGATAGTTTGCCAGCGCTGTATTTGGTCGGCGGTCTTGTTTGCCTGTTCAACCGGCGGGCTCAGCGTTTAGGTGATTTTGCAGCCAATACGATCGTCATCTGGAGTCCGCTTATTTCCGAGCCGGATTTAAATCAGCTGTTAGAAGGCAAATACAATTCCTTTCGTGAATATCCCCATCTGGAAGCGCGTCTCAGACAACATGTCACCCCTCCCGAGGCGCAGATCGCCGTTCAGTCGATTGTCCGGAGGGATGATCTGGAACCCCGGGCCCGGGTTGAGCTTTTCCGTGAACTCACTAGTTATTTCCAAACCATTGTCACCTTTCCTCAAGAAGCCACCGACGGAATTTCCGATGAACAATATGTGCGCAATGTGGTCGAGGCGCTCTTTCGACCGAAAACCCCTAAAATCAGTGCTTAAAGTGAGATAGGGTGATCTAAAGTGCCTAAAGTTGACGCTTTCTCCCAATGATCATACCTTATAACGCTCTCGGTAATTTTCAGTGTCGCATTTAAATAGAAAAAACGAAAATTGATTTTTTAGACCCGATTAAATACTTGCAATTCCATCATATTTCACAATAAATAAAAATGAATTATACATTTGTTTTTAAAATAACTTTAGATCACTTTAGTCACTTCTAAATTTAGCACACTGTATTTTTATGAAACCCATTGTTGCCATCGTCGGCCGCCCCAATGTGGGCAAATCAACTTTTTTCAATCGTGTCACCCGCACCCGGGATGCTCTGGTGGATGGCTCCCCGGGAGTCACCCGTGATCGTCATTACCGGGATGCGAGCTGGAACGATGTTGAGTTTACCCTCGTGGATACCGGTGGATTCACCGAAGGGGATGAATTTTCGGATGGAATTCGCTATCAGGTTCAACAGGCGATTGAAGATGCAGACGTGATTATCTTATTGCTGGACGGCAAAGAAGGCATATCACCATTTGATCGCGATATCGTTGAACTGCTGCGGGTCGTCGACAAACCGGTTTTTTATGCGGTGAACAAAATAGATAGTGCCGAACAGGAAGCCCATGTGTCTGATTTTTTCAGTCTCGGGATTGAACCGCTGTTTCCGACATCTGCTGAGCACAGATATGGGATATATGATTTTCTCGATGCCGTGGTGGCAGGGATTTCAGCGATCGATAAAGATACAATCAAAGATCATGATGAAGGCACCATCGGTCTGGCAGTTGTCGGCCGCCCCAATGTGGGCAAATCTTCTTTGATCAATCGTATTTTAGGCCAGGAACGGCATTTGGTCAGCGATCAGCCGGGAACAACCCGAGATGCCATTGACTCCATCTTTCAGGTGGACGGTAAATCATACCGGCTGATTGATACAGCGGGTATACGTCGTAAGGGTAAAGTAACCCACAAAATTGAAAAATTCTCAATCATCAAAGCGCTCAAGAGCCTGGACCGCTGCGATGTTGCTCTGATTGTTATGGATGCGGAAGAGGGAATTACAGAGCAGGATATTAATATTGCCGGGTATGCATTTGAACGGGGATGTGGATGCATCTTTTTGCTGAACAAATGGGATCTCCTGGAAAAAGACACCCATACCGTTAAAAAATATCTGGATGAATTGAGAATGCAGGCCAAGTTTTTAGCCTTTGCGCCGGCCATGACGATTTCTGCACTGACAGGTCTGCGGGTGGCGAAAATCTTTAAAATGGTTGATGATGTCTACAATCAGTATGCGCAACGAATTGTAACTGGACAACTGAATCGGATTCTGGAAACATCAACGGCCAAGAATCCCCCGCCGCTTCATCGCGGTAAGCCCATTAAATTCTATTATGCCACCCAGGTAAGCGCCAAGCCGCCCACATTTGTTTGCTTTGTCAATTATCCCGAAGCGGTCCATTTTTCCTATAAACGCTTTTTAATGAATCAAATTCGAGAGCAAGCCGGGCTGGATAAAACACCCATTCGAATCCTGTTCCGGCAGCGGGAGCGCCGCAAGATAGGGAAACGAAAAAAGAATAAAATTAGGAAGTGAAAATTTTTGCCAGTAGACATGATTTTGTATTTTGCAGGATTTTTTGAGCGACCCTTTGGGCCTTTAGGAGCGTTTCTACCTTCCAGGCAGAAACTTGAGGAGCGCTTCGCTTCAGGATTGAGGCAAGAAAAGATTAACTGAAAGTCGATATTTCTTTAGCAGGCTGGAAAGTTTTTGCCTAAATCCTTAAGGCCGCAAGGCCGGGCCTCAAGTTCCGCTTTTAGCGGAACGCTCCTCAAGCAAAGCGCTCATTTTATACCGAAGGAATTTAACTATGGACATTTTCGATTATCACGCTCAAAAAGCATCTGAAGCTTCCATGCCTCTGGCGGAACGAATGCGGTCTCGAAACATTAATGAGTTTGTCGGGCAGCAGGCGGTGGTAAGCTCAGGATCGCTCATTCGGCACGCCATCGAGGAAGATAAGATTTTTTCGATGATATTCTGGGGTCCGCCGGGTTGCGGCAAGACCACACTGGCCCGTATTATCGCCGGAGAAACCCGGTCTCATTTTGTCCACTTTTCCGCCGTGCTTTCCGGCATAAAGGAAATACGGGCGGTTATCGACGAAGCCCGCGACCAGCAAAAGCTTTACCGCAAAAGAACGATTCTGTTTGTTGATGAAATCCATCGATTTAACAAGGTGCAGCAAGACGCATTTCTGCATCACGTAGAAAGCGGATTGATTACGCTGATCGGAGCGACGACCGAAAATCCCTCCTTTGAGGTAATCGCCCCGCTATTGTCAAGATGCCGGGTGATCACCTTGGATAGACTCACCGAAGAAGACATTTCTGCAATCCTTGATCTCGCCTTGAACGACGAACAAAGAGGTCTTGGAGCCCTGAACTTCGAGTTAGCTGGGGAAGCCCGCGATCATATCATACGGATAGCGGATGGCGATGCGCGTGTGGCATTAAACAGTTTGGAAGTTGTGGGCTCGCTGGTTATCTCCAAACAAACATCTGATAATTTAACACCTGCCCTGAAGATAAGCCTGAAGGATTTAGAAGCGGCTTTACAGGAAAAAGCGCTCATTTATGACAAAGACGGCGAAGAACATTACAATATAATTTCGGCGCTTCACAAAAGTCTAAGAGGAAGCGATCCGGATGCCGCGCTTTACTGGCTGGCGCGCATGCTGGCGTCCGGAGAAGATCCGTTTTACATTGCGCGCCGGATGGTACGGTTTGCCTCAGAAGATATCGGCAATGCCGACCCCAACGCACTCAGCCTGGCAATGAGCGCAATGGAGGCCTTCAGATTTCTGGGGCATCCGGAAGGTGAGTTGGCCCTTGCTCAGGCGGCTGTCTATCTGGCGACAGCGCCAAAAAGCAACAGCATCTATTCCGCCTTTGGTAAGGCCAACGCGGCCATCAAAAAAACAGGCGCTTTACCGGTACCGTTTCATATTCGCAATGCCCCGACCAAACTGATGAAAGACCTCGGTTACGGCAAAAATTATAAATACGCCCATAATTATGAGGATGCGATTGTACCCCAGGAATATTTACCGGATAAGCTCAAAGGACAACACTTCTACTTACCAACCACCAGGGGCTTTGAAAGGACGATCAAAGAGAGACTCGATAAATGGCGGCAACTGATCCAGAAATCAAAAACAGCACAGGACAACATGGATTAATACCTGAATCTTGCATGAAAATTAATGAGAATATGAAAGCCTCCGACTCGTGCAAAATCCAGTTAATGGTTTATCATAAAACTGTATTTACGAGTTTCCCCCTTCTTTATTTCATTTCCTGTTTTGAAAAATGTGCGTTCCATAATGGTCACCTGCCCGGATGTGGCGATCAAAACAATTGAAGAAGATCGTGTTCCGTATTCCGAACTGGTTATGAAAAGCGGGGATAAGATACGTTCCCATTCCAGACCAACTCCGGTGTCCGGCAATTCATCATCAGTTGGCATCGAACTGTCAGAAAGAATTTCAAAAATCTTTTCAGGATCAATTTTTTCCTTTCCATTCAACTGGCCTTGCAGGCGGGCTTTGCCATTTTTAACCTTGGGCCAGGAAGTATCGAGGAGATGGTTGCTGATTCCGTATAACCCGGGTTTCAGCTCATGTACCTGGGTTGCGCGGCTTGAGTAGTAAAAGAGTCCGTCCGCATCCCCCGTGATTAAATTAAATCCATTGTAGGTATGCCCTATTTTACGGACTTCATTAAGATAATGAGGAGGAGCGGAATTTGCAGTCAGATAATCACGGATTAAGACCCCGCGTGAAGGTGCTTTTTCTATTTGGGCATCCGGTTCCCGGAAGTTTGTTATGGCGGCGATGCGCCCGGTTCTGGTAACGCCGAGCCACGTCCCGTTGCCTTTTAAATCCCGTCCCGCCAGTACATCAGGATGGTCTGCCCAGTAATCCAGAGGGGCTGTTGGGCGGTTATAAAATTCATCCCGGTTGGCCGCCAATATTAACCGATAATTCGGATGTATTTTATATGAAAAAAGGATTAAACACATATTATCTCCGTTGACCTCAACTTTATATACATGTTATAAGACCTTTTTCAATATTTGTTAAGCTAATTAGTTTCCATCCGGAAATGGCCCTTTTCCCGAAGAGCTGCGTTCTCCGCGGCTTTTCCGCCTGCGACGTACTCGATGTACGCCTTGGCGGAAACCCCTGCCCGCCATCGCGAGCGCTCAGGCGAGGCGGGCGGGCTTGTGCGGTTTGCTGAACACCCACATTAAAAAAATGAAGACGTGAAATCCCGCCGGCAGGCGGGGCTCATCGAAAAAATTGCTCATTTCCAAATTGGAAACCAATTAGTGCCATCCTATATATTTTATATTTTTCGGATAAGCACTAATTAAGGAGGCTTGAGTATGAAAGAGGTGGCAATTGTCAGTGGATCGCGAACTGCAATCGGAACATTCGGCGGTGGATTAAAAGACATCCCGGTAACTGAATTGGGCGCTGTGGTCATGAAAGATGTTTTAAAGCGAGTGAATTTAAGGCCGGTCCCAAATGATATCCAGAAGGATTCGGCCCCGGACAAGCTCAAAGACCAGGGCCTTACGGAACTTGAAAAGAAGTCTTATGACTGGAACGATGATGCCCAACCGGTAACCCTCGATGAGGTTGTCATGGGTAATGTACTTCAGGCCGCTCAGGGGTCAGAACACGGCGCGGCAATCGATGATCGGCGCCGGAATCCCCAAAGAAACTCCGGCCTACACCATAAACAAGGTTTGCGGTTCGGGACTCAAAGCGATTGCCCTGGGGGCTTCGGCCATTATGCTGGGGCAAGCTGACGTGGTTTTGGCTGGCGGGCAGGAGAGCATGAGTCTGGTTCCAATGGCATTGCCCAAAGCCCGCTGGGGTCACCGGATGGAGTTGACCGGAGTCGGTGAAGTTCTGGATTTGATGGTTATTGACGGATTGTGGGAAATTTTTTATGGCTATCACATGGGCGTCACAGCCGAAGCCATCGCCTCTATGTATGATATTAGCCGGCAGGGAGCAGGACGAACTGGGAGTACTGAGTCACACCCGTGCGCGATCGGCTATAAAAGAAGGGCTCTTTGCACAGGGAGATTGCACCCGTCATTATTAAAACCCGCAAAGCTGAAACCGTTTTTGATACCGATGAACGTCCCATGGATACTGATATGGACAAAATGGGCAAGTTAAGGCCGGCTTTCAAAAAGGATGGGACCGTTACGGCCGGGAAATGCCTCGGGGATCAATGACGCTGCAGCGGCTGTTCTTTTGATGAGTGCTGATAAAGCCAAGGACTTGTCCCTGGAACCGATTGTTAAAATCAAGGCGTTTGCTTCCGGCGGGGTGGATCCCGCTTATATGGGGCTGGGGACCTATTCCCGGCTGTCAGAAAGGTCCTGAAGACAGCCGGGATGACGCTGGGGGATATCGCATGATTGAACTCAACGAAGCATTTGCAGCCCAGGCCATTGGCTGTATGCGGGAGCTTGGAATTGAAAATGATCGCCCCAATGAACTGGGTAGCGGCATCTCGCTGGGACATCCCATCGGTTGCACAGGGGCTCGTCAGATGGTTACCGGCATGAATCATATGCAACGCAAGGGCTATAACACCGGGCTAATTACGATGTGCATTGGCGGCGGAATGGGCATGGCGATGATTGTAGAACGCTAAATCAGAGGTTCCGGGTTCAGAGGTTAGTTAACAGAAGACAGATATCAGAGGTCAGATGACAGATGAAAACCGGAGAGAAGGGCAGCCCTCTGCGGCTGCCAGAAACCTTGAACCTTTGAACCCAGAACCTTGGAACGTTGAACCTTTATTATCGTTTTTTTCTTTACTTTTTTTGTAATAATTGCTAATAGTTAGTTAAATTTGTAGCCATCAATCTCATTGAAAATATTGGGATTTTTTAACAGTGCCGACGATCGTGCTATTGATGATCTTTTTTCTGACCGATTCTTATTAATTCCGGTTAGTTATCCGTTTTTTGCTTTTAATTATCCAAACTGCGATGCGCCCTGCGGCCATCAGCAAAAGGAGGTTCATTCCAATGGACGTCAGTCGTAAGCTGGGTATATTAGTTTTTTGTGCCGTTCCGGCCATCATTGGCGGCGGGATTGTCTTTGCCATATTTGACAGCTGGACCCCTGTTTTTATTTATGAGACCCTTCTTGTATTTGTAGCCGGAGGGTTTGTCGCCAAGTAAAAAGCCTGTCCTCAAACCTTACATGAGCCCTCTCTTGATGATTACCAATGCAATGGCCAACCTATTTCACAGGCAATAACTTTGCGTTGTGACGTTTGTCACCAATCGGTTATTTTGGTTGTTGATCCATAATTGGTTTATCTCATGAATCATGATATTTTTTAATGCGATGCAATACAGACCCATTATAGCGCTAAAGCTTCACTTCGTGCCCATCATTCTCCGCCTTCGGCGGATGAGCGAAGCGAACTAAGTTCTATTAGGAGGGAATGTGAGCAATCAGAGTCCCCCGAATTTGATTTTATGGTTTTTTCTGGCTGTTTTTACCTTATCCTGCATCATGATGGGCTGGCTTCTGTGGCCATTTATATCGGTCATCATCCTGGCTATCGTGGTTACCGGAATTTTTATTCCGGTTTATAAACTCTTGAATCGAAAATTTAATCCAACCGTTGCATCCCTGTTGACCTGTGTTCTGATTTTTTTCGTTCTTTTCCTGCCTCTTTCGTTTTTTGTGGGGATTTTAGCCAATGAAGCCTGGGACCTGTATTTAACGGCAAGAGGCGCGTTACAAAGCAAACCCATTATGGAACTTCTTGAAAAAAGTGACATATTTGAAACCATCAACCAATTCCTTGCCAGATTTAAAATTGAAATTACCGGTGAGCAACTCAACAGCGCGATTGCCGAAGTCGGCCGGGTGGTAGGGCTTTTCTTGTATGAGCAGGCCAGATCCATCACCACCAATGTGCTCAAATTTATCGTTAACTTCTTTTTCATGCTCTTAATTATTTTTTACCTGTTGATTGACAGTGAGCGGCTGGTTTCTTTTATCGTCAAACTTTCCCCCTTGCCGGAGGATCAGGACCAAAAGTTGATCCAAAAATTCAAAGATATTGCAACTGCCATTCTTCTGGGCAATGGACTGGGCGGCCTGATCCAGGGTATTTTAGGCGGGATTGTTTTTGCCCTGTTTGGCCTAAAATCGCCTTTTCTGTGGGGCGTCATCATGGTTTTGCTGGCCTTTTTGCCGATTTTGGGAATTGGCGGCGTGTTTGTGCCGGCAGCGATTTTGTTATTTTTGCAAGGGCGCATAGGTGCCGGTATATTTTTCCTGATATTTTATATAATCCTTTCGAGTAGTATTGAATATTTCTTTAAGCCCAGATTGGTGGGCAAGCGAGTGCGGATGCACAGCCTGATCGTGTTTCTTTCCATCATTGGCGGGCTGAAGCTATTCGGAATACTGGGCATTATTTACGGTCCGCTGGTGGTAACCGCGTTTTTAACCCTGGCAGAGATTTATCAGGCGAGTTATCAACAGCTGGTAGAACGCGCAAAATAGATGCCTGTATCTTCAGGTTTTGAATAATATTCGTATTGTAAGTAAATGTTAGATAGCGACGCATAACCCATAACCACCGATAACTTTTTTGCAGTTGGGAGTTGAGATGTATCAAAGCGATAGTCTTGCTGAAATCAGCATCGAAAAAGAAATGAAAAAATCATATCTTGATTACGCCATGAGCGTAATCATCGGCAGGGCATTGCCGGATGTGCGCGATGGACTAAAACCGGTTCACCGGCGTGTCCTATATGCCATGCGGGAATTAAAAAATGACTGGAACAAACCATACAAAAAATCGGCCCGCATTGTTGGCGATGTGATCGGCAAATTTCATCCCCACGGTGATGCGGCTGTTTATGATACGATTGTGCGGCTGGCGCAAGATTTTTCCATGCGATATCGGCTCGTTGATGGCCAGGGCAACTTTGGCTCCATTGATGGCGATCCTCCGGCAGCCATGCGGTATACGGAAATCCGAATGATGCGGATGGCCCATGAGATGCTGGAAGATTTAGAAAAAGAGACGGTTGATTTCGCTCCCAACTATGATGAGTCCATGTTTGAGCCCTCCGTGTTGCCGGCCAAGATCCCCTGTTTGCTGATCAACGGGTCGTCCGGTATCGCCGTGGGTATGGCCACTAATATTCCGCCCCACAATCTGTCTGAAGTAATTGAAGCCTTAAAAGTCCTTATCGATAACCCGGAGATTTCCGTTGATGAGCTTATTGAACTTGTGCCGGGTCCTGATTTTCCTACAGGCGGTATGATTTATGGAACTGAGGGCATAAAAGCTGCCTATCAAACCGGACGAGGTACGGTCCGCATAAGGGCAAGGCTTATTGTTGAAAAAGATAAACGCACCCAGAGAGAGACCCTGGTCGTTACGGAGCTACCCTATCAGGTAAATAAATCCAAGCTGATTGAAAAGATCGCTGAACTGATAAGAGATAAAAAAATCGAAGGCATAAGATATGTCAGGGATGAATCAGACCGTGAGGGGATGCGAATCGCACTCGGCCTAAAAAAAGATCAGATCGCCGGCGTGATCATCAATCAGCTTTACAAACATACCCGCATGGAGAATAGTTTTGGAATTATTCTCCTAGCGGTTGTCAATGGACGGCCTGAAATTCTAAATCTTAAGGAGATTTTGCATTATTTCATTCTTCACCGCAAGGATATCGTTACCCGGCGGACCCGCTATGATCTGAGAAAGGCGGAAGACCAGGCGCATATTCTTGAGGGTTTAAAGATTGCATTGGATAATCTGGATGAAGTGGTGGCCTTGATTCGCGCATCCAAGTCGCCGGCGGAGGCCAAATCCCAGCTAATGAAGAAATTTAGTCTGACCGAAAAACAAGCCCAGGCAATTTTGGATATGCGGTTGCAGCGGCTCACCGGTCTTGAGCGCGATAAGATTCAGCAGGATTATAAAAATATTATCAAAAATATTGCCAGATTTAAAGAGATCCTTGCCAGCGAAAAACAGGTGCTCAATATTATTAAAGATGAGCTTTCGGGGATACAGGAGAAGTTCGGAGATCAGCGTTATACGGAGATTATTGAAGAGACCAAAGAAATTACTATCGAAGATATGATTGTTGAAGAGGATATGGTGGTCACCATTTCCAAACAGGGATATATTAAGCGCAATCCCATCACACTTTACAGAAACCAACGCCGGGGCGGTAAAGGCAAAACCGCGATGGGGACCAAAGAAGATGATTTCGTCGAACATTTATTTGTGGCCTCCACCCACCACACCTTTCTATTCTTTACGAATCAGGGGAAAGTTTACTGGCGCAAGGTCTATGACATGCCCCAGGCCGGCCGTATGAGCCTTGGGAAGGCAATTGTGAATCTGCTGAATTTCGAAAAAGATGAAAGGCTGACTACTGTGTTGGCGGTACCGGAATTTGAGCCGGGCTATCACGTTTTGATGGCAACTAAAAATGGAGTGATTAAAAAGACAGATTTAATGGCGTTCAGCCGCCCGCGATCCGGCGGCATCATTGCGCTGAATCTTCTTGAGGGCGATGAATTGATCGCAGCACGTATTACCGATGGAACCCTGAATGTATTCTTAGGAGCGCGTATGGGAAAATCCATCCGCTTTCACGAATCCGATATCCGCCCATCGGGTCGAATCGCCACCGGGGTTCGGGGAATGCGTCTGGCTGAAGGAGATCAAATCGTGGGCATGGAAGTACTCAGCCACGGTCAAACACTATTTGCCGTTACCGAGCATGGATACGGAAAGCGAACCTCTATTGATGAATATCCGGTCCAGAAACGTGGGGGTAAAGGCGTAATTTCGATTAAAACCAGCGAGCGTAACGGGCCGGTGGTGGCAATCTTGCTGGTTACAGAAGATGACGATTTGATGCTGATGACCAACATCGGTAAAGTGATTCGAACGCCGATTAGTTCAATATCGGTAATTAGCCGCAATACCCAGGGTGTGAAAGTTATGGGGATGGAAATTGTCGAACGAGTTGTCGGCGCCGCAAGGCTGGCCGAAAAAGAAGATTAGGTGCTTAATAATAGATTTTGTATATTTTTATGGAAGCAAAAAGTGAAATTGATCCGAAGAAATTCAAAATAGCTGTTGTGGGAGCCGGAAGCTGGGGGACGGCCATTGCCGATCTGCTGGCATGCAAAGGTTATCAAGTCGAACTTTGGGCCTTTGAAAAAGAGGTTAAGAGCCAAATTGAAGAATTTCATGAAAATAAACTTTTTCTTCCGGACCACACTCTTGCTCCCAATCTTTCCTCTTCAAATGACCTGACCGGTGTTGTATCGGATAAGAATCTAATTGTGATCGTCGTGCCTTCACATGTGATGCGAGACGTGACTCAAAAAATGGCCGGGCATCTTTCCACGGGTACTATTATAGCGTCCGCCTCCAAAGGCATCGAGCAAAAAACACATCTGACCATGTCAGGCGTCATCAAAGAGACGCTTCCCGAAGTTAAGGAAGACCGACTGGCGGTGATTTCCGGCCCCAGTTTTGCCAAAGAAGTCGCCCAAAAAATGCCAACTTCGGTGACGGTCGCATGTAAGAATCCGGCTATCGCTTCTTTAGTTCAACTTGTATTTGCGACATCGTATTTCAGAGTGTACACAAGTGATGACATTATCGGTGTTGAACTGGGTGGTTCGGTTAAAAATGTTGTTGCCATTGCAGCCGGTATGTTAGACGGCCTCGGACTGGGCTTGAATACGCGAGCTGCCCTTATGACAAGAGGAATGACCGAAATTCGCCGCCTGGGGCTTCATCTGGGTGCCAATCCAAGAACATTTACCGGACTCGCGGGGTTTGGAGATCTGGTATTAACCTGCACGGGTAATCTCAGCCGAAACTATACGGTCGGCATGCAATTAGGCCGTGGAAAAAAACTTCAAGAAATATTGAATGAAATGCACATGGTGGCTGAGGGTGTAAAAAATGCGAAATCCGTTTATAATTTTTCTCGTAAACTGGGCGTTGAAATGCCGATATGCCACGAGATTTATCGCATTCTTTATGAAGATCTGGCACCCAAAGATGCAGTTTACCGTTTAATGACCCGAACACTCAAACAGGAACTGGATGAAGAGTAGGCACTGCCAGCCAAAATAGATATGATGCCTATTCGAATGAAAGTTATTTTTTTGGAACCGCAGAACCGCAGCCTGCGACGAGCTCAGACGAGTCGAACAAGGAACCGCAGAATTTCGAAGTGATGAATATTGTCATATTATTCTAGAGAACTTCTGCTGTTCGAAATTCCTTGTTCTATACTCGATATTCGAATTTAGCTCAATAAACAGATTGCCCTAAAATAAGTAGGGCAGCCCTCGACTCGACTGAGCTCGTCGCAGGCTGCGGCTACCAGAAACCAGTTGCCAGCAGCAAGTAGCCAGAGGCTATGCATTTGATACCAAAATAACTTAGAACCGAGAGCAGTGCTATGCCCAATGATGGAAACAAAAAAGCGCATAAAGGCGAGGGTCACAGACAAAGACTACGGGAACGATTCCTGGCCGGCGGTCTCGATGGTTTTCACGATTATGAAGTAATCGAACTTTTGCTCACTCTGGCCATGCCGCGTAAAGATTGCAAAGATGCGGCTAAAGAGGCCTTGAAAAGGTTTAAGACACTGCAAGGGGTGCTTGAAGCCTCATCCCGGGAGCTGGGTAAAGTCAACGGCATCGGCCCCAAAAACCTATTCGGCATTAAACTGATCAAAGCCGTTGCCGACAGATATCTCGAAAAGAAACTCATCCATAAAGATGCAATTAATGATTCAAAGGCGCTTTTTGATTACCTGTACCATAGCATTGGAGATAAAAATCGAGAATTTTTCAAAGTCATATTTTTGAATTCCAAAAACCAGGTGATTGCTGCAAGTACCATTTCTGAAGGAACCTTGACCGCAAGCAGCGTATATCCGCGCGAAGTCATCCAGGCAGCCCTCAGCCATGATGCCGCTGCCCTTATTTTTGCGCACAATCACCCTTCCGGGGACCCGAAACCCTCCTCAGAAGATGTTGCCGTTACCCGTCAACTGGTCTTTGCCGGAAAGGTGATGGGAATGGTCGTTCATGAGCATCTGATCATCGGAGACAACCGATATTTCAGCTTTGCGGATCAGGTTATATTGCAGCGCATGAACCGGGAGTTCGAAAAGCTGCGGAGCAGGGGAGCTTAGAACCTACTTGAAAGTAGATTATGAAAAAAAACATATTATCCGCAGATTACACAGATTACACAGATTTAAACATGAGAATTGCTATTGCCAAGTATTGGATGAATTCTATCATTATAAATGACACAAAGAAAAAAAGAATATCCTTACTGTTTCGGAAAACTCGATAATGTCTTCCCGCTGGCAAAAGACGGTTTAAGACAGACCCCGGAAAGTTGTATGGTCTGTTTTTGTAAAACAGAGTGCCTGAGAGAGGCCGTCAAGGGACCGGAGGGCATTCAGGTTCATGAAGAGCGAGTAAAGCGCGCCTATGGCTCCGGCACGATCAGTTTCATTGAAAGATGGTCCCGCAAAAAGGCGTTAGACCGCCAAAAAAAAGTGATGGTAAAACATAGACGCCGGGATTAAATTCAGCCAAACCAATCTACCACCTGCATGTCCGGCTCCATCAAATTATGCCTTCAACAGTTACTGCAAATAAATTTAAGATCTCCATCATATTGGCGCTGATTGTTTTTGGTTTAGTGGGGTTCTGGTTTCACATTCCAATTTGGGAAAAGATCACCGATTTATACCGATTGTTTTCCGATAGAGAACAGATCAGGCTCCTTATTTCTTCCTTTGGCACCAGTGCGCCGCCGGTTTTTATGTTGATTCAGATTCTTCAGGTCATTTTCGCTCCTGTGCCGGGAGAAGCGACGGGGTTTATCGGCGGTTATTTGTTCGGGACGCTGCCGGGATTATCTATTCCAGTATCGGTTTGACAGTGGGTTCCTGGCTGAATTTTGTGATTGGTCGTTTCCTTGGCGAGCGGTATGTGAGGAAACGGATTCCGGCGCATCATTTTCAAAAAATTGATGGGCTGGTCAAACGCCAGGGTGTCATCGTGCTGTTTATGCTGTTTTTATTTCCGGGCTTTCCCAAGGACTATTTGTGCCTGGCGCTGGGTATAAGCACGCTGCCGATCAAAATTTTTATTTTGCTGACCGGTATTGGCAGAATGCCGGGCACATTTGCCTTAAGCCTGCAGGGTGCATTCCTGTACGAACAAAATTATGTTCTGCTTGGGGTTGTGATTGGTACCTGCCTGATTTTGGCCTTCCTGTGCTATGCTTATCGAGAAAGAATTTACCTTTGGGTTGAAAAATTAAATAATAAATAACTAGCCATCAATTCCTATCATCACATGCAATGAGTCTGCCCGGCGATTTTACCGCTTTAACTATATGATAAAACATGATAATATAACGGTAAACATTGATTCTAAAATTGAAAACCTGGTCCTTTGAGCCAGGTCAGAGATCACCGGCTTTGCCGTTTGTAATAGGAGAAGGCATTGGCATACTGGAATTACAGAGAAGAACTCAGTCAGGCCGAAAAAGTAAGGCGATCCTATTATGAGTTGTTAAGAGATGAGCTGGATCAATTTTTACTACGGCATGCTCTTATTGATTCATATAAAAATTTTATCTCTCGTCAGATCTCTTTTCCTTTTGTTGAAAAACGGGAGTTGAAACCCCGGGGCCGTATTCCCGATCGGGAATACGAATCTCAGAATGCATTTCTCGTTATTTTTGTAGAAGATGCAGTATTACCTGAGCATAAAAAGTATATTCGATTTTTCGATGCCAACAAAACGACTAAAAAGAATCTTCTGCGCTTTAAATCGTTACCCCTTTCAGATAAGTTTGACCGCAATTGGAAGTATCTGGAATCGATCTACTTTAAAAATTTTTTGAAAATTATGTTGCCGATCGATTATGCCTTGCTCATACAGGGAGACACGGCCAGCCGGGCAAAAAATCGATTCGGCCTCACCCATTTTTATGTGCGGATAGATTGGCCGATAACCGAAGCTGCGGAAGACATGGCTCAAAGCTTGAGGTATATTTCCAAAGAGATTTTTGAAAAGGGCGATAAGTATGCCGAAGAGATCCAAAAAAAATTTTTTGAATATTATGGTTTGCCGGTGATGGTCGGCGGAAGAAGAACTGCCGCTATTGTGGCTGCCCAGTATTTAAAACGGATTCCGGGAATTTCCACTGTATATGTGGGCAGCAGTGAATCCAGAGCATTGATTCGCATTTCCGAACGCGGTATTTCCAAATCAGTTTTGATAAAGCGTTCGATCAAGGAGTTGGATGAAATTGCTGAATCCCATGGTCTATCAGCCCGGACTTTCACGAAGAATTATGTTGTGGCACGGCAGAAACGCTGCGGGGTTTGCATATTCCAGGCAAGCTATGCCCGAACATACCATGCCCGCGAACCTGAAGATGGAAAACTGCGCGACATTAAATCGGACTTGAACTGGTTAACGGTCGGTGAGCAGCATATCCTGCCGAAACCGGGCGTGTGGAAGTATCCGCCGATTCCATTAAACGTCATCTACACCTAGTCGATTTTTATTTTTCAATCCAGTACTCACATTCCAGAAATGCCTAAAGTGAAAAATGCCTAAAGTGACTAAAGTTAAGGAGTCGCTGCGCTCCATCTTTTAATAAAAATGATCGTTCGACCCAGAGGCTCTCGATGGGCAGAATTCATCAACTTTAGGCATTTTAGTTCACTTTAGCTCACTTTAGGCACTTTCTTTTAAAATTCTTTCATCATGGCAATTTCATCGCAGTCCGGAAACTTTACACAGATCATGCAATCCCCCCAGATTTTTAGTGGCAGTTCTGAGCGCTCTATTTCGACAAACCCGAATGGCTTAAAAAAGTCCGGTTTATACGTCAGGGTGAATATTTTTTTGACATTGAAGGATTTCGCTTCGGTAAGGACTGTTTTCGCAAGTTCGGTTCCGATGTTTTTCCCCAAATGATCGGGATGCACAGCCAAAGACCGTATTTCGGCCAGATCCTCCCAGCAGAACTGGAGTGCACAACAACCGATCATATTGTGATTCTTATCGTCCACATAGACACAAAAATCCCTG
>PVMK01129665.1_pt1 | contig 27736 bp, 33 predicted proteins | sample 1853481 | NCBI WGS metagenome assembly PVMK01 (sample SAMN08533507, study PRJNA380276) | Marine sediment metagenome, whole genome shotgun sequencing project. | reverse complement strand
CGGTCCTGTCAAGCGCCCATCCCGGGACATCAGTAATTATCAGTATTTCAGGCTTCATTTTAAGGTTTATGTGCTTTATTAAGAAGTTTTGTTAAGTGTTTATAATATCGACCTTTTTTAGATAACACAATATCTACTCTATGGTCAAGAACCTCCTGCCTGTTTTCAATGGCTGTTTCATATTCGGGTTTCATTTCTATGGCCCGGTTATAATCCGCAATCGAGTTTTCAAGCTGTCCAAGGTGTCTGAAACTGATTCCCCGGTTATTATATGCCTGTGTGAAATCGGGATTCAGTTCTATGGCAGCGGTGTAGTCCTGCACGGCTTTTTCATATTCGCCTGTCTCGTCAAAGGTTATTCCCCGGTTATAATACGCAAGATAAAAGGTGGGTTCAAGCCCAATCGCCTTTGAATAGTCTATTATTGCCGAATCATATACTCCTAAAAGAAAATAGGCATTTCCCCTGTTATGCAGGGCTTCTATATAATCAGGATAAAGTTCAATCGCTTTTGAATAATCATTGACTGCTTATGGTAGTCTTTCAGTTTTCTAAATGAAAGGCCTCGGTTATAGTAAGCCTCATGATCTGAAGGATTGAGTTTAATGACTCTGGTGTAGTCCTGAATTGCATGTTCATATTCTCCCAGACTGTCATAATCCTGTGCCCGGTTATAATAGGCGGAAACATAGTCTGGTTTTATAGAAATGGCTTTTGAATAGTATTCTATCGATTTTCTTGTATTACCTTTTTCAGATTCCTGGTTTGCCAGATCAAACCATTTTTTCGCGTTTTTATCCATTTTAATTATGTTCGTTAATGAAATTCGTGGGCAGATTATTAATATTAATTAGAAGATATAATGTTAAAACAAACGGTTGTAATTATGAAGCTAATGGCTTTTTTTGAAACCCATTTTAATCAAGTTGAATTTTACCGCAAAGTGAGCAAAGAACAGCGTCTTGTTTATTAGCTTTTAACACCCTGCCTTTTTCTGCGTCTCTAGCGAAGCGGGCGGTTCACCCCGTGAAATAATTCCGATTAAAATCGGAATTGATCTTAGATCACTTCATTGGGTAAAAATTGTTTTTTACCCAGTGATTTTGTTGAAGATCCATAACTTATTTTTTTTGAATCATTATATGAAAATATATTAGAAAATATGAAAATTAGCAAGGTGTCAGGGGGCAGAGCTTACAGGGGTAGAGGGTTTTGAACATTAAAACCTTTGGTGATTAAGAGTGAAGACGAAGAGTAGTGATGATTTTAACTTTTGTTGTTTAGTGTTTCTAAAATTGGGAAAAAATGGGGTAGCGTCTTACATGGTGTTACCCCTTTGATACCACACATAAACTGTCAGTTTTTTGTTGAGCATATAATATAAAGCATAACCCTTAATTATTAAGAAAAAGAACGTGTTATTTAGCTATCCCTTCATTTAGTTTTTCGGGCAGGGGAAGAAGTACAATAAACTTTGCTCCCTTTCCAACATCACTCTCAAGTAACAACTCTCCCCCCATTTCTTCCACAAGAATTAACGCTCCTGCAAGTCCCAGCCCATGCCCCCGCTCATTGTTTTCCTCAATTTTATCCATTTGAAAATAGGCTTCAAATATTTTTTTATGATACTTGGGTGTAATTCCCTTCCCATCATCTTGTACCGAACACATGAAGCAGTTATTCTGTTCTTTAATTGTAATCTCAATGCTGTTCTTCATGTGCTTGAGGGCATTTGACATAAGATTACGTATAATTTGCTTTATTTTTCGTTTATCCAGATAAAATTCCTTTTCCCATATTTCAGAACTGATTGACAGAGTTATACCGCCCTCTGTAAGAATGCTCTGCAACCGGGTCAGGTTAAGTACATCTTTTATTTTTGTAGATAGATTATGATTAGTGATGTCAAGAACCTGCCAAAGGATCTCTGGAATAATAGATGAAACCTTAATGGGGATTTCACGTATAATGCCTTTTTGCGCACAACCAAGTTCAAGCATGTCATTAACCAACAGCTGAGCAGTCCTTGCGTTTCTTTGAATCCTCCTCAAAACCTTTTCCTGCTTTTCAGATAGGGAACCGTAGCGACTTCTGTTTAGCAACGATGTTACCCCTGTTTCAACTACTACAAGAGGGCTTTTTAGCTCATGATACAAAAGATTTAACTTTAAACTTTTTTGTAACATAAGCTTTTAACTCTTAGTATGGTTTCTTATAGAAAAGTATAAATTAACCGATTAGTGTCGATGAGGTTTTCGACAACAAATAAAAAATCATTATGGTTTTTTGCTACCTTCAACATTGCTGAATTTCTCAACGAGCTCTCTTTCGTCTGTTGGAGACCAACCCAGCTCTTTCTCAAAATATTTTGACATGCGTTCAAAAAGCTTTTCCCATATCGGCTTCCCATTGTTTTTTATAATATCACTTAGAAAGATCTCCAAATCCGCCACCTTCTCTTTTGGCAGAAAAGCTGAGGCACCGAGTTTTGCGGCTTTCTTCAGGGCCTCCTTGGTTAGGTCATTTGATGTCAGCATAACCGAGGGAATGCCCATCTTTACCGTTTTTTTGAGAATACTAAAACCGTCAACACCTATAATATCGAGCACAACAATATCATACTTGTTCATTTCAATGAGTTTTAGAGCAGTTTCATGATCTTTTGCTTTATGAACTACGCACATATCGAGCAAATCCTCAACAGTATCAAGCATATCCGGCATGTCATCAACAATCAGGATTTTACGATCCCTAAGTATATCCTTTACACCCGATCTGACAAATAAAACCTGCTTCGAACAATGTGAAAACACATATTGCTCTTGTAAACTATTAAAGATGCCTTCTTTAGTATTGTCAGACAAAGGCATAACTACGATATCGACAGGATTGTTTTCAGCATAGTTACATATTCCCATTCCGCTCTTACCCGTCATCTCCACAACTTTACAGGATATATTCCTTTCTTGAATTTTCTTTAGCACGGGTTCAATATATTTATCATTTTTTTCTTTAAGATTTCTATATTCCTTCTGCTTATCATGTTTTAATAGAGGTTGAAGATCAAAGGTTTTTAGTAATGTAATGTTACCATTATGTTTTTCTGCGAGCTGTATGGAACTTTCTATAGCATCCATATCAAATCTTGATTCTTCCAACGAAATTAATATATTTTCATACATAATATACCTCCGCCCTTATTTGTTGATTTCATTATACTCAGGAATACTGTTCCTGCCGTTAACCAATTAGTTCTTTGACGTATGTGCTTACCAAGTCAAAGTGAGACATAATTTATTATTTTATAATCTCGGAGAAAGTAGAGTTTTTTAACAAAAAATATGGACTTTTGAACTGTTCAAGATTACTCGTGATTAGGTGGAATAGAGGATTAGATATTTTCTAGGTTTCTGTAGGAAACACTTAAACAAAGGGGAGAGAAAAGGCTTGTCTAAAAAAATTTATCAATAAAATTAAGTTTATCTTTATGAGATTGAGTATGCCGTTTCCTTGTTATTTCAGTAATTATAATGCTAATAAAACTTTTATATTCCTCTTACGAATAAATTGTTTTTAAATAATTATTTTTAATTATTTTCTTTCTTTCGCATTCTCCATCATTTAAGTTTTCACATAGTGAAAAATCATTTTTACATTTTTCACATTTAATAAATTTCAGCAGAGCAGGAGGGAAAAATAGATTACTAATTTCTAGTTCAGTGATTATATCGACAGCTCCTTCCCTGACCACATTGCCTATGCCATTGGTAGTTAAAAGTAATTCTAATTTTTCAATATCTTTAAAATTAGATAATAAATCATATTCGATCTCTATTGATCCATCTTCAAGGATTGAACTATCCTTAACTACGCCAATAGCATTATGGAGATAAGACTCACTCTCTTTGCTGATTAATAAGTTGTTATTCTCAATTTTTCTTTTTAATTCACTCTCTAATAAGTTACGAGGGTAAATCCGACCATTTTTGGTAGGAGTATCAACTTTAAAATTTAAATTTGTTTTCATAGTACTGACCTTTCTATTTTAAAATGCTCTTTTGAAAAACAAATGAATAACAAGCTTGAGTTAACTCCCGATAGATCTGAGCTTTTGCCTTCTGAGTAGTAAGTTGAAGAACCTGATTACTCGTTTGTAACAACTATTTAGACATTATAATACTTATATAGCTAAAATTTTTCAGATTTCAAGTATATTTGCAATTTAATATGAGTAAAAGATAACGTCAGGTGAACTCAAATAAAAAGACTTAACAATAACGCTAAGTGCTTGAAATTACTTGATGGTCCACCGGGGAGTCGAACCCTAAACCTGCTGATTAAGAGTTAAAAAAAAGGAGTAGTGCAGGTTTTACCTGCTGTTGCTTAGTGATTGTTTTGCTTCAAAATTGAAAAAACAGGGGGTAGCGTCTTACATGGTATTACTCTTATGCAGTAGATAATAAAATTCAAAAGACTCCATGTTCATAAAGGATTTTCACTCCAATCAATATAAGTACTATCCCTCCCGCTATTTCAGCATACTTGCCTACAAAAGAGAGTTCCCCCAGTCCTTTTCCGATATTAAGTCCAACGATCGAAAAAAGGATTGATACAATCCCGATAATAACGGCAGGGATCCAGATAGAAACATTAAGCAGGGAAAAGCTAAAACCAACAGTTAATGCGTCAATACTGGTGGCTATGGAAAGAACGATCAGAACCATTCCTTTTGTGGGGTCTTTTTGTTCACTGATTTCATTATCTTCTTCCTTAAACGCTTCCCGGATCATGTGGAGCCCCACAAGGGAAAGCAGCGCAAAAGCTGCCCAGTGATCATATTTATCAATAAAGGAACGGACGGACAGGCCCGGCAATCCAGCCGATTATCGGCATCACAGCCTGGAACAGTCCGAAATGCCAGGCCATTCTAAAAGTCTGCCTGACATCAACCCGTTTTAAGACAACACCCGTTGCAATAGAAACAGCGAACACATCCATTGCCAAAGCAATAGCAATAAAAAGTACTGTTAAGAACTGCACTATATGGTTTCCAAATAGAAAGTTTCGTCTTATTTTTTCTAGTAATTTATGTCCCAGCCGTACGCCATGTAAACATCGTACAAGCCCTTAATGCAAGATATCAGACAGGGTATTGTAGTGAATATGGCTGTATGCCATACAAAGGATGCATAAGGGATGTTCATATGGCTTAAACCGGCACCGGCAAGACCAGCTATGCAGCTGATTGCAGCAAGAAAAAGGATAGTAAATTTACTGCCTGCTGCCCATTTAGGGAAGGTATAATAGTGCAGATATTTTTTAAAGTCTCTTCTGGCGTATTCTTTCATTTAGTCTGCAACAGATTGAGATTATATAGTATGTTTGCTACTCTTACGCAGGTTAACAAAAATTATCGCTTTTGTCAAAAAAGAGCATCCTCATAAAAAAGATACTCTTTTTTGGTTGTCTTTTAAATTTTAAAAATTATTTTCTTGATACAATTGAATCAATTGCCTGATAAAAAGCCTCAACGACATGTTTTTTATACTTTCCAACGGGAACCCCGTTGTAGATTACATGGGTTTTGCCCTGGACTATTTCTCTGCTGTAGGGAACTGACCAGTCTGGATAATCAATTGGTTCTGAAGGATCATAGTTGTCAAAGTTTTCATAACACTTTAGGGCATGATGCATTAAGGTGTCGGTGTTTTCAGCAAAGAATTCCAGAGGAAGCCCAATTGCATAATCATACCCGTCATTTATTGCTTCCCAGTAAGCACGGTTGGTGCTTAAATACTTTTCCTTTGGATCCCAGATCGGGTCGGAAAATTCATCCTGGCACATGACTACATTTGTGCGGCCGAATTTATAACTTTCTAACAGTTCTTTGCACTCTTCAAATAATTTATCTCTGAATACCGGGGCAAGTTCGAGCCATGCTTCAAATTTAAACTTGTCCCAGGGCATGCCGTGAACAGTAACTGCAACCATTACATCTTTTTCTTCAGCAATAGTGTCCAGCCGGTCTTTAAGCATCTCGAGAAAAGCCTGGCGCAAAGGCTGAAAATCGCCCATTTGAGGGTGCAATGATCACCTTAATTTTTTTCCCGGGATGCTCATGCTCCCATTCTTTTACGTCTTCAAAGCAATGACGCAGTCCCTGAATTAAACTCTTCAAAATGTGAATAGATTGCCATGGGAGCGACAAGCACAAGGGTTTCACAGCCTCCATCCAGCAGTTCATAAATCTTGTTTTTGCAGCTATGGTGAAAAAGGCTGCTTTCAGCACGCAGCTCAATTCCAGGGTAGTTTTGCTTCAGTCTTTCAAAAGTAGTGTTTATAATATCAAAAACACCCTGCCAGTGGGGACACTTTTTCTGGACAATGCCCAGGTCATAATAAAAATGTCTTGAGTAGTTAGCCATTTTGCTGACAATCGTGGGTCCTCCAAAATGGTAATCTTCGTAACGAAAATATCCATGATCAAGATAAATAAATTTGGAAGGGGGAACCCAGACCAGTTTTCCATCTTTGTATTTTTGAATATAGGGAAACCCGTCAGGGGCATGATCATTTCCCCGGGCATCAACTAACCGGGTGGGAACAAACGGTTCGCGGGCATGGAGATGTCCTGGATCCATCAAGGCCACACCATTATCTTTAAAAGCCAGCAGTCTAAATGGCCATGGCACAACCTGTTTAAATATTTTATAGGCAATGTTATGCCAGAACTCGTGAATGTGTTCTTCAGGCATGATAAGGGCAGTTGCAAAAACGCCAATCTTTCCAACAGGAACCTTGTCCTGTTTTTTATAGTATTCGTAATAATCGGGAAGGGGTAAACGGTTTTTATACTTAATTAAACCGAATATAAATAATCCTGCAACAACAAGTATGATGAGAAGACCTAATATTATTGGCATTTGTATCCTCCTGAGTTTTGCCGCCTGACTGGCGGATGTAATTACTACCTTATTTTGGTTTGTAGTTTTAGTCTGTTGTTAAGAAACAATAAAATAAATAACAACTAAATTCAAGATTTTTCAGGAGTCTTTAAACTTTTCTTTACGCACAAACTTTACTTCAAAGTGACCGTAATAATTAATCTTAATTAATCTATAGCCCTTCTCCTGGTATGAAAAAAGGATCCTGCGGAGTTTATGGGGGCATGTTATTATCCCAAGATAAAGGTCTCTGCCGGTAACACGGATAATATCTTCATTACTGCACAACGCATGTTTGAGATCCTCTTTTGGTGTTTACTTCAATCATGGTATGACTCCTTTTACAATCATTCAACAGACAGTGTCATGCCTTATGACACTGTCTGCTCTGTTTACCTAACGGCAATCTCGTTTAGTTTATTTATTGACCAGTTTTTCTTTCAGATATTCAGCCGAATTTTGCGTCAATTGTACAAGCTGTGCTTTTGTTGTTTCCTCTGTTGAAATATGAAAATGTCCAACTACATCAGAACCTGTTTTTGCAACTATTTTCCGCATCAGAGTCCGTTTGTCTCTAAGGTAGTCCCTTAAAAATCTTTTTACAAAAGGTGCATCATCACCAAAATTATCATATTTTTTTATATCTATATTTGCATTTGTATACATCATAAATTTTTTACCTTTAAAGCTGTTATTTTTAATCAGCGTTATAACAGGAGTACTTATTTTCCAGTTCCATACTGGCGAAACAACAACAACTGATGAATAGAGAGAAAGATCCGGATGTGCCGGCTCAATCTCGGATTCCCGGTCAAAAAAAGAATCGTAGGCACTGCTAATGAAGCCCCATGTACCGGAACGATCTTTTTTATCCTTTATTTCCAGCAGGTCTGCATTCATCATTTTCTGCAAAGTTTCGCTGATTATTTTGCTCTTCCCTGTCCGGGAATAATAAATAATCAGTATTTTACCTTCCTCTTTGTCGTCGGCAATAACAATACCAGGAGCGACAAAAAACATAGCAAGCGCTATACTAAGAAATCTTGAAAATATTTCCTTTTTAAAACAGTTTTCTTCATTGACTACTTTTTGTTTTATTATTTTGTGTTTCATGGGCACGCCCTCTTTTTCTGTGTTTTTATTTTTTGACACAGAGCAGATTTAAGAGACTCAGACACTTGACGATTAAAGTAGACGTAATAGAAAACAGTAACAACTCTGTATCGTGGAAGGAGCTTTTAGAAACAGCAGATCATAAAAGAAGTCTAATCATTGACAAGATTGAAAGGCTTTGTGTTGGATTTATTAGAAATAAAGCAGAACAGGACTGTCTCGATTCAAATCGAGTTAAATAATCGGTTTGAATCTTATAAATAAAGACAGAGACATCAGGCAGGTTATCGTCTTTGGCAATTTTATTTGAAATTTTAGATTGGAATGGATCAAGGGCTTTATAGTTTGCCTGCTCGGCATAAGATACATGCGGCGATACCATAAGGTACAGAAAAGTAAACAAAAACAGAATATTGTGAGCTATTATGCTCCGGGGCATTATCATGATGTCTTAAGTCCTTAAAACAGTCTTAAAGGATCATAGTGCTTTCTTGTCTTTGTGTTCATCCTCGACATTAATTGATTTCTCAAGAATATTACAAACTCTGTCAAGACAATTTAAAAGGTCATTTTTATCCTCTATGCTCAAATCTGAAAAAATTGAAATAGCTGTATTCCTCCGACCCTTAAGAAAATCTTTCCGGATTTTTTTTCCCTTCGGGGTAAGCTGTACAAAAACCCTTCTGCGGTCCTCTTCATCTTTTTTGCGCTCGGCAAAGCCCTCTTGAATCAAACTATCGACCATGGTCGACATATTGGGAAGTTTAATCATGCCGTTAGCAGCAAGCTCTTTCATTGTATATGCACAGTCTTCACTAAAAGCAGATATTGCTTTCATTTGTGAGAGTCTAAGATCAGCCTTATTTACACTGGGTGATTCAATGAGCCTGTTCAAAAGTACCTGGCTGAACTTCTTTAAGGTGTTAAAATAATTCGTTATTTTTGCTTCCATGATTATCTTCTTTAAGTTATAAATATAATAGTTACTTTTATAACTATTATATTTATAATGATATGTCAAGTTATTTTCAGACCTTGAGTCAGCTCCTGTACTTCATGAAATCTGTACTTTTTCTTTGATGATGAATAGAAGTAGCGGTTGTTTGAAGTTGCTTTATAACGAAAAAAGACAGTTTAACATTTTTTTAGATAACTTTGACAAATCAGCACATCTAAAAAGTCAACAGTTGTGATAATAATGTTGAGATTTAATCAACTATAGAAATTTTGGGAATGATTTACTTGTATCAATTAGCTGAACAAACGGGGAAGACTCCGCCGTCAAAAACTTTTTCTGGCGTGGATACGTCACAGCCCATACAGAGCCAGCAATATTAATCATTGTTATTCAGCGGGTGTTTTTTGCGAGGAGTTTAGAACTATCAGGTTTGATTTATTTTTTTTAAATTTTAAACCTCTATGGGCAGCGCCAACTTCTTCTATTGAGAGTATAGAATAGATGGATAAGTGGAGAGTTTTAACATGTTCAAGTTTTCGTTTAAGATCTTCTTCTGCCGGATTTACAACCAGCGAACTGGAATCAAAAATAAAGTCAGATATTGCAATAAAACTTAAGCCAAGTGTTGAATCCGTTACTTTTTTAGCTTTAAGTTCGAGTGTTTTGTTGTCTTTTGGCTCGCGATAATTTATTATATAAAATGTTTTTTTATCAGTCATGACTCTTTAATATGTTGTTTTTGTTTAACGAACAATCATATTTCATTAGTAATTGTTTGTCAAAGAAATTAGCAATGAAACTGTTTTATACTGATGTTTTTGTACTACCGCTGCCTGCAGGACACCACTTTCCAATGGAAAAGTACAGCATCTTAAGGAAAAGAATTGCTGATGCGGGCATTGTTGATGAGAAATTAGTTTGTGTGCCTCATGCTGCAACAGATGATGAAATCAGGCTGGCACATGACCAGCAGTATCTATCAAAAATTATAAACAATAACTTAAGTTCAAAAGAGCTTAGAAGACTTGGCCTGCCATGGACAAAGCAGCTGGTCGAACGTTCACGCAGATCAAGCGGAGCAACAATTGATGCTTGTATGGAGGCTGTTGAAAATGGCCTGGGTCTCAACCTGGCCGGAGGGACGCATCATGCTTTCCGGGAACACGGTGAGGGCTATTGTGTTTTTAATGACAGTGCAATTGCGGCAAGAACGATGATTCGAGAGGGCAGGGTCAAAAGAGTTATTATCCTTGACTGTGATGTGCATCAGGGTAATGGAACTGCAGCGATACTTTCAAATGATAAAAATATTTTCACTTTTTCTATCCATGGCAGAAAAAACTTTCCCCATGATAAAGAAATAAGTGATCTTGATATAGCGCTTGAAGACAATACTTCTGATAAGCATTATCTGAAGATGCTTTCAATTGGAATTAATAAGGCTATTGAAGCGTCAAATCCTGACCTTGCTATATATCTGGCCGGTGCAGATCCTTATGAAAACGATAAATTCGGCAGACTTGCCTTAACAAAGCAGGGTCTTTCAGAAAGGGACGGTATGATTTTCGAGTTTTGCAGGAATGCCGGTCTGCCGATAGCTGTAACAATGGCAGGCGGATATGCAAGGGATGTAGAGGATACCGTTGATATCCATTTTCAGACTGTTAAAAATGCAGTTTATATGCTAAATCATTAATATAATGATAAGCCATTCCATACATCAGGGTGTGAAAATACTTATTGAAACCGCAGATAAGGTGTATAAGCCTGGGCTGCTGACAGAAACTATCTGTAATAAGATGGTTGTTAAAAATGGAGATGTTGCTGTTGATGTAGGATGTGGTACGGGATATATCGGCATTACAGCCGCACTTTTGGGCGCAGAGAAAGTGATTGCCATTGACCCGTGTCAAGAAGCGCTTGAGTGTACACTTAGAAATGCCGCGCTTAATAATGTGAAGAACCTTTTTGTCCGCCAGGGGCTTGAGCTTGAACCGATCAAGGAGAAAACGGTTGATCTGATCATTACTCTTCCGCCGCAAATGCCGTTTTTAAATGATTTTAATCCGGAACGGTACGGGGGAATCGACGGCACTGATGTGATCATTAAAATAATCAGAGAGGCAGGGGCTGTCTTAAAAAAAGAGACAGGACGCTTTTATCTGGTGCATTCCGCACTTGCAAATCCTGAAAAGGTAAGAGAGGTTCTAAATGTAAATGGATTTAGCTGGCAGATCGTTGATACTGTAGAAAAAGAGCTTATTGCAAAGGATATAAATTCCTTAACAGAGGGACTGTTTGACTATATTATGGGACTGTATGATAAAGGATTAATTGAGCTCGTGGAAAAGAACGGGAGATATTTTTATCCGGTCTGGTTTTATCTTATAAAGAGGTCAAAATAAAAGGGCGCAAAAGCGCCCTTTTTATATAATGTATTATTAAACTTCTGTGAATTTATCTGATGGTACTCCGCATATAGGGCAGGTCTCAGGGGGTTCGCTTCCAGTGTGGGTATGACCACAGACTGTGCATTTCCATTTTTTCATCTTACTCCCTTTCTATAAGTTGTTATTAAAGTTTGGTAAAGTCAAAGTCAGGTTTATTTAATTCCTCTTTAAAAGAACTGATATCAGTTTTGCTGCTGATGGCCTTAAGGATTTCATTGCTTCCTGTGATGTCTCCGAACAGGATGGTACCGATAATTATATTATCCTCAATAACCAGTTTTCGGTAGATATTTTTTTCATTGTCCGTGATTACAATGGATTCATGTTTGTCATCTGCGTCAATTTCACCGGATGCTGTCAAATCAATTCCTACGACCTTAAGGGTATTTGAAAGAACCGTGCCGGAGTAGGCGGCTTTCTGATCAGACATGCTAAGGCCGGCAATTCTTCCCTGTTCCATGGCTGCAGGCCAGATGCCGTAGAACCTGTTGTTATGCTCAACCAGGTCTCCGGCTGCGTATATATCTGTTATTCCGGTTTCCATCTGGTCATTTACTTTAACCCCAAGGTTAGTCTCAAGGCCGATATCTTTAGCAAGTTTCATTTCAGGCCGAACACCGGCTGAAATAAGAACCAGGTCAGCAGGTATTTCTTCTCCGCTTTCAAGGTTTACGCTCAGGCGGTTTTGCTGTTCTTTTATCTCTTTTGTCTTCGCTCCAAGATAAAATTTAAAACCCATCTCTTCCATTACTTTTTGGAGCATGGCCGCACCTGCGTTATCCATCTGTCTGGGAAGCAGGCGTGGAAAAAATTCAACCACCGTTATATTTATCCCTGTTTTTCGGATGCCGTTTCCCGCTTCAAGACCCAGCAGTCCGCCGCCGATCAGGACCATATCTTTTGATGTTTTGGTTTTATTTTTTATAAGGTCCGCGTCTTTCAGGGTTCTTAAGGAATAAACCCCGGCATTGTCCGTGCCGGTTATCGGTGGGACAAAGGAGTATCCACCGGTGGCAATGAGGAGTTTGTCATAAGCATGCGGTGTGCTGTCACTGGCGGTGATCTGTTTTGCTGCCGTATCGATTGAGATAATTTCTGTGTTTAGAAAGAGTTCTATATCGTTATTCTCATACCAGTTGGTGTTATGCAGGATCATATTCTCGATTTTTTTTTCACCTGACATATATTCGGGGAGTACGGGAAGATAATAATAGGGCACAGCTTCCATTGAAAATATTTTTATTGCGCCGTCTTTATCATTTTTTCTGATATTTTCTGCTGCTGTGTTGGCTGCGACACCGTTTCCAATAATTATATATTGTGTCATAGTTGCCTCCTGAAGTTAAGTTTGATGTCTATTATAGCCATCACGTTATAAAACTGTTGTTTAACTGCGCAACAGTTCTTTTGCCAGGTTGCGGGCATCATCCAGTGCTGTGGGATGATTCTTGATCGCCCCTTTTTGATCGATTTCTTTTACTAAAAGCTGATTCGTAAAATCAATGTCCAGAGCGTCGAAAAAATATCGGACAGTTAACATAATTCCTTCAAAATTTCTTTTTCCTTTAGCGCCTCCCACGGTAAGGAAAACACCTTTCGGTTTGGTCCCGGAATCGGAGTGTTTTTGGTTTAAGAGATATTTTTGAGCCCAGCAGCACTGTGAACGGTCGACCATTGCTTTTGCAAGCGCGTTCAGCCCGTAGAAAAATACCGGGCTTGACAGTACGACTATTTCAGAAGTTTTAAACAGGGGATAGAGTTCTTTCATATCATCATCAAGGACACACGTCCCGGTAGTGTAGCATTTTTCACATTCAATACAAGGGGTAATGGACATCTTTCTTAAGTAGAACCTGTGGATTACATGGTCTGAATTTTCAAATTCTTTCAGGAAGGCGTCCATGAGCAGATCAGTATTTCCGTCTTTCCTGGGGCTTCCATAAATTGCGGTGATTTTCATGGCCTTATTTATTCTTTTTCAGGACTGCCTTTTGTGCACTAAGCTGAGACTGTGCAAAATGCATTTTTGTTTCAAAGGTTGCTGAGGTTACGCTGTCTACTTTTTTTTTAGTTTTATTTTTTGTCAGGGCTTTTTCTTTTGATGGCTCTGTTTTTACCTTGACTACTACTGGATCGCCTTTACTTGTTGCGGTATTTATTTCTTTTACTATTTTCTGATTAAATACGAGCATTCGCTTATCCGGGATTAAACTAATATATCCACAAAAGCGGATAAGTAGGAACCCATTAATTTTTAAGCTTCTTTAATCTTTGTTATCATTTGCTGTGCCAGTTGTTTTACCTGGTCTAAATCGTCTTTATCGGGTGCATATTGTGCCCGTACTCCCGGATCAATGACATCCAGTCCAATCTCTTTTAATTCATTTGTTACTTGTTCGACTGCCTCTCCGCTCCAGCCATAGGAGCCAAAAGCAGCTGCAATTTTGTTTTGAGGTTTCAGACCTCTCAAGTAGCATAAAAATGACGATATTGTCGGAAAAAGGTTTCTGTGTAATGTGGGTGAACCGACCATAAATCCCTTTGCATCGAGTAAATCTGCCATAATATCACTGCGGTGTGTCGACCTGAGTTTTTGAAGTTTAACCTCTATCCCGGCATTTGTGAATTCCTGTACCAGAGTTTTTGCCATCTTAGCGGTACTGTTCCACATAGTGTCATAAATGATCAGTACTTTGTCAGTTGTTTTCTGGAGACTCCAGTCATTGTAAGCATTAATAATTTTACCGGGGTCTTTGCGCCAGATCACGCCGTGACTTGGTGCGATCATATCGATTTCCAGTTTAAGATCAGCTACTTTTTTTAAGGTGTTCTGGATGAGCGGTGACAGGTGGATAAGAAGATTCGCATAATATTTTTTAGCTTCAAACATCATTTCTTTCTGATCCACTTCATCATCAAATCTGCCGGAAGTTGCGATATGCTGACCAAAACCATCATTTGACAACAGGAGTTTTTCCTCAGGGATATAGGAAAACATACTGTCGGGCCAGTGTATCATGGGAACTTCTATGAAATTAATATTTCTTTTGCCGAGATTTAATGTTTCACCTGTTTTAACGACTTTTATCGGCAGTCCGGGCCCAAAATATTTTGTTAGTCCGGATTGTGCCATTTTGGTTGAGAAGATTTGTACGTTTGGGTATTCTTTTAAAAACTTTGGTATTGACCCGGAATGGTCAGGCTCAATATGGTTACAGATTAAATAATCTATTTTTGCCGGGTCTATGAGCTCCTTGATGCGTTCAATCCACTCGCTGTAAAAAGGAGCATGTACTGTGTCAACCAGTGTTATTTTCTCGTCCAGGATAAGATAGCTGTTGTAGGTAGCCCCGCGGAAGGTGGTATATCCGTGAAAGTCACGCAGGTTCCAGTCGATGGCACCTACCCAGTAAATATCATTTTTTAGTAATACAGGCATTTATTTAGTTCCTCCAAAGTAATTTATTTTAGCAGCCCGGGGTCATGGGTATCTGAGGACTTACAAAGTAATAGGCGTTTAAGCCTTCATAGATTGAATCCACATCTTCTTCTGTTATCCCGGAATCTTCTTTCTGCTGCATTTTCTTAAGGGTATCCTTAGTCAGTTTGCCTTTCTCATGCGCTTCATAAATTCGGTCAAGAGTATGACATTTTGAACATTTTTCCTTAAGAAGAAAACGGCTGGGTGTTGAAAGAAAATCTGATATTTTATCTGAATCTTTATCCGTTATCTTCGCACCCTTAGCTATCATTTTATTTATAAGATCTTTAAAACTTTCTTTTGAGGCGTGCATGTCTTCAGCTCGTTTTGCATCGTGACAGTTTGTACATTTGCTTGCAAAGAGATTTGCAGGAGACATGTTCTTTAGGGCTTCCTGTTTACTGACTTCCTCTTTGCTTATTTCCTGTTTGCTTACCTCTTGCTTAATCTTCTGCTTTTCAGGCTCTTTACTATCACAGGCAACTGTTGATAAGGGTAAAGATGGTCAGAATAATACAGAGCGTAATTGTGTGAATTGTGTTTTTCATCATCTCCTCCAAAAGATATTATTGTTTTTTGATTTCGACTTTAATTGATTTCTGTGTCATGTCAACCACTGGTAATGTGGGTGCGTCTTCCCCCAGCAGAAAGTTTGCAACTGCCTGAGGAAAAGAACGATACCGTAGAACTGCTTTTATGTCAAGAATACCGGTAAGATTGGAAGGGATCATCATTACAAATTTCTCAGTAGCAGAGCCCTTTGGAGGGATGGTTTTATTATATTCAAATCTTGTTATCTCCCATGGTTTTATAGTGTGATGTCCATCCTTGTCAACTGCGTAGGCATTGAAGATAATGCTGCCTTCTTTAATATTTCCTTTGTCGTCCAGATCACCGGAAGTAAATATTATATTCCCGTTTTGGTCTGTAACTTTTATATCAAGCCACATCTGTCTTACTTCGGTAAGACTGGTTGGTAGGTTGTGACCTGCACCGACATTGGTTACCTTAACGGCTATGGTTGCCATTGTCCCGGATTTAAAGCTCTGTTCAGCTTTTATATCAAGTTCTGCCGCACTTTTTAATCGTTCAACAGCAATACCCGCGTGTTTTTTAGCATTAAGCAGGGCAGGAACGGTAAAGTTTGCTCCAACAAATTCATGGGTAAACATGTTGTCACGTTCAGGGCCTGTGATGCAGGGCTTTCCAGGGTTTTTGGGTATGGTAAGAGTTCTGGCTGTTTCAATGGCTTTTTCTATGGGCATCATATGGCAGTCCTGGCACTGAATGCCTTTCTGTGCATAAACTGAAAATTTCCACTCGTCATAGGTTCTTTCAATATGAAAATTGTTGATGGGATGGTACACCTGATGACAATTAGCGCAAAATTCTGATTTTGTATGAAGCTCTGAATATGCGGTTTCATGATGAGGGGACTCTGAATCTTTGTAAGGGCCTCTCTTTATATTACCGGGAGCAAGGATAAGAGATGCATTTTCCGGTTCATTTGTGGGTGTCTCTTTAAAAGAGCTTCGGATAACGGTGTGGCACAAATCACAGTGTACGCCCTCTTTTGCAATATCACTTGTTTGGAATTCGTTGTCCTTGAAAACAAGGTCATTTGAAAGGACACCGACTGCAGTATGACAGCCACCGCAAAGTTTGTCAGTGAAGCCGTTTGTTTCTTTAGAGCCAATTTTCCAGAGCGCAGTAAAAATCGGGTCTACAAAAGCATTTGAATGCATTGAACCTTTCCACTGCTGGTATATTTCAGGATGACAGCCCGAACATACGAGAGGTTCTTCAAATTGATCAGGGGTGGTCGGCTGTCCGTTTTCTGTATTTAGAAGAGAAGGGAAAAAGGGGTATTTTTCATTTTTTTCTATACTTTGAATATCTTCTTTTTCTTCAATGCTTTGAATGGCTTCTTTATTGTCATTTATTTGTGTAATCTCAGTTTTTTCACTGGTGCATGCTATTGTAAAAATTAGTAGCAGGCATATTGAAATTGCAAAAAACTTCTTCCTCATAATCTCTCCTGAAAATTTATTTATTATTATTAATTATTTTTAACAGATCCTCTGCATGAACCGGCTTTTCAAGAAAAGCCTCTATATCCAGTTCCGCAATTTTTTCCGGTGTTTCAAATGCTGTCATAAGGATGATTTTTGTTTGAGGATATTCAGACCTTATCTTCCTTGAAAGTTCTATTCCATTAAGTACACCCATATTTATGTCTGAAATTACCCAGTCAAAAACAGTTCGTCTCATTTTGTTCAAAGCGGAATTTCCATTATCAGCTGTGTCTATATTATAGTGTTTACTTTCAAGAGATAGTTTGAGAAGTTTGGTGAAGTTCTTATTGTCGTCTACAAGCAAAAGTTTCATATACTTATCACAGTTTGTGTTTATAATTCAATAATATATAAACAAGAAATATGCCAATAGGCTTTGAGAAGTAACTATTGAAATAACAGATGATATATCATATGATTACGCAAATCAGTACAAAAAGAAAATTATCATTATTATCATTATTGTTCAAAATGAAATATCCTTATTCCAATATGGTGTTTTTTAAAAAAAATTTAATGCATTTCCTTTTAATTTTTTAAGGAATCTTCTTAACGTATTGAAATTACAGTATATTTATTATGATTAATGTTCGCAGGGTTTTGGCATTACCCTTGCTTTAAAAATAAGAATAATAAACCATAAAGAAAGGGTTTTATAATGGCTGAAAAAAGAGATGTATATAAATGTGAAGAGTGCGGAAACATTGTTGAGGTTCTGCATGCTTCCGAAGGTAAATTAGTTTGTTGCGGTCAGGACATGAAACATTTGGTTCCAAATACAGTTGATGCAGCAGTTGAAAAACACGTTCCAATTATTGAAAAAGACGGTGAAAATTATACCGTAACCGTTGGCAGTACGCTTCATCCAATGACAGATGAACACCATATTGAATTTATTCAGCTGATTACCAAAGCAAGGACTTATACGGCACATCTTGACCCTGGAAAAGAGCCTAAAGCATCATTCAGTGTTCATTGTGAGGTATTATCAGCTCGTGCTTACTGCAACCTGCATGCACTTTGGAAAAGCGAGTAATTTTAAAAGAGTAGTTATTTAAATTAACCAATTAAGAATAACTCTAGCTGGAGAAAATAATGGGAAAATATGAATGTACAGTTTGCGGTTATATTTATGATCCTGCCCTGGGGGATGAAGCCTCAGATATAGAGACTGGCACAGCTTTTGAAAAATTGCCTGATGACTGGGTTTGTCCGATATGCGGTGCAGGCAAAGAAGATTTTGAGGAAACAGATTAAATGGAAGCTGCCGTAATAGGTCTTGGCCGTATGGGTGCTAATATGGCCAGGAGACTCCTGAAGGGCGGAGTTACCGTACATGTTTATAACAGGACATATTATAAGGCGTTGTCTCTTGAAAAAGAGGGCGCAAAAGCATATGAAAAGATTCATGAACTTGTAGGCGCTTTGACTGCACCCCGTACACTCATTATAATGCTTCCTGCCGGCGAGCCGGTTCAGGAGCATGTAAAAATACTTTCTTTGCTTTTGGAGAAAGGCGACACCTTAATTGAAGGTGGAAACTCTTTTTATAAAGATGATATTTCTCATTTTGAAGTTTTAAAACAAAAAGGAATTCATTACCTGGATGCCGGTATCTCAGGAGGTATATGGGGGCTGGAAAACGGTTACTGTACAATGGTCGGTGGTGAAGAGGTAGCATTTAAAAAAGCTGAACCGCTGTTTAAGCTTCTTGCCCCTGAAAACGGTTATATGTACTGCGGGCCGGCAGGTTCAGGTCATTTCGTAAAGATGGTCCATAACGGAATAGAATATGCCATGATGCAGTCTTATGCAGAAGGGTTTAATGTATTAAAATCATCTCCCTATGCAAAAGATCTTGATCTTGAAAAAGTATCAAATCTCTGGAATCAGGGAAGCGTTATAAGGTCATGGCTGCTTGAACTTTTGGAAAAGGCTTTTAAAGAAGACCCGGATCTTGAAAGTATCAATTCTGTGGTTGAAGATTCAGGGGAGGGACGCTGGACAGTTCAGCAGGCTGTTGATACCAGGGTGCCGGTTCCTGTGATTGCAAGCGCACTTTTTGAAAGATTTTCATCCCAGGATAATTCTATTTTTGCTAACAGGGTGCTGGCCGCATTAAGAAAAGAGTTTGGCGGGCATATTGTAAAATAGGGCATAGTTTGTTCAATAGAGAAGTACTATTGACAAATGACGACTGGAGCTTAACGCTTATTACTATCACCCTGCCTATTCTAAATCCTAAAACTCTCTGATGTTTTTTCTTATATTTTCAATTTAAATCATATTAATATAATATGCCTGAAACCCAAAAAAATAATTCCTGTCAAATAAAGCGTCCTGGCGATCCTTGCGCTATTGTGCTATTTCGGTGCTTCAGGTGACCTGACCTCAAAGAAGTTAATGCCTGCTCTTTACAGTCTCTTTACAAACAACTATCTTCCAACTTCATTTTATATTATCGGCTGTGCCAGAACTGAGCTTACTGATGATTCATTCAGAGACAGGGTGCGTGCTTTTCTGGAAAATAGCAGTCTTAACAATGAAGGGAAAATAGATGAATTTTTAGGCCGGCTTTATTATCAGCAAATTAAATATGATGACCCTGCTTCATATGATGATCTTTCTGGAAGAATTGAATCTCTTGATAAAGAAAACAGCATTCCTGCAAACAGGCTGTTCTATCTGGCGGTTCCCCCAAACCTTTATAATAACATTTCAAATATGCTTGGCAGTTCAGGCCTGTCAGTTGAGGATGAGTGAAAAAAAATAACTGGACCAGAATTGTTGTTGAAAAACCTTTCGGCAGAGATCTTGAGACCGCAAAGGCCTTGATGTGTCTTAAAGAAGTCATTTAAAGAAGATCAGATTTATCGAATTGATCATTATCTGGCAAAAGAGACTGTGCAGAATATTTTGTTTTTCAGGTTTCGCAAATACAATTTTTGAGCCGTTATGGAACAGTCAGTATATAGAATATGTTGATATTCTGGCGGCTGAAAAAATCGGGATAGAAAAAAGAGCGGGTTATTATGAGAATGCCGGTATCATCCGGGACATGTTTCAGAACCATATGATGCAGCTTTTTTCACTTATTGCAATGGAGCCGCCTTCGAAGTTTACCTCGGAAGTAATAAGGGACGAAAAGGCAAAACTCTTTAATTCTTTAAGATCATTTGATGTTAAGGACAAAAAGAATGAACTTGTTCTTGCTCAATATAAAGAAGGAGAGATTGATGGAGAAAAAGTCTGTTCTTACCGTAATGAAGAGGGAGTTGATCCGTCATCATTAATTCCCACTTATGCTTCATTTAAAATGTATGTGGATAATCACAGGTGGAAAGGCGTGCCGTTTTTTATGCATGCGGGTAAAAGGCTAGATCAAAAAATGACCCGGATTATTGTACAGTTTAAAAATCTTAAGCATTCCATATTTAATAATGTTATTAGCGGTGATTTAAACGCAAACCGGCTCACCTTTTATATTCAGCCGGTTGAAAAAATTATGCTCAGTTTTGAGACCAAAAATCCCGGTTCGTCTTTTTGTGCAGGAACCCGGAATATGGAATTTATTCCGGATGTTAACGGGCAGCACCTTGAGGCGTATGAAAAAGTCATACTTGACTGTTTAAGTGGAGAGCAGATGCTGTTTTTACGACAGGATGCTGAAGAGCTTTGCTGGTCATATTTTACCGGTTTTCTTAAAGACTGTGCGACGTGTTTTGACCCTCAAAAAAACCTTAAGTTTTATGATGCAGGCACAGCTTTTCATAATGTTAAATAAGAGAAAATTGATGCGAAAAAAGATCTTATTCTGAGTTCTCCCCTGATGTACCAGAAGATAAATAGGTTTTCTTTAATCACTTCCTCTGATTACAAAAAAGTATATCTCATGTAATTCCGGAACGTGTCCCGCATTTTTTCCTAAATATTTCCTTTTCATTTTCTGTAAATTTATATATGTTTTAACTCAGATCAGAGCTTAATTTCTTAAAAGCATTTAATATGGCTGGAGAATAGTTTTGGATAATATTCAGGATTTAAAACTCGAACAGAATGAAAATGTAAAGACCTTACCTCCTTTAGATAAAGTATCCTTCTGGGCATCTCTCTCGCACAATCATTTGATCAGTTCCGGACTGCTTATTTTTTGTGCGGTACTTGCTCTGATTATTGCCAATTCAAAGTACGGAAATATTTATCATCATTATCTGGATATGCAGCTGGGGGTCGAACTGGGGTCTGCCATTTTTGATAAGAGCCTGCATCACTTGATCAATGACGGTTTAATGTCCATCTTTTTTTTCATGGTGGGGCTTGAGATAAAGCGCGAAATCATGGTGGGAGAGCTGGCTAATATCCGTAAAGCCATGCTTCCTATTGCGGCGGCTGTAGGCGGTATGGCAGTTCCGGCAATAATTTATGGTCTGATTAATATAAACAGCAGTGGGTCTTCCGGCTGGGGCGTGCCCTATGGCAACTGATATTGCCTTTGTTGCCGGATGTATTGCAATTCTTCGTAAATGGATTCCTCCAAGTCTTTTGATTTTTGTAGTGGCATTGGCAATTGTAGATGATTTGGGAGCGGTATGTGTTATAGCGATCTTTTATACGGAAAAAATTGCTGCTGCGCCTTTAATGATTGGAACCATCTTAATCTTTATTTCTTACTGCATGGGTTTTTTCAGAGTGCGGTTGACCACACCTTACGTAGTTATCGGCATTATTATCTGGGTGGCTTTTCTACAGTCTGGAGTGCATGCCACTATCGCAGGAGTGCTGCTTGCTTTTTCTATTCCGGTTACGGCCCGCTACACGACAGAGAACTTCCAGATAAGGGTATCAGAGCTAATCCGAAGATTTCTGGATGCGGAATCTTTGTGGAAAAAAGATAAACAGGGTAAAAGTCTTAACCTCAAAAAAGATGAAATGATTAATCACCGACAGCAGGAGTTGATTAAGGCAATAAACACGGGAGTGTCATCATGTGGAAGCGCCCTTTACAGCGTATTGAACACAGCTTAGAACCATTTTGCCATTTTCTTATAATGCCCCTTTTTGCTTTTGCCAATGCAGGTATGCACTTTGATTTTTCAAATGGTCTTGAACAGATTTTTCATCCGGTTACACTGGGTATTGTTGCCGGGCTGGTACTGGGTAAACCCCTTGGGATACTTATGGCGAGCTTCATAAGTGTTAAGATCGGTTTGGCAGAACTTCCCCGTAATGTTAACTGGAAACAGATTGCAGGGGTAGGGTGCCTGGCCGGAATAGGGTTTACCATGTCACTTTTTATTAATGAGCTGGCATTTAAAGATGCAGGAGCACTATCAGCTTCTCTTATTTCAGCCGGTAAGATCGGTGTTTTCGCTGCGAGTATGATTGCAGCTGTCATCGGCCTCGTCTTATTAAAGAAGACCTGCCGGACAGTTCAGGACACATCTGGTCATTAACTGGTTGTTTTTTAAGTTACAAAAGGTATTACATGTTTTTAAAATTCTTGTAATAGTTCAGATTATTATCGTAACTGTTGACTTTTAGATGTGCTGATTTGTCAATGTTATCAAAAGTTATTTCTGCTGAACCTGAGAAGGAAGTTAAGATTACAAATCATGAAAGATCCTTGATTGAGGAGCTTTTTGACTTATATAATTAATAGAATGAATAAGCTTTTAAAGGGAGGCTAAAATGAATCAATTATTAGATGGAATGATACGCGCTGCTAAGTTGGATGTAAACTTTTATGAAAAAGTTGAAGCCGACAAGGGATTCTTTGGTCAGGCTATGGCGGTAGTTGTGCTGTCAAGTATTGCCGCCGGGATTGGAAGCGTAGGACAAGTCGGTGTGGTCGGTATCTTGACAGGGACAATTGCAGCACTTATTGGATGGTATATCTGGTCTTATCTGACCTACTTCATCGGCACCAGGTTTTTAGCAGAACCCCAGACTAAGGCTGATTATGGCGAGTTGTTGAGGACCATCGGTTTTTCAAGTTCACCCGGGGTAATCCGGATTTTAGGCATCATCCCAGGATTGAACGTAATTGTCAATTTAGTTGCCGGAATATGGATGCTCGTTGCTATGGTTGTTGCCGTTCGACAAGCCCTTGATTATAGCAGCACGGGTCGTGCTGTTGGTGTTTGCATTATCGGCTGGGTCATTCAAATGGTGATTTCGGTATTATTATTTTCAATCTTTGCATCAAGCAGTGTATAAAGCAAGGGGTAACACCATATAAGACGCTACCCCATGTTTTTTCAATTATAGAAGCAAGAACAAACAATAAGATACAACAGGTAAAACCACCTCTACTTCTTTTTGGCATTCTTAATCAGTAGGTTTGGGGTTTGAGTCCTCGGTGGTCCATCAAGTAATTTTAAGCACTTAGCGTTATTGTTAAGTGTTTTTTTTGTGGGTTCACCTCCCCCAACTGCGTTTAAATAACCAAAATCCCTAAACTTGTAAACGGCTTAGTTTTTGGGTAGCTGGTCACTATACCCCTGCCATTGATGATTTCTCAGATTACTTTTAAACCTTTGACACAGAGCTTAGGATTTCGATTAAAAAGTCCTTTTATACAAGCTTTAAGTATATTCTGGACTATTATTCTGAACCGGGTGATGATTTAGGTTTAACAGATACAAAATATATTATCTGGCTGGGCTGGGATTTTTATTAGTTCGTATTAGCGAAGTAATTTTATACTTTTCATGTCTTAGAAACTAATATATGTTTATAATCTATATAATTAATAACTTATAAGGTTAAAATTATGACCAACGAACAGATCGCGAATGCAATACGGGATGTTTTAGAAGTCTCAAAAGAACTGGTGGGGATTAAGACCTGGAAGGAAGCGCCAACGACTGTTCAAAAGTATCAGGGCAATGCCTTTCCTGGGATGTGTACCCAGATCGGTGAAGTTCTTGCAACGGGCAAAACATTTCATACCAATGAGGAGCATTGCTTCTGTACGGGGGGAATTGTAGCAACAGGTGTTGTCCCCCCTGTTCCTGAAGAGGAAAAAAAGGAGATGCTTGAGGTGCACTTTGCGATGAGCAAGGGTTACAAGGATTTTGACACGGCTATGCATTATGAACTAGAAATGAATAAACTGAATCCGCCGGTCAAGGAAAAAAATTCGGTGGTTCAGCTGGGCCTTTTTAAGGATATGGAAGATCCGGATCTCATCCTTATTTTTTGTACACCATGGGCAGCTGATATACTTAGCCGTACTTTTTGTTATACCATGGGTGAGCCGATCACCGGTTTTGGAGGAAACGGCGGCTGTCCCTTTCTGATTCAGTATCCTTATGTTACAGGAAAACCCTCTTTCAGCTATAGTGATGTTGCCTGGAGAAAGTATATCGGCCTTGCGAAAGAGGAACTTACGGTAACTATGCCATATAAAAGTCTTCTTGGATGTATTGAAAATCTATCCTCTGTAGCAGAAGACTATTTGAACTACGGTGAGATTGTAGAAGAGTAACTATTTATTGGAGATCGATATGAAAAATGACTGCATTGAAATTTCTATTAATGACCATCGAAAGTCTTTGCCGGATGTGGCTTATAATTCTGTTCAGGATGAGTTTTTTACTGTCTGGGCCTCAGCGCCGGGTGAGAAAAGTCAAACTGCGGATTATTTCGTTTCCGGCCAGATCATATCAGTCAAAGGTGAAAAACTGGGAGAAACGATTGATGTCTTTAAAACTGAAGACATTGTTATGCTGCCGCGTGTGCTGTATAACCCGAATAAAAACCAGTATCTGGTGATCTACTGTCTGGGCTTGAACTATTTTAATATCCATGGCGTTATTTTGGATGAAAAGGGGAGAGCTGTTGGAGAACATTTCAGAGTTGTAGATGCGCCTGCTAACCAGTTTCATTACACTATGGCTTTTAATTCCACTAAGGGTCAGTATCTTGTTACTTATAATGATTTCCGGAATGAGATCAGTAATGCTTACGGGGTTATTCTAGATGATTGCGGGAAGGTCATAAAAGAAGAATTTGTGATCAGTGATGCTGTTGGGCATCAGGTGAACCCTGTGGTCTGTTATAATCCTAAGGATGATACGTATCTTATTAACTGGGAAGATTTCAGAGCACATGGTGACAGTTTAGAAGCCCTTGAAACTCTTGAAGTTATGACAGATATTTTTGGCGCGCTTCTTTCCTCTGATGGAACTATACTGGCTAATAATATCCCCATGTGTTTTGATGCCGATGGTATTAATGCGGACCAGCGGTTTAACGGGATAGCCTATAACTCAAAAAACAATCAATTTCTGAGCAGCTGGACTGACACACGTGATAGTCTTCAAAATACAGGTGTTGTGGGTAGAATTGTTAATTCGGATGGGTCCATGCCTGAGGAGGATTTTCTCCTTGTTGATGCTCCTGGCGCACAGATGATAAGCCATGCTGTTTATGTTCCTGAAGAGGATAAATACTTTATCGCTTTTGAGCGTGATTTGAATGAACTGGATAATTTTTACTTTAAAGATATTACCGCAAATCTTGATATTGCCGCGATGTGGCTAGATGCAGAAGGGAGACCTGAGCCGGACATTATTGATATCTTTAAGGGTGAAGGGAATCACCGCTTTGTCCGTTTCGCCTACAGTGCTCAAAGTAAAACTTTTTTACTGGTCTGGCAGAGTGACTTTCCCGGGGTGTCTGATTCAGCGGAAGGACATATTATGAGTGCAGGCGGTAATATCATGGGTAAGATATATAAACAGTGATTTTAGCTTGAAGTATTCAAGCAACTTTTGTTTTCTGATTCAGGAAGTATTTCTTGCTAAACTTAACCTCCCTATTACAAGGAAATTAATTATGAAAATGTTAGCTGCCTGTCTGTTGTCTTTATTTATTTTAACCCTGGGGTGTCAGCAAAATAATTATCAGGCATCAATAGAGCCCCTTGTGGTAAAGGGTGTTAAAAATAATAGCAAAGCCCTTATTGTCTTTTATACGAGAACCGGCAATACACGTCTGGTGGCTGAAACAATCAGGAATGAATTTGACTGTGATCTTCAGGAAATTAAAGACTTGAAAGACCGTTCAGGCATCAAGGGGTTTATCGTAGGCATGATTGACGTAAAAACAAAAAAATCAACCCGGATTAATCCGGAGAAGGTTGATTTAGATGAGTATGATTTGATAATTATTTGTTCTCCGACATGGGGCATGAGATTAACCCCCGCGATTACAGAATTTATGAAGAGCGCGGATTTTAAAAACAAAAAAGTATTTGTTGTTGCGGTCGCGGCTATGGAGATGAAAGCTAAAACGTTTAAAAGGATTGGGGATGAGATACGATCCAAAGAAGGAAATGACGTGGGGAATCTTCTGCTAAAAACCATGTCTAAAACACCTGAAGAGATTAAAACAGAAACAAGCAAGCTCATTAAGGATACAGTTATTTATCAAAATAAATAAAGATTAAAATAAGACAGGTGATAAATTAAATCGAAAATATACTGAATACTCATTAGATAAGGTGATGGTTATGGAAAAAAATTATGGTTGGAGGGGTAAAATTATGGACATCGATCTGTCTTCCGGACAGCAGGTCGAATCGCAGCCATTGGAGTATTATGATGACTATATTGGGGGGCGGCTGCTTGCTTCCCGTTTTTACTGGGACAATGTCCCTGCATCTGTTGGTGCATTAGATCCTGGAAATGTCATCATGATTTTTCTCGGTCCTCTGGGCGGAACGCAGTCAACCGCTTGTTCACGCTGGGTTATTACTGCAAAATCACCCCATTCTTATCCTGATCAATACGGCTTTGGCAATGGCGGAGGTCTTTTTGGAGCGGCTCTCAAACAATCCGGTTATGATGGGTTGATCGTTCGCGGTAAAGCATCCGGTCTATCATATATCCTGATTGAGAATGGTAGAATGAGTATCTGTGATGCGTCTGGACTGCGGGGAGTTGAAACCCTTGATACCATTAACCGGCTTAAGAAAGAGCATGGATCAAATGCCCATGTTGTTTGTATCGGCCCGGCAGGTGAAAATCTGGTTAGATTTGCTACCGCGCAAACGGAGCAGGGCGGCACTCTTTCTAATGGAATGGGCGCGGTTCTCGGGTCTAAAAACCTGAAGGCAATAGTCATTGTGAACAAAAAAAAGGTTCCTGTTGCAGATCCTGACCGGATAAAAAATATTAATAAAGAGATCCGCAGGCTAAGTACAGGGCAGAATCGTGTTCTCTACATGGCCGAGCCCATGCAGGCGGGGATTGAAAATGTACGTTCTACGCCTTGCTAGGGCTGTCCAGCCGGATGCATGCGTGCCATCTTTAAGCACACCTCCGGCCGTGAAGAGGTTCGTCAGACATGTGCCTCTTCTCATGTTTATACTCACTGGGACCAGCTTCTTAACGGCGAATCAACAGATATTCAATTTACAGTAACCTCCATGTGTGACCGTTACGGTCTTTGTACCAGTGAAGTTGGAAATCTGCTTTACTGGCTTTATGACTGCTTTACTGCGGGTGTGTTAACTGAGGACGAAACCGGTCTGCCCTTATCACAGATCGGCAGCCTGGATTTCGCTGAAAAAATGTTTAAAAAGATCATTGAGCAGGACGGATTTGGCGAGCTGATGGCCCAGGGTACACGCCGGGCATCCATTGCTAAAGGCAAAGTTGCTGAAGATATAGCGCTCAAGAGAATTAGGCCGTCCGGTTATGTTGATG
>PVMK01115436.1_pt1 | contig 27736 bp, 24 predicted proteins | sample 1853481 | NCBI WGS metagenome assembly PVMK01 (sample SAMN08533507, study PRJNA380276) | Marine sediment metagenome, whole genome shotgun sequencing project. | reverse complement strand
GTTGTCGAGGGGTTGATCAACGTATTCCGTTTGCAGCAATCGCCATGTTTCCCAGAGGGGTTGAAACGCAGCTTCCGCCTTGGCGGGTGTTGCGGCAAGAGGATCAAACAGCTGCCAGGGAGCAAAGATTGATTGTCCCAGCACATAGCCGCCGGTGAAGAGAATGAAGGCGATAATGATGATTGGAAATATATATTTTAAGTTAAGTCTCATAGATATCTTTGACTACATCACTGATGAATGAAGAATCGATTACAACGATGTCTAACGAGTTAGTCATCGGACCACATCGCACGCAGATCTTTCGAAGGGTAGGATGATTTTAAACCAGTTACATAAATGGGCCATTTAAGACGCCTAAGTAATGGATAAGCAGTGGTATTCCGTTGAAATCTAGTTTTTGAAGCCTTCCTTCAGTATGCTAGAATGATCAGCGTGGTAGATCTCGCTATTGTAATCGTCAATTATAATGTTTCTGACCTGCTTCGTCGCTGCTTGACCACTGTTTTTGCAAGCAATGAAGATAAAGAATTCGTGGTGTGTGTTGTCGATAATTGTTCAAGCGACGACAGTGTTCCAATGGTCCAGAGTGAATTCCCGCAGGCTGCTTTGATTGCGAACAAGAGGAATGTGGGTTATCCGGCCGCCAATAATCAAGGTTTGCGAAGGCTAGGAATCGAGGCTGAAAACGGGTCTGAACAGCCTAGATATTGCTTGCTTTTGAATCCGGACACGGAAGTGCCCGCGGATGCCTTTTCTACGTTGATCGATTACCTTGACCGACACCAGGATGTCGGTGTAGTGGGTCCTAAATTAATCATGTTGGACGGTAATCTTGATCTGGCGTGCCGTAGAGCATTTCCAACGCCTGAACTATCCTTTTACCGGATGAGTGGCTTGAGCCGTCTATTTCCTGAATCGCCCCGCTTTGGACGTTACAACATGACTTATCTGGATGCTAATAAGTTAGCGGAAGTGGATTCTGTTGTTGGGGCCTTCATGATGGTTCGCACTATTGCAATAGCGAATGTGGGGCTGATGGACGAACGCTTTTGGATGTACGGTGAAGATCTCGATTGGGCCAAGCGAATTAAGGACGCCGGCTGGCGTGTGATATATAATCCAGATGTAACGGTTCTTCATGTTAAGCGCGCTTCGAGCCGCCAGAACCCGAGAGCTCAGATTGAATTTTACCGGGCGATGCTTATCTTTTACTATAAGCACTATCGAAATAACACAGCCTGGCCTTATCATTGGTTAATTATTTTATCTCTGGCTTTGAAGGGTGGTCCATCGCTTCTCTCAGATATCAGAGCCGGTAGTCGGATATTGGAACAGAAGAGTAACGGATAACGGATCGGATTATGCCATCTCAAAGAGTTCGTCCAATCTACTCAATTTCCCTGGTCATCCTTGATGCGCTGATGATTATGGTTGCTTTCATGGTTGCCTACCGGCTGCGAGTCATTATTCCCTGGCCGGCAGCACTTGCTGATGAGACGCCATTAGTAAGATATTCAGGCCTGATTGCTGCGCAGATATTCGGGGTGATCACGGCTATGTTTTTTTTCAAGCTGTACTATCTACCTCGGGCTGTATCACGGGTGGATCAATTGTATTCGGTATTTGCGGCCGTCACTATCGGCACCTTAATGGCGATAGCGCTTTCGGTGCTCGTCTATAAGAATAGCGTTTTTGAGGTTGATTATCCCAGGGCGATGATAATTTATGCCTGGATATTAACCATCATCTTCATTACGATCGGACGAACGGGCCATCAATTTGTCCGCGACCGCCTTCGCGACCGAGGCTTCGGTAAAGATCGCCTAATCGTGGTCGGGTCAGGAGAAGTTGCCCGGATTATTATTCAACGAATTTTGTGGTCGCCTAAGTTGGGATACGAGCTTGTTGGAGTGGTTTATGGTGAGGGAAACGACGATGAATTGATCGGCGTGCCGGTATTGGGAAAACCCGAAGACTTACCAGACCTGATAACAGATAACTCAATTGACGAAGTTATCATTGCCATGCCAGAAGAAGGTCATCGAGAGGTCTTGCGCGTCATCTCCTATTGCGAGCGAGGTCGAGTATCCATCAAGGTTTTCCCGGACTTTTTTCAATTTATCGCCTCTGAAGCTGATATTGACGATTTGGGTGGATTGCCACTGTTGTCTATGCGTGATTATGCCATGCGCGGTTACTTACTGATATTCAAACGGTTGATGGATATTCTTGGCGCCACTGCAGGACTTATCATCTTTTCACCGTTAATGATGCTGGCATCCATCGCGATTAAGCTAGAATCCCCGGGGCCTGTGTTCTTTGTTCAGGAGCGAATGGGTTTGGATGGTAAACCATTTCTGATGGTTAAGTTCCGGTCCATGCGGGCAGATGCAGAAAAACAAGGGCCAGGTTGGACGACCGAGAATGATCCCCGCCGGACCAAACTTGGTTCACTTCTACGGAGAATCGAGATAGACGAATTGCCTCAGTTTATTAATGTATTCTTGGGTGAAATGAGTCTGGTTGGTCCTCGTCCGGAGCAGCCGTATTATATAAACCTGTTGCGCGAGAGTGTGCCGGGGTATATAGAAAGACATCGCGAAAGAGCTGGAATGACCGGTTGGGCGCAGGTAAATGGAATGCGCGGGGATACTTCCATCATTGAAAGGACCAAATTTGACATCTGGTATACTGAAAATTGGTCGGTTTTGTTAGATATCAAGATTATTGTCCGGACATTTTGGCAAATCGTCAGTGGAAATAAACGGAAGCCAATCTAACAAAGTTCTTATTTGACGCCTATTTTCCCCCATGTTAATATAACAGAACCAATACCTTAGCACTCTCATTAGCAGAGTGCTAATTTGTGTTGGCATCAAGTTTGACATGACATAGGATGCAAATATTCTGCTGAAAACTACTCCTCGGTAGCCTCAGGCGTTGCCAGACATTATGCAAAAAGCGCTCTCTGACCGACAAGAATATATACTCAACCTCGTCGTTCGACGTTACGTGGAAACCGGCATGCCGCTGGCATCGCAAACGCTTGTCGAACACTACACACTGGATGTTAGCCCGGCGACAGTTCGCAATGAATTGGCCGTGTTAGACGAGCTTGGTTATCTCACCCAATTACATACCTCCGCCGGGCGTATACCGACGGAGATAGGTTATCGTTATTTTGTCCAATGGCTGGTCGGAGAGTTCGAATTACCGCTGCACGAACGTCAAATGATAAGCCATCAATTCCACCAGGCCAGACTGGAATTGGATCAGTGGATGCGTTTGGCTGCGGCCGTTTTAGCACACACATCACAGGGAGCCAGTATTGTTACTGCGCCCCGTCCGAGCACCTCCCGCTATCGCCACCTGCAACTTATCTCAACCCAGGGGCGCCTCGTATTGATGATTCTCGTACTTGTTGGTGGCCAGGTGCAACAACAGATACTTACGCTGGCCGAACCAGTACCCCAGGAAAAGTTGACTGCCGTAGCCGAGAAGTTAAACGCGCAATGTGAGGGCCTTACCCATGATGAAGTCTATCAGCGGATCAGACAACTGGACGATCCACTGACTTATGATGTGACACGTCTGGTGTTGGATGGCATGCTGCGAACTAATCGAAGAGGAATTAGTGACGTTTATCGTGATGGATTGGCCAATATCCTTGAGGACGAAGGAGCGCGTCAGGCAGTTCGCGTATTGGAAGAAGGTGCTGTACTGGCTTCAGTGTTAAAGGAGACCCTTGATCCCGATGTGCGTGGGGTTCAGGTAGTTATCGGTGGTGAAGGTCGCTGGGAAGATCTGAAAGAATGCACCATGATATTAGCGCGCTACGGTGAGTTGGAGCAGTTATCAGGTACAGTCGCTGTCGTAGGTCCAACCCGGATGCCTTATGGACGCAATATTTCGGCGGTTCGATTTGTCGCGGGCTTGATATCGACTTTTGTTAGTGAGTATTTCTATGAACCTAGGCGAACGAATCAATTTTACGACAAAGGTAATAGTGAGGTGGATAATTGAGCGAGGAAATTCAAGCTTCTGAGGAGGCAGAAAATATTCAAACCACGGATGATCAGAATACGGATAGCGTCGATACGAGTGTTGATCTTGAAGAAACTGAACCCGATCTGGAACAACAGCTGGCTGTTGCCCTGGAGCAAGCGGCCGAATATCTGGATGGATGGCAACGTGCCAGAGCAGAGTTTGCCAATGCACGAAAGCGATTAGAGCGGGGAAGAATAGAAGTATATCAAAACGCGAGCGTGGATTTTGCCAGGAAGTTGTTACCGGCCATAGATGATTTTGAACGGGCTTCGGATAATGTGCCTGAGGAAATTGTCGCAGATAGTTGGTACGAAGGGTTATTGCTCATACAGCGCAAACTTGAAACTGTTATTGAAGATCTTCATGTGGAACGTATTGAGGCCATCGGACAGGAATTTGATCCGAATTTTCATGAGGCATTGACATTGAAACAGAAGGAAGACGTTGAAAGTGGTGTGGTGATTGAAGAAATACAGGTCGGCTATCGGATCGGGGACCAGGTTATACGTCCGTCCCTGGTAATTGTGGCTGCTTAGCGTACAAGCTTATTATTATTTTATGAAGCTGAGTTGGCTCAACAGTTCGAATAACGGACTATTTTGAAAGCTCTGGATTACTAAAGATTATTAGACGAAACTTGGCAAGAGGAGAACGCTGAAAATGGGAAAAATAATTGGAATTGATTTGGGAACCACTAACTCGGTGGCGGCCGTCATGGAAGGTGGAGAACCCACTGTAATTCCTAGCGCTGAGGGCGGCCGGTTGTTTCCATCTGTCGTGGCTGTGAATCCAAAGACAGGGGAAAGACTGGTCGGACAGATAGCAAAGCGACAGGCTGTTATCAACCCGGAGAATACAGTCTACTCTGTCAAGAGATATATGGGCCGTAAATTCGCTGATGCCCAGGTAGCCAAGGCGCGAAAATTCTTGCCTTATGAAATCCTGGAAGCGCCCAATGGAGACATACGGGTGGTGATGAGCGGCCGAGAATATTCACCGCCAGAAATATCGGCGATGATTCTCCAGAAGATTAAGACTGATGCAGAATCATACCTTGGCCAGCCGATCACCCAGGCAGTTATCACAGTTCCGGCATATTTTAATGATAGCCAGCGCCAGGCCACAAAAGATGCTGGCAAAATAGCCGGCCTTGAAGTTTTACGTATTGTCAATGAGCCGACTGCTTCTTCACTGGCATATGGACTGGGCAGCGATGTAGATGAGACTATTGCCGTCTATGACCTGGGCGGTGGCACCTTTGACATTTCAATTCTTGAGGTAGGCGACGGTGTATTTGAGGTTAAGTCGACAAACGGCGATACATTCCTGGGCGGTGATGATTTTGACCAAAATATAATTACGTGGGTGGCCGATCAATTCAAGATGGATCAGGGCATCGACTTGCGCACGGACCGGCAGGCGCTGCAGCGATTACGTGAAGCGGCCGAAAAAGCCAAGATTGAGCTATCCACAACAATACAGACAGAAATCAATTTGCCGTATATTACCGCTGACGCAAGTGGCCCGAAACATCTAACGATGACTCTGACTCGATCCAAACTTGAGCAACTCACGGAAGACCTGGTGAAACGGTCTATCGAGCCGTGCAAGCTGGCGATCAAAGATGCCGGCGTCTCGGTAGCTGATATTACTGAAATCGTGCTGGTTGGGGGTATGACGCGAATGCCGGCTATTCAGGAAGCGGTTAAGGAATTCTTTGGCAAAGAGCCACATAAGGGCGTCAACCCGGATGAGGTGGTAGGTATCGGAGCAGCGATCCAGGCTGGCGTTCTGGGTGGCGATGTGAAGGATGTTTTGCTATTGGATGTGACGCCCCTGACACTGAGCATTGAAACCCTGGGCGGGGTCTCAACACCTCTGATCGAGCGGAACACGACCATCCCTACTAAAAAGAGCCAAATCTTCTCCACAGCCGCTGATATGCAATCCCAGGTAGAAATCAACGTATTGCAGGGTGAGCGGCCAATGGCGGTCGATAATAAGACCCTGGGCAAGTTCATTCTTGATGGTATTCCGCCAGCACCCCGGGGTGTACCTCAGATTGAGGTAACTTTTGATATCAACGCTGATGGCATTCTAAATGTCAGTGCAAAGGACAAAGCAACTTCGCGCGAGCAAGCAATGCAAATCTTACCATCCAGTGGTCTTGAAGATGATGAGATCGACGAGATGATCAAGGAAGCTGAGAAGCATGCATCTGATGATGCGAAACGCAAAGAATCTGTCGAAGCGTCAAACATGGCGGATTCGGCCGTTTATAGCGGGGAAAAATTCATTCAAGAGAATGCCGAAAAGATTAGTGATGCCCAGAAGAGTGCGATTCAGGCCGAGATTGATAATGTGAAATCGGCCATGCCCGGTTCGCAGGAGGCACTGAAATCGGCCGTCGACCGACTTCAGCAGGTTATGCAAGAAGTTGGAACTTCAATGTATCAGCAGGAATCTCCGGAAACAGGCGCTGCCGAAGGGCAGACCGACGATGGTCCGGCGGAAGAAGATGATGAAGATGTTGTTGATGGCGAATTTAGCGAAGAATAAGAGCTAGGCGCTCAATCAGGATTTGTCTCAGAGTAGTTGCGTATTGTGATTGACAGGTGATATTTCACAGGCAATCACAATACGCAATTGATTTTTAGGTTCATATGGCCACGAAGCGTGATTATTACGAAGTATTAGAAGTCGATCAAAAAGCCTCCAAGGAGGATCTCAAACGGGCTTATCGCCGAATGGCGCGTAAGTACCATCCTGATGTCAACCATGATGATGAGGCCGGAGAGCGATTCAAAGAAATCAACGAAGCCTATGAGGTGTTGTCCAATGAATCCTCGCGGACGGCCTATGATCGTTTTGGGCATGCGGGCGTTCAAGGTGGGCGTGCGGGATACCAAGACTTCTCTGGTTTTGGCAATGTGGCTGATATTTTTGAAGAATTCTTTGGTGGATTTGGAAATCGCAGGAGAGCCGGCCCAAGGCGTGGCGCAGATCTCCGTCACGATCTGACTATATCCTTTGAAGATGCCGTGTTTGGTGTCGAGAAGGAGATACAGGTACGCAGACCAGAGGTCTGCCCGCACTGCCAGGGTTCTGGGGCGGAGCCGGGTACATCTCCGATTCGTTGCAACAACTGTAATGGATCGGGTGAGGTCCGTCATATGCGCCAATCGTTCTTGGGTTCTTTCGTCAACGTTACGACCTGTTCTGAGTGCGGTGGTAGCGGAGAGACAATTCCAACACCCTGTACTGTATGTAACGGCCGCAAGCAAGTGCAACAGGTACGGACTCTAAATGTAAAAATCCCTCCAGGGGTAGATAACGAGACGCAGATACGATTAACGAACGAGGGCGCCCCAGGCGTCGATGGGGGAGCGCCAGGCAATCTATATGTTGTATTGCATGTGAAGAAACACGAATTCTTCCAACGCCGTGGAGATGACATCTTATTAGAGATGGAAATCAATATTGCCCAGGCCGCTCTTGGGGACGAGATCGCCATACCTACCGTTGACAACGAAGAAGAACTCAAGATTCCCGCGGGAACTCAATCTGGCACAGTTTTCAAATTGCGTGCCCGTGGCGTCCCGCACCTACGTCGATCAGGCCGGGGAGATCAGCTGGTTATCGTTCATGTCGCCATTCCCACGAAGCTAAGCATTGAACAAAAGGAGCTGCTACAGAGCCTCGCTGAGACCCTGGGTAAAGAGGTTATCCCGCAACGGGAGAAGAGCATACTTGGTCAATTGAAAGATACCTTGGGGGATTTCTTCGGCGCTTCAAGTATGTAAACGGATCCAGCGATTCTTTTGCATGATCTAACCCACCCCATAAGAGCGAAGAAAGATTAATGAAAGCCCAGTACTGGTTAGAGATCAGTGTCACGACCGATGGGGAGGCAGCGGAAGCTGTATCAGAGTACCTGCTCCCATTCGCATACGCCAATAGTGTTGTTATCGAACAAGAGGTGATCCTGAAAACGCCGACCCGATGGCCCTCGAGTCAAAGGTCACCGTCAAGATTTATGTACCTGGACACGAGGATACGCCAGCTTTACGAAGAAAGATCGAAGAAGCGCTGTATTTTATGCAACGCCTGTATTCCGCCATTCCCGCTCCCGAGTTTCATATCCTTGAAGATGAAGATTGGGCGAATGCCTGGCGGAAGAATTATCGGCCATTTCGATTGGGTAAACGGATCTGGATCCAGCCTATTTGGCTTGAAACTACCGAAAATCAACCTGATGACATTGTTATCTTGATGGATCCAGGCATGGCATTTGGTACTGGACTTCACCCCACAACACAGATGTGTCTACAGGCATTGGAGGAGTTAATCCGGCCGGGTTGCAGTGTGCTTGATGTCGGTTCTGGTTCTGGCATCTTGTCGATTGCTGCAGCCAAACTGGGAGCGAAAGACGTGCTGGCATTTGACCTGGATCATATGGCCGTAGAGGCAACAACTGAAAACGCGCTGGCAAATAACGTCCACCAGCAGATCTCTGTATTTCAGGGGAGTCTGCCCGATAAAACCAGGCGGAAATGGGATATCATTGTGGTAAACATCCTGGCCCCGGTCATTATCTCCCTGCTGAGAGAACAGCAACTTATGGAATACCTATCAGCGACAGGAAGACTAATACTTAGTGGAATCATCGAAGAACAATTTGAGGATGTTTATGGGTCGGTAAATGCAGTAGGGGGAGAGGTAAATAATAAGCTAACAACCAGGGACTGGATTTGTTTGGTTATAAATAAAAAAATAACGCCATGACCTTTCTTTAGGTTATGGCGTTAGCGACAGGCGATACAAGAATCCAGGTTAGTTAATTAATCCTGTTGCCCTGAGAGGGGCTACTGTCTAGATTCATGTTGACGGCGGTAGCGATACGTTATCCGACCCCGTGAAAGATCGTACGGTGTCATCTCGACACGGACGCGATCTCCGAGCAAAATCCGAATGTAATACCGCCGCATTTTGCCAGACAAATAAGCCAACACACGATGACCATTGTCTAGCTCGACAATGAACTGGGTATTGGGTAGCGCCTCGACTACGACACCTTCAACCTCTAACTTCTCTTCCTTCTTAGCCATATTATGATTTATTACTATTATTTCGTTTCATTCGACGAATCGACTTCTTTTTCTGCATCCGTCGGAGTTCGCTTTTCGAAACGTGCCATCTTTTCCGTCTAACGGTACTCATAACACCCGCTTTGGTCACTTTTTTCCGAAACCGGCGCATCAAGCTTTCATCTGATTCATTCGGCATTCTTTTTACCGTTGGCATCTACAATCCTTACCTCACTTTATCTGTTCAATTCATTAAGAAATATATTATCTAATTCCAGGTCTATTTCGTATGAATCCAATGGTTTTTGGCTCCACAGCTGATTGAAAAACAAAACAGAAATTACCTACACGGTTTAAACCTGAATCTATTCTTCTTCTTCGTGTTCTAAGCTATCCACAGTGGTCGTCTCAATGTCATCTGCGACCAGAGTTCCGGCGTCTGATTCATCCTGCACCTCTTTATCAGGTAATAAATCCTCGCTTTCGGGGCTTGTACCGGTTTCTTCACTCTCCGCCTTCTCCATTTCTCTGCCAGACATCCATTCAATCTGCTCGCTGGTCGTGACATTTTTAAGACTTAGTCCAACTCGCTGTCTATCAGAATCAAGGCTGATTATCCGCAAAAGGTGGATTTCCCCTTCGTTGATTAATTCTTGTGGTTCTCCCACAGTCTCCCGAGAGAGCTGTGAAATGTGGAGCAAGCCTTCAACACCCGGTTCGATTTCGACGAACGCGCCATAGGTAACAATCCGGGTTACTTTACCCTCAACCAATTGTCCAACAAGATACCTTTCTTCAGCCGTTGACCAGGGGTTTTCGAGTAGCCTCTTCCGACTCAAGGCAATCCGCTGCTCATCTATATCTAGACCCAACACGTACACATCTAACGCTTCGCCTACCGTAACAACTTCCCGCGGGTGGTTCACCCGGTGCCAGGCCAATTCCGAAATATGAATTAGGCCATCAGCCCCACCAAGATCAACGAAAGCGCCAAAGCTGCGCAGGCCGCTTATTCGGCCACTAATCACTTCCCCTTGTTTGAGGTTGCTTATCAATTGTTGCTTCCGAGCTTCCTGCCATTCTTTTTGGGCATCTCGCTGGGACAATACAAGTCGTTTGCGACGCCGGTTCACTTCGATAACTTTAAGAGGAAGCACTTCCTCGATCATTTTTGACATGACTTGCTGGCGTTGACCATCGTCCATTCCTCGACGTAGTTCGGTCAAGTGGGAGGCTGGCACAAAGCCACGCAGATTGCCGAATGGGACAATAACTCCACCTCGGTTGTAACCAATAATCGGCGCCTCAAGAACATCGCCGCCGTCCATCATCTCCTGAGCCCTGATCCAATCCTGATTAAGCTTTGCTTTTTGAATTGAGACGAGCAACCGGTCTGGCTGATTGGTTTCCAAAATATACACGGGTATTTCGTCATTAAGTTTTAAGGCTTCCCTTTCTTCAGGTTCAAGCTCATCAAGATCAGACGGCTGAACCAAACCATCTCTTTTTAAACTCAGGTCGACAATGATTCCCTGATCAGAGATCGCAACAATAATCCCTTGTCGGATATCACCAACGGCAGGCAGGTCGTAATCATGTTGCTCCAGAAGCTGAGCGAGATCTTCGGTGATCTCAACATCCCCCTCATTCATACTATCCAGATTATTACTCTCTGTAGTCGAATTCATGCAAACAAATTATCCGCTGTAAAAAAATGTCCCCTCAGGGCGCAAAAAAACCCGGCCAAAGCATAACTCAATAGTGAGTTTCAGCCGAGTTTAGGAAGAATGATACTCTGTTTTGATGGCTTATTTTACCACCGTGCCATGACTATTGTCGCCTTTGCTCGCGCAATGTGCAATTCCATAAATTACCATCTGCGAAGCAGGAACGTAACTGTTTTTAAAAATCGATGTCAGCCATCACACGATTTACGTACTCGGAATCACCCGATGGCGATTATATCACTGGTAGGTCCTTTGTCAATCGCATCAAAGGCCGGCCAAATAAGGGGAAACCAATTTGAAATCTTGTTCTTTGAGGATGCTAACGTCAGAAAATGTGCTGAAGATGCCACGCTTCTGATATGTTATCGAGTTCGACGTTGCCAGTACCTCTTCGGCCGAATCTCTGCTTCGTTATCGTTATGCACGAAGTCTTGCAATAAGCGATTAAAAACGGCCGGCTGTTCAAGCATTGGGAAGTGATTGCATTTGTCCAGCATAACCAACTGATGGGTTGTTGCGGCCTGCTTCATGAGGGGTTCAAGGTGTTTTTTTCCCTGGACTACCGAATCACGTTTGCAAAAGATCATGAGTAATGGTGTATCGATCGCATCCAAATCATCGCTAAAATCATAGAAAGACATCTGGTTGATCAGAGCACTAACCGCGGCCGCATCAGTTTTGGACACTTCTTTGGTCAGCTCCGGACTATGGCTGATACGGTTCATGTAGCGATTCAGGTATCCGTCGGGGCCGATCTTTGCCAAATGATCATCTATTTGGCGGCCGTTAATGGGTAGTGAGACGGTGATCACTCTTTTAACATTTTGTGGGTTTAGCCGTGAATACCTCAGGGCCAGAGCGGCCCCTAAACCGTGGCCAACCAGGGTGAATGGTCGAGCGATTCCTAATGCATCAGCGAAATTGGGCAAAAGCTCTAAATAGGATTCAAATGTGTAGTTGGCGGTTATCTTGCTGGAATCACCATATCCCCATAGATCAAAAGCGAAGGTGCGCTGGTGCCTCGATAGCGCTTGCATAGTTGGCCACCAGTAGCGCCATGAGCCAAGCCAACTATGAACAAAGATTAGCGGGTCGCCCCGACCGAGGACCTCGTAATGAACAAAATGATCGTCTATCGTTGTGATACTCATTTTGCCGGTTTTGTTTCAATAGTTAACGGGGATATTTCCCTAATTTGCTGATTTATCCAGATAGAAGTTGATTCGTTCGATTAGAACATTGGGGGCGAATGGCTTCAGAATGTATTCATCTGCGCCTGCTTCCAAACCTGCTTCGACTTCTGACTCCTGGCCTTTGGCCGACAAGAATATAATCGGCGTATCTTTGGTGACTGGTACTTCTCTTAACTGCCGACATGCGTCATAACCAGTAGTTCGTGGCATGCGTACGTCCAATAGGATGAGATCGAATCCTCCTAATCTTGCGGCTTCGATAGCTTCAAATCCGTCGTTTACCGATACAACCTCATATCCATTGAATTCTAATGTTAAGGTTATCAAATGTCGTATATCAGATTCGTCTTCGGCAACAAGGATCCGGGGCATAACTGTTGCTTACGGTGAAACGTGACGTTTGTTACGCAATGAAGACGAAATCTGAACATCCTCCCCCTCATCTGTCGAGGAGATATGAGTGGTCCGGGGAAGCGAGAAGCTGAAGGTACTACCCTCATCGAGCACACTTTCAACACTTATCTGGCCACCATGCATCTCTACTAAACTGCGGACAATCGCCAGGCCTAATCCAGTACCCGGCACCTGTTGAACCTCATCGCGCTCTGATCTGTAAAAGCGATTGAAAATCTTACCTTGCTCGTCTTCAGATAAGCCGTAGCCTGTGTCATCGATACTAACATATATACTGTGATCACCAGCGTGGGCTCTTACCGTAATCGACCCTCCGGGGGGCGTATAGAGAAATGCATTGTCAAGCAAGTTGGTTAGGATTTGGGTAATGCGGTCACTGTCGGCCATGATCAGTGGTAGGGAGGGAGCGATATTTGTTGTTACAGATATTTGTTTGTTCTCGGTCTTAATAAGATTACGAAGGTGAACTTCGACGACCTGCCGTATTGCTAAGGTGATATCCACCGACGTCAACTCCAAAGTGGTTTTTCCTGATTCAATGCGGGATATATCGAGCAGATCGTTGACGAGATCGCTCATCCGGTCAGCATTATCGCTGATAATCTCCAGATATCTCGTCTGAGCATCGGTCATGTCACCTGCTGCCCCCATGAGAATTAGTTCAGCATAACCTTTTATTGATGTCATGGGCGTCCGCAATTCGTGCGATACTGTTGAAACAAATTCACTTTTCATCCGATCAACAGCGACTTGTTGTGTAATATCGCGGAAGATTGACACTGTGCCAAAGAACTGCCCGCTGGCGAACACCGGGGATAGTCGTATGCTCACAAACTTATCTTCAATAATCAATTGTTCGGCCAGGTATTGGGTTTGCTGCCCAGGACCACTACTTAAGGACCATTCATGAATGGTTGTTATCCAATTATCACCTGTGGCCGCGTACAAACCCAACAGTTCGTTTACGGTCTTACCGATTAGCTGATCACGGATAATATCCAGGATGTGACCGGCCGATAGGTTCGCGAGAACCACCTGGCCGCTGGCATCTGCGACCAGAACACCGTCAGCGATACTCTCCAAGATAGACTGGTTTTTGGCCGATTCGATATGTTCTTCACGCAACATCTTACCCAGACGTTCGGCCTGATCACGAATCAAGAGGTACAATTGTGCGTTGCTGATCGCATTGGCAACCTGCGCTCCGGCGGCTTCGACGAGTTCGAGTTGTTCTTGGGTGAATGCGTTGGTTTTTTCGTGGAAGAGCACCAGGACGCCGATTACTTCATCACTGGCAATCAGGGGCACGCCCAGGATGGAGCGTAGTTCGGGTTGATCAGGGGGCGGATCCCATCGCGGATCATTTCTTGTATCATCAATAATAACAGCCTCACGGCCGCGAATAATCCAGCCAGCTAATCCCTCCTCAGGTCGATATCCAAAATCTACCCGAGGCAAAGGGGAAAGTTTATGGGATTCAAAGGCTGAAGGATATATCAGTTCACCTGTAAGCGAATCGACCAATAGAATGTTGCCGTGTGTCGCCTTGACAACTTCGTTCACTAATTCCAGGGTCCTGATTAATACCCTGTCCTGATCCAGGCTGGCTGACAATTCAGTGGTTACTCGAAGTAAGTACTGGACCCGGTCTCGTTCTTCCCCTAACGCTCGAGTCCGTTTCGCCACTCGCAAGTCGAGTTGTTCATTCAGATCGCGCATTTCGGTTACAAGCTTGGCATTTTGTATGGCTGTTGCTGCCTGGGTACCAAAGAAAGTAGCAAGCTCAATGTCCGGTAGCGCAAACCTGTTGCGCTTTTTGGTATCTACGAGTTCGAGAATCCCTATGATATCAGCATCCTTGCGTAGTGGGACGGCTAATGCAGATTTGACTGCAAATTGCCAGCGGTAGGGACGAATATATCGTTTATCACTGCCAAAGTTATTGCTAAAAAACCCCCGTTCTGACCCGGCAACAGCCGACGCGAGAATTCGGGTTTCATTTAGGGGTACACTTGCCTTGAGAAATTGATCTCGAGCATGACCGGCGGCGGCAGAACCGACCAGCTTGTCACCCTCGGCTTGCCATATGTATGCGCCATTAACTTCGAACAACTCCAGGCTTTCAATACAGACCAGCGATAGGACTTCGGGCAAATCAACCGTGGCGTTGATTGCCAGGGTGACGCGCCCAAGCGCTCCATAGAAACGCTCCCGTTCCATAGTGTCCTGGTAAAGTTGGGCGTTAACGATGGCCACACTGGCCAGATTGGACAAGGCATTAAGAAATTCGACCGTATTGACATCAAAATGATGACGGTTTCGACTATAAAGGCCAATTAGCCCGGCAATAACACCTTCGTATAGAATCGGTGTAACCAGGATAGAACGTAGCGGCGAACGGCCGCGCAAGTCATTGCGAACAACCGCCTTGTAGGTTTCTAGCACTTCTTTCTCTAGTGCGAGGGCTTCTTTCTTTGACATCGAATCGCCAATTTCATGTCTTGGCAGAAAGCTGCCTGCTGAATCGCGATACAGGCTGATCTGTCCTCCGTCGGAGCTGGTGTTGGCCATGGCTTCAAAAAATACAGTCTGTAGGACCTCACTCAGATTCATGCTGGTACGTAATTGCTCGCTTATTCGAGCCAACGCAGCCAGATGATTGCTAGCTAGTGATGAGGATACAGGTAATGCCTTCTCAACCATATTTATTACGGGCCGTACTTACCGAACTCCCTTACATGGAAGCTGGTTCTAGATCCAGGCGCCTTTGCTCGGCGGCTGATTCAGTAATCTCTCGAATATCCGAGAAACGTCTCGTTTTCTCTGAAACTACGCCGATGGACAAACGCATTAGCGGAGCCAGTTTGCCATCGGGCAGGCGGATTCCCCCTTCCTCTGAATCCATGAAATTGTAGTGCGTCAATATATCTTCCGCGAATCGTTGGCGAATTCGTTGTGTAATCCTCTCACTATTATGGGAAGTGGTGATGATGACAAATATTGGTCCACCTGCATGGCCGATAAAATCGTCACGGTCGCCTAGTTCATCGATACTTTCATTCAGCATCAAGGCCGTGTATCGCAAAACTTCATCACCGGCGACAAATCCATAATTGTCCACGAACGGTTGCAGGTTTTGCACATCAATTTCGATATAAGCCCAATCTTGCACCAGAATCAATGCACGCAACTGCTCTTCAATAAGTCGTGCGGCCGGTAGCCCGCTACGTGGGTCGGTCATGTTCATCCGCTGATGACCCTGTATGGCGTTCTTTACGCGTAACTTCAATTCTTCAATATCGAACGGTTTTGTTATGTAGTCGTCGGCTCCTAGCTCTAGCCCTGCGATCCGGTCACCTCGTTCATCTTTTTGCGTCAAAAAGATGATAGGGATGTGACTTGTCCGGGTCGTTGTCCTGAGCTCACGGCATACCGAATAGCCATTCATTCCCGGAAGTACAATATCCAGGATGATGAGATCTGGAATTTGGCGACGTGTATGATCAAGAGCATCGGTTCCTCTAAAGGCAACTTCTACCGAGTATTTGGCCTCCGAAAATACAAGGCGGAGCATTTCTGCGGTATCTACATCATCCTCGACAATGAGAATTCGACCTTCGCTCATGTGATTCCTTCCTCTGATGACAAACTGTCTGTCACGACCTCCATTATACTGGTCACTCTTACGCCAAAGTATGAGAAGATAGTGCCAAATTCCATATCTTGCGCGTCAAATCGATCTTGTGACTCGACTAAGCGAATTAATCGCCGACTGCATTGCACTCTTATCTCTAAAATTATTACAGTAACAGGTATTTGGAGTCACCAGTGTATCCTAATTATTGTGATTATTCTATCAGGGGTGATCGCAGTGAACAATTTAATTACGATGGCAACTCCTCTCGCGGGTATTGGCGAGGGTATGGGAATTCAAGGGACATAGTATGGTGACTGCTGTCTTCATAGGTAACGTCACCGGTGATAATTTGGCCATTCGCTTCAGCAAGAATCACGACATCTGACTCGATGGTACGGGCGGGATAAATCACCAGACCTGAACTCAACCGGCAATGGTGTCCGACGCAGCCACCCAGCACAAGGAAATTTGTCGCGGCTCGTTTTTGCCGGTCTACTGCCGCGTATATGGTCCCAGGTAATATCTTGAAATCAGTGAACGTGGTGCCTGCTCCGATGAAAGTATCACGGCCAACGACGCAAAGCTGTAAGCAACTGTTTTGGGCAACCATCGTATTTTCCATGAGCGTTGTCATAAACAAGGCAGCTCTGAAAGGAAGGAAACAACCATCGCTAACGACGCTGAGCATCAGGTGGCAGCTCTGAGAGATATTCACATTGTTGCCGATAATGCAGTTATCTACCACAGCACCAGGGCCGATGGTGACATTGTTCCCGATCCTCGTGGGACCATGGATAACAGCAGAAGGATCAATAGTCACATTTTTGCCAATAGTAACCATCTCAGAAGAATCCATAACTCGCTTTTGCTCGAGCATAGCATGGAAAAGGATCTTGATCCGGTAACGCCAATCAGACTCGGCCTTGTCCTCCCTATCCTTTCCTTGAGCAAAAACACCAAAAAGAATATCGACAACAAATAAGTGGACCCAGCTTTCTACAGATACATATGCCTTACGCGGTAGTTGGTAAACTAAATCACCAGATACGGTCGCCATGTATGGTGGTACGTGATAGTAACCTACCTCTCGTGATTCCGTATCGATTACCAATGGATCAATGTTCTCGGTGTTGGCTATACCTTCAGGGAAGTACCAAAGATTACCAAGTAATAGTTGATTCACTCGTTGAAAACTATCTGTCAGTGGTAAAACATGCTCGACTATGGCCGGGTCGCCGTCATTGAAGGCAATGCGAACTGCCTTCTTTCCTGCGATCGCCCGGGAAATAAATTCATCTATGAGAACTTTATTGAAGAAAATGTTATCTTTATGAACCAGCGTGGCAACCTTAATGTTACTCTCGTGAGTTTCGGCTTCGGCCAGGCTCGTGTATTCTCTTTCTTCGCTGGAATATGGGCCAATTAAATCGCGTTGCCAGAGCCATAGGGGGACATTATGAACCCGTAGATCACGGGCAGGCTCGTTGAACGGATGAATATGTCCGGGTTCTTGAATAATAATTCGGCGCATGGTAGGAATTTTAGAATATCGGTTGCTTGTAAATAGCGATAACGCAGGCACTATTGCCGGTAGCAATGCATTCAATCTCTTCGACCCGAAACTCTCGGCCGTTGCTGACCCAATTCAAAGATTCCTTCAATAATCCCACGGCCAGGTGGCAACAGGGATCAGTTGTTTCCCGTTGCCAGCAAACAGGACACCTTTCAATTATCCATAAATGTCTACTTTCTTCTTCATCTAATCGGACGATCTGATCGGTGAATTTGTTAAAAGTTTCTGCAAATACACCTAAGCCTATCTTGAGCTTGATTCCAAGATGCAATGGACGGAATGACAGGTCTGCGATTCCAAGTACAGGCATAAAATCTTTGAGGGCATATTTAAAGGTCTCTCGACCTGTGCGCAAAGCCAATACGCGCCCACCACGACTGCCAAACACATCATCCATAGTTTCCTGTATAGCCGCGAGGTGCTCGAATTTAAAACCCAACTTCAGGTTATTTGGCGGGTAATTATTTACCAGGTCAGGAACACCTGCCAAATTCAAAGTCGCATTGACGCCATGAACACCAATGATGTCATTCATAGCGATGAGAAAAATGCGACCCATGCGGTTGGGATAATAGTAACTTTCCTCAGAAGTTGTCATGTTGTGCTGCCGTGTGCCCTTAATGAATTAGAGAAAAAGAGCCTGCAATGAAGCAATATCATTGGTGTGAGCCATTCCGGTTCAAGAATCCGGTCACCACATCCATGAATAGCTTTGGTTCATCCGTCATTGGAAAATGGCGCGATCCGTGCATCATTGTTATTTCAGCATGCTCGGTTTCGCTAATCAAGATCTCTGCATCTCTGGGTGAGACAATGTTGTCCCAAATTCCATAAATACCCATTGTTGGGACTGAGAGATGCGAAAGTTGTGTCCGCAGATCTGTATCACGCAAATCACTGATGCTGCGAAAGAATGAGTCCAGCGAGCTTCTCTCTACGTCTCGGAAAATCATCTGTTGAACTTGTTGAGAGTCCCCAGATAGAAGAATATGGATAATGGCTGATCGGATAAAGGGAAGAAACCAGACAAGCCGGGCAATCCAGCCATAACCAGCTAACTTCAGAAATGGGTTAAGCGAGTTGCCAACGATGGGAGATGCAACAATGATCACTTTCTCGGTGCGCTCTGGATAGGTAAGTGCAAATTGCAAAGCGACCGTACCTCCTAAAGAATGTCCAGCGATTGGCGCGCTCACAATTCCCATGTTGTCCATAAACTCACAAACCATTTCTACATAGCTGGTAAGAACATAGGGACTATCCGGTGCTTTATCAGGGTTTGAGGAGTCGCCGAATCCCCAAAAATCAAGCGCGTAGACTCGCCTGGCGGCCTCGTTTTTTTCTGGAAGACCCTTACCCAACGTAAGCATTGTGTTTCGCCAAACGTCCCAACTGTTTATCCAGCCATGCAGCAATATAATCGGCTCTCCCCGGCCGACGCTCTCAAAGTGCAGTATACCCTGCGAAGTGACAATCGAACTCACGTAGCCCTCTTAATCAGTATACATAATCTGGCAAAATGATGGTAATATGGCATCTTAGGTACTCTGCAAAAAAAGTGAACGAGCGGTTAACTTCACGTTATTAGAATAATTGTGGCAATCTTCAATCATATTGTTCCATAATCGAGTAGAGGAGCTCTAACAAGATATTTTTTACGCTTTCTCTGTTATGCGCTGTACAAGGCAACACCTTTACGTCACTGTCCAAACGAAGAATTATACGAATATCTCCAGGTTCCCAGGCATCGTCAAGATCTTGTTTATTAGCCGCGATTACAAAAGGTGATTTAGAGAAGCCATTGAAGGTACTAAGTATTCTTTTTGCCTCTTTGAATGTTTCTGGTTTAGTGCTATCTACAATGACAACAAAACCAAGCATGCCCTCAGAAAGTATTTCCCACATGAAATCAAAACGACGTTGTCCAGGGGTGCCGAATAGATAGAGGACCAGTTCTTCATCGACTGTTATCCGGCCGAAATCCATTGCCACTGTCGTGGCTTCTTTCGTAGCCGCCTCGGATGCCCGGCTAATCTTTCGCTCCGTGGATACGACGTCAATATCGCTCACCGAGTTAATGAACTCAGTTTTTCCGGCAGAGAATGGGCCTGTCACCACCATCTTTACAGTCTGCATGCGCGACCTATCATCGATATAAATAATTCATAGAAGAAATTACTGCCATTTTGCGGGCACGTCCATCGGATTTAATTCAGCTCATAGCCCAAGAAATAGTACCTTTTGACGGCTAATCAAAGTTACGAAATATCTGGCAATGTGCCACTAGATTGACCCCACTATTTGATTGCAAACTCCTATGTAGGGAAGAACAAACGAACTATAGACGTCGGATTCGAGATATCAGCCTTGTGATTACTGAACGCTTGACCGTCGGTTTCTGATCGCCAGTGGAAGCATCCGCTGCACCCGAGGTCTTCGTCGTTGCCAGGTCCGCTTCGGGTCGATCAGGTCCAACCAATTCAACCAAACCTGCTTGAAGTAAGCCATAAACGATTCTTCGAATCTGAAATTCATTCAGATTTACAGCGGCGGCGATCTGGCGAACCGTATTCTGAGGACTTACGAAAGAGACAACACGCCATTCCTCTACCGTGAGATTGATATTTCGTAGGCGAGCATTCGGGCGGCTAGCGAACCGCAGCGAAACGTCGAGGTTTGGTAGCTCCTCCTGCAAACGTTCCCATTCCTTAATCCGGCGGCTCCCTTCCATGATGACACTTTCAAGATCGATGGGGACGGTAATGCGATCCGGTGGAGGAATCTGATTTGCATCAAAACGAAATAGTCCCTCAGCCCAGGTGAACATCTTATAAACGACATCCAAGATGTACTTGCGGACACTTTGGATGATGTCGCTTTGGGTCACGTAACCTGCCTGAATCAGCAAATGGCCTAACTGTTTGTCTCCAGTACCTTTCGCTCTGGTGTTAATAACATGCCCTTGTTCCTCTGACAGAATTCCGGCATTTTGCAGAACGTATGCCAGGTTATTGCCATTTTCACCTAGAGAGGCGTAAATTAGCTTGCCTTCGCGAAAAGACATATGAGCGACCTGAGATCCTTCAATCGTTAAAGTACCTGTCTTTCGCGCAAGGCTGATCAGGTTCAATAGCTGGGCTGTTGAGAAATCGCGTAAGTTCCCTTTGAGTGCCATTTTTTCGATCAGCGTTACTGGGTGTCAGTTCTATACTAACAAGCCCATTTATCAGTGTTAGATATCGCTATCCTGAAATTCATTCACAAAAACAGTAATTTATCTGGTATTATGCTCCGCTGAAATTGCATTATACCTATTGGCTAAATGGCAGTCAATAATACGTTCGAGCTAGTGAACTGTTATAAAATTACAATCTCTGGAATGTCCAATTTCGATATTGAATCACGATTATGAAATCAAGCGGCTTGCTGGAGAGGTTAATAACGGTTTACTGTTCTGATGAAGGAGGAGTTCTTGATTGGCCGTCTCTTCAACGGTACAATACGGAAACATAAGTGTCCTAGCCACGATTGTGAGGAACACAACCTGTCGATGAGACTATGGGGCGGTGGCGAAACGGCAGACGCAGCGGACTTAAAATCCGCCGGGGTAATCCCCCGTGTGGGTTCGAATCCCACCCGCCCTACATGTGGGTTCTCTGAAGCCCATGACCCCCACGTATGGCAGTAACCAAGGGAGGTTATTAATGGTTACTACCAACCAAACACAGCGGACTTATTGGATTGCGGCCGCAGAGGATGACCTGCATCGTCAGGTTGAAGCGTTTCTGTTAGATAGGCGGATTCGCGGTCTGGCACCTGGTACCCTTCGCTTCTACCGTCAGAAGTTAGCCCTCTTTCAGACTTTCTGTAATGAGCATGGCAGTGAGGTAGTCTCGAGACTTACCCCAACTCTGATTCGCCAATATCTATTATGGTTATCGGATACAGGGCACAATCCTGGCGGTGTGCATGGATGCTATCGGGCGTTGCGGGCGCTCCTGAATTGGTGGGAGGATGAGTACGAGCCGGAGAATTGGCGCAATCCGATTCGCAAGGTTAAAGGGCCGAAGGTCTCGGCCGAGCCGCTGACTTCGTGGGTTAGACACACTGGCCTGTGTTATTCGCTGCTAGAAGACGCCTGTGAAGGCTAAGGAAGGACAACGTGAAGGAAGTGAAAATAGTTAGACTAGATGAACTGGTTGAGTCAAGTAAATGGAGTACATACAGCTATATAATAGCTAACGATGCGGGGCCAGGAGAAAAAGAAGATTCTAAAAACTTTAGACTGGAGATGGAACAGAAACTGGCAAACTTGCTGAACGATGGTTGGCAAATAAAAGGAACTGGTGGCGAAAGGCTTGGTGACGCCTACGTCATTCTGGTGCGCGAACGCTAGGAGAAATGGTTCCACTTCTTGACGGTTTGAGTAACCGAGGCGCTGATTTGGCCGAAGCTTGGCCCAAAGAATGATTTATGCTCGACTGGATTGGGGAGGTCTCCCAGTACACCAAGTATCTCAGACAGACGGTTTTTAAGTGCCCAAAACGTGAGGACATCCTCGCCATATGCAAAGATATCCATAATTCAATAACAAATATAGATTCTATCCCAATGGCAGGAGTTCATAAAAAAAAGCCCTGAAAACAGGGCTTTGAATAAATAGTTAATAAAACGCGGATTTGTTAATTAGTTAAATTGCCGCAAGTTCCGCAATTATCCGTTCATATGTTGCTATGATTTGTGATGAGAGAAATGTCAGCAGAATCATTAAAAAAATAGCCACAAGAATCAATAGCAACGAGTATTCGGTCATGCCCTGACGACTCTCGTCTGACAGATACCGCACCTTGCCTCAGCTGCTTTATTTGTTAGAAATTCGCGCAAGTATGGGGCTTAATAACCAGTACTATGATACTACAGAGGAACAAACAGCCAATATGATACATCTTAAAAATAATTAGGCGGAAAGATGTGACCAAGGGCAACGATCATGGGTAGAGTCTCATAGTGTGGTGTAAATTGAAGTGATCTTGTTGTAGAACACTAGTGGGTGCCGCGCGCGAACGCCTGGAATAATGGTTCCACCTCGTGAAGGTTTGTGTAGCCGTGGTGCTGTATGCGGGGCATTACAACATTAGCGTTGACACTGTTTGTGGTACAATAAATACACAGTGGACTTACGAAAAACGAAATAATTATGGTATCCAAATTACACCATATGTGGCAGTGGCCAAACTAAATGACCCCACATATGGGGCGGTGGCGAAACGGCAGACGCAGCGGACTTAAAATCCGCCGGGGTAATCCCCCGTGTGGGTTCGAATCCCACCCGCCCTACAGAATATTTGCGTGGAACGACATTTAGGCCCGTTTAACACGGGCCATTTTCTTTTATGGATATATTATGTCAATAATTGATCAGGTGAATGGTACCCTTCAACACTCTCTATCAGGGCAGTTTGCCCAAGGTGGATTCTCCAAGGAAAATTTGCTGATATTGGGAGTTTCGGGCGGTCCGGATTCCTTGTGCATGCTTCACGTACTTTGCCAAGGGGGTTTATATCCACGGGAACATTTGCTTGTGGTCCATTTGAATCATGGTTTGCGCAAATCCGCCGACGAGGAAGCTGCCTTCGTAATGGGTTTTGCAACGCATCTTAATGTGCGCAGCATTGTAGATAAGCAAGACGTTGCTTCATTAGCCCGTAGTGAAGGTTTATCAGTAGAGGAGGCCGGCCGGTTAGCTCGCTATCAATTTTTTGCTGAAGTAGCCCGCGAAAATGACGCCCAATATGTCCTTACAGGGCATAATGCTGACGACCAGGTAGAAACTATTGTGATGCACCTGCTCCGGGGATCGGCAATGACCGGTTTACGAGGTATGCAAGCCTCAGCGCCCTTACCCGGTGCATCTGACCTGACTCTCATCAGGCCATTGCTCTATGTAAACAGGTGTGAGATTGAAGCTTACTGCTCCAATCATAATCTCGCTCCTGTCATTGATGAATCCAACCGGGATACGACATTCTATCGCAATCGCCTTCGCCATGAGTTAATCCCATTATTGGAGGAGTATAATCCCGGAATTCGCAAGCGGCTGCAAAATATGGCGGTCATCATGAATGATGAAGAGAGGCTGTTGGCGGATCTCGTCGGCCAGGAATGGGAACGACTGCTAATGGATACAGGACCTGGTTGGCTAACGCTGGATCGAGCAGGCTGGCGATCAACACCGATTGGTTTGCAACGGAGGCTTATTCGTCAGGCCATTCTTACGCTGCTGCCAGATCTACGCAATGTCGGATTTCGTACGACCGAGCAAGCACGAGAAGTTGCCTCTGGCGCGGACATTGGATCGACTTCTTCCTTACCGGCGGGCGTATCTTTGTTGGTTGACTATGACCATCTGCTCTTTTCGTTGAGGGACGCTTCTACTCCTACGCCAAATCTACCCCAGCTAATAAATGCTAGGGATGTCAATTTAGATGTTCCCGGCCACTTGAGGTTGGAAAACGGCTGGATGATTCAAGCTCAGATGTTGGATCAGGCTGATTCCCGGATGGTATTGGAAAACCAGGATCCCTGGCAGGCATTTGTCGGAGTGGAAGAACCAGCCAGCATCATGGTGCGTGGCCGGAGGTCCGGAGAGCGTTTCCAGCCCCTGGGCATGTCTGGTCGATCGGCCAAAGTTAGTCGGGTGATGATTGACCGTAAGATCCCTGAACGCTTGCGGGCAAAGTGGCCAATTGTAGCCAGCCAGAAACATCTTCTTTGGTTGGTAGGCCATCACATCGATGAACGGGTTAGAGTTGATGAGAATCGCCAAAAAGTCCTGTTTTTACGGTCATACCGCGAGGTTGACGGTTAGAGACCTGCTCAGTATACTATCACTCTGGAATTTTCGGGGCGTGGCTCAGCTTGGAAGAGCGCTCGGTTTGGGTCCGAGAGGTCGTCGGTTCAAATCCGGCCGCCCCGACCAGGATTCTAGCGGCAGTGGTGTAGCGGTAACACAACAGCCTTCCAAGCTGTTATCACGGGTTCGATCCCCGTCTGCCGCTCCAGAGGGCCCGTAGCTCAACGGCAGAGCAATCGGCTCATAACCGATTGGTTCTAGGTTCGAATCCTAGCGGGCCCATGGTAATAATTAAACAAAGCAGATACCAGGATCCTTTCGTCACAGCGAAAGGATTTTTTTTACAGTCTGAATCTAGGCGCTTTGAGGGATCGGGGAATCACAAACCTATTTACCTGAATTATCATAAACAGTCGATTGACCAAAGGGAATCCAGGGCGCGACTTCGGTTATTCGCTCGTCAAGAATCGGCAACGGCCGGCTGCTAAAAGCATCATATAGGCGCAGTAGTGGCTCAATTGATTGCCCAGGCCAGGCAGATTTATCGACGGTGAGCCAACGAGGATCTTGAACGCTAGAGCCGGCGATCCATTTAAGGGTTGGTATTGCCCCCATGGCTGGCACGCCATCATCGAGATCCCACCAGGCCCAATGAAAGCCATCTTCTTCGTATCCTACCAATCTCAATGACACGATCAGGTCACGTAATACAGGAGTGGAGGTTGAGAATCGTTGTCTAACTCTCAATTCTTGGCCGGCTTCGATTGAGTTGTCATCGGTTGCCGGCCGGGCGGTCCAAATGATCCCCTGACCGAGTGGAATATAGTTTGCCGGTTGGTCGATGGATATTGAGGCGCCTTGCTGAATGGTGCCCCATGGACCTACTAAATCAGGTAATTCATATGCTGGGTCAGCCAAATCCTCGACCTGGGTTCTATAACCATCTTCCGATTGCCAATGAAGATATAAGCGAGTCCGCCCGCTGATTGTATTGTCCCAATCATAGCCAATAAGCCGCGTTGATGTGGGATCGGCCGCAAGAGGGCGGTAGGTGGGATTTAGGCTGTGTGGCGCGAACGAAGCTAGCTCTACGCCCAACTGGCTCAAGGGGAACCGGGAGGAATTCTTCTCATCTTGCCCGACTCCTGGGTTATTTGCGCCAATGTAAAGCATGTGCTCGCCAATATTCGCATTTGGCCGGGGCGTTACTCGGAATTGGGTTATGGTCAGGCCTTCCTCTTGGGCTTTGGCAGGCAGGTCATTTTGAGCGTAGATTCTCCCATCTTGGCCAACAAGGTGAATAAACAGGCTTGTTCCTGTCTGAACTTCGGAAGATGTTTGCCAGGCCACGGATATGACCGCTTCCTGTCCGGCCTCAACCGTATCTGAGTCCAATCTGTAGCCAAGAATTTGAATCGAATCATCAAGCGTCATGGATAGGGCGGTGAAGTCAGATGGCAATTCCTGAATGGGCGTTTGTCGAAATAAAAAGGCTTCACCCATAGGATAGGAAAGGGGTAAATCACTGTAAGCAAACTCGTCGAAATGGGTGGCTACGACATCTTTACCCTGGTCCAGTGCTTCTCTTATGCGCCGGGCCCAGGTATCCACATATTGTTCGCCGGTTGGAAAGACGTAATTGATTTCCACATCCGGCCGGATTCCCTCTACGGTTTGCAGATACCTCATGGGAGTCACCCAATGCCAATCTGCCAAGATGACACTATTATCTGGTGCGTCTTCCAACACTGATTGCGCATAGTCACGTGTATTGAAACTCGCATGAAGCCAGCGATAACTCCGGAAATTTCCAATTAATTGGTCAACAACCAGGATCAAGGTAATCGCCATTAACAGCGATGCCAGGCCGGATTGCCAGGAAACACGTTTGCCTGGTATTTTTCTAACGCGACGCCAGAAATTCATTTCGCCTATAAAATAACCGAGCAAGATCACGGCCGGAATATACGCGGGCATCATGTACTCGACAGTCTGTGGGGCGCGGTATATGGCGGCGATCAATGTGTGCAGGGCAAATGCGCCACCAATGAGTAAGGCGAATTTAATATCGCGGATGGCTAGCAGAACCAATCCCGCAATCATAAATAGCAAGAGCAGAGTTGGGAATTGAAAGGTCATGACATTGGCCATGACGACCAATCGTTCCCAGAGAGTAGCCGGCTGAATAAAGTAGAAGAAATCTCCCCTGAAGCCAAGGGCAAGGACATGATTTATAAATCCACTTAGAGAGGTGATGCCGGCCGGAGAGCCGATTGCGTTTACGGCGCCTCGAAGCGGCAGATAAATCAGGGGTATCAGGCCTAACAGTCCGGCCAGGGCCAGCAATGGCCATAGACGAGGGTTCCGGAAAGCTGATCGCTCAGACAACAGGAGAAAGAAAATTACCAGGAATCCGATGAAAACTAATGAAGCGTGGTGTGTTATTCCGGCGGTCAGCACCAGGAAAAACAGAGCCAATAGAATCAACTTACGATTACTCGCAGGAGCAGTTTGGGTACCGAGAGCTGATTTCTCATCCTGTCTTAAGTCGGTTGTACCCAATTTCCGGGCTGGAATGATGCCGTCAGCTCTGGTTATCATGATCAGGATATAAAAGATCAAAGCAGTAAACAGAGCCGTCAGGCTGCGAATATTGGCCGTAGTCGCCTGCGCCCAAAAGGTAGTTGATGCGCCTAAGGCGACGGCCGCGGTTATGCCGGCGAACACGCTATTGGTTAGACGATGGACGGAAAGGTAGACGATGAGCACTGTTAGCGTGCTGGTTATCACAGAGAAAAGATTGACCTTGTATGCCGCAGTGCCGCCGAATGGCAGGCGTGTCATCAGATGAGCCAGCATAGTGTAGAGTGGGAATCCAGGTGGGTGAGCTACCCCTAATTTGGTGGCAATCAATTGAAATTCGCCGCTATCGGCCGGTAGAATGTCTGGGGAAATGGTGAATATATACAAGAGCAAAAAACCGACGACTACTATTAGTCCACTGATGCCAACTGGTGGGAGATATCGGTTCCAATCTCCCAGGTCCAATCTCAGAGGGTTCGAGAGCACCAAGGCAATAGAAGCTACCGCTGCCACGCCGATAGCTACGTACGGATCCGGATAGGGGTAGATAACGTAGGCGAGCAACAGAATTAAGGGCCATGTGTGGTGAAAAGGTTTTCTCCTCAGTAAGAAGATAGAG